>JGI24158J21664_10010737_pt1 | contig 12204 bp, 7 predicted proteins | sample Ectturendosymbi3_FD_21664 | JGI IMG/M metagenome (IMG submission 21664) | reverse complement strand
CAGTAAATTCAAACATGCATCTCAAACGCTTGATTGCGATCAAGGTATTACTTCAGTGCCGATTGGCAAGCTGCAACTGCTCGATTAAATTATCCCAAAGACATATGACAAACTTACATACCAAAAACGGTGAACGTTCCACAGCTCAGATCTCTCATCTTTTTCGGTCAACAGAAACACTCTGACTTGGTTAGCAGAATTTGGTTACACGAGGGCCGAAATGTTACTAAATTTCTAGTTAACCCGAGCTGCACTTTTATCGTACTAAGCGCGAGAAAACAGAAAAACAACTTTCTTTGTTAAGACTGTTTGAGACTGCAAAGCAGACGAAGGTCTGTCTCAACACCCTGTTTGCAGACACAAGACCGCGACATAGAAATTAAATTGTTACTCAACTCAGCGTGAAAATAAGCAAGTCGCCAAAAAGGCGGGTGATGACCCGGTCGCGACCTTCGCATGGGAGTTCGTCATAGCGTTAGCTACATTAAATTATTGGTCACCGGATGGACAGCTGGAGCGGTCAAACAGGGCGAAGGAAGAGTCGTCGCTGCGCGCCGTAGTACTACCTGTAAAGCTACAAATATTAAGTCTTTTAAATTGTCACGTTACTCTTTGCTACTGTGTGCAAAGTCATAGCAAGCTTTTTCAGTTTCTGTCACAATTTGTCAAAATAAGATATTTGTTTTTGCAGTTGCACTAACCGACATATAGACACAAATTCCTTCAAAGGACTGTTTCCACCAACATACATCCCCTACTTGCATTGTGTCAAAGTTATACAGTTTTATAATTTTTATATGTGTTCCGTACCTGTTGCAATTGAGCATTGGTTATGTGATGCACCATGTTTCACCAACTATCGCATATCTAGTCAGCACAGCAAGGTCACAGTGCGTTAATTTCAACCTCATTCACCTTGAATTTTGCATTATTTGGCTATGGAGAGATGACATAAATTCAGAGCAGTTTTGCCATACAGTCAGTTTTGCCATACAGACATACAGTCAAAGCAGCAGTATATAGTATAGTAATACATTGTTCACATTATACAGAAGAATGGGTAGTTAACAAACATTTAAACTTGCAGCCCTGAAAACATTTTCCTACTTAGATGCATACCAGTTAGCTGTCCACAGTTCTGGATTAGCAATTCACATGCCAGTGCATCAGAGCAGTGGCTGCAGCACGCCACCTGCAGGAAAACTAACATCAACATTCTACCTACGAATCTTCGTCCAGAGGCATCGCGAAAACGCAGGTAAAAGCTGTAAGATAAACAAGAAAAATAACTGTTGTTATCTAAGACAATAACTTCCGAAAAGTCTGTTCGTTTTGCATAGATTCATCATTAGATGAACGTCCACGCGGTACGCGGCGCTGGCACGGCTTAACACATTTAAAAGTCACGCGGCGCGCCTGATACGCGGCAAAATTCTCCAAAACGCACCACCCGGAACGCGGTCGCGGCGCGGTTGACATCTCTCGTGTGAGTTGGTGTCAGAGTCGCAAATTTTGGAAAGGTCGGAGTTGGAGTCGGAGAGTTTGCCTCCGACTCCGCATCCCTGGTGAAGATGAGAACTTCCACTTTTACTTCTTTGGCTGTTTCCAGCGTCTAGAATAATTTGCCTGAATTAGATTTTACCCTTGTCTAGAGTAAAATTTTGCTGGTGTTTTGCAGTGGATTATTTCTTCTAGTTGTAAGAATATACTGAAAATTGCCAGGTAGCGCTTGTTTGTTGCCCCAACAAATAGCCATTGAGTCTATCAGGAAATTTTCCTCCTCAGATGTGGTAACCCTAGTTTAGATCCAATATTCTCTCAATCGTGTTTTGCTGAAGGTAAAATAGCCCCAGCACAGCGTTTGTCTCATGAGGCAAAATGGACACTGCAAAAAAAATCCTTGGTAACAAACTCAAATTAAGTTATAACGCTACACATTTGGCTCACAACACCATAATAGTTGACACTTGAAAGACCCCAAGTTCAACATTATAAGCAGGGCTACCATCGATCTAGAACCAAAAATAAGGATGGCTGAGGAAAATTTGATTTTATTACCTAAAAAGAAAATAATTGTTTCTGTTTTCACAGCAAATGCTGGATCATATGTTTGCCAAATTATCTCCAGGAACCATTTGCTTCAGCAATGTCATATTCTCAACTTCCTTCTTGGAATCGTCACGGAAAACATTTTTTTCGCTTGCTTATATCTTGAATCAATTAAATACTAAACCATCGCTGCAAAACCAGCTTTCCCAAGAATCCTAACCACAGTAGACAGCTTACAGTTCTAACAATACCCGATAGCGCGTTACGTCTCTGTGCTGCAAGATTATACTACTTTCATGACATCAAAAACCTTAATTACAAAATGTTTACGATGAGATAGAAATGGTCTGTATGTCCATCAGATATTGCTTATTTAAAATTGTTATGCTACAGAAAATAAGAAAAAATAAGGACGCAAGTCACAAATAAGGACAATTCTTAAAAATAAGGACAGAAATGTTTTAGAAGACGTAGTACTGCAAAATAAGGCCAAATCTTAGAAATATCGACGGCATGGTAGCCCTGAATTAGCAACAAGTGCAATGAGAGTCAGTTATAAAGCCTAAGGTTTCAAGAAAAGTTACTGTGCGGCATACGCCACAAGTGAATGATTAACACTGGGATACACATAGCCTACAGATAGCCTATATAAATAATGATGAACTATGTTGGGAATTCTAACAAAGTTAAAATTGATACTACTAGGTAGTAGGTATCACAGTACTATAACCAAAGTTGTAGTGGGGCGGGAACGCATGGGAACGGCGTTCCCACACCTTTTTCAAGTTTTACTTTAAAGATTCAATTCAGTAATCTGACGACAAATGTTGCATCTTTGATGGAATAACCATTTTTAATTTGCTCGTGTTATCCTCTTTCCTAGATTAAACGTTGCGCCATCCAAAAAATAAACTTTTTTATTTGTTGTTTGTGGTTTTAAAAACGTCACTTTTTATTTTTTGTCGAAATACCCTTTGTTGGCCAATAATTTTTCGCAACAATATTGAAAGTCGTGGATATATCCACGTTTTGTGCAAATTTTATATAACTTATGTTTCGTAAGTAGATCATCTTCACAGCTGTTTGTTCATCAGACATTAGTATTAGCAACAATTTCTTTAAACAAAGGGTAGTGATACTGAAAAAATCACGATCAATGGCGCTTTCAACTTTCAAGAAATCGGCCACCTTTATACTTTGAAGTAACCTTGGAAAAAAACATTCACATATCTCGGACAACTTAGAATCACTTTGCAAAAAGACATCAATCTGCATCGTAATTTTGAGGCAGCTTGTTGGAAGCCGATGAGGTGCTGCAGCAGCAGAGCACGCACAGCCACATTAGCCTTTGCTCGACTCACAGCAGATCGCTGTTTTACCGCTTGGTGTCGCAGTGCGTACACCTGCCTGCCACACTGACGCATTGCGGCGTATGACTGGATGCCTCCGCCCTACCCCCTCAAACAAACTGCCGGTCCTGGCAAGCATTGCTTTTAGAAAATTTAAGAGTTTGAAAGCCGCAACTGTTGCTGCAATCGCAATTTTTTACATGACATGCATCATCCCACGTAAAATAAGCCAGTGAGACGAATAAGATTTCTTGCTTGTGCAGAGCGCTTTGTGAGTCAATTTTTTATTTTCATCGTGATTACAGTTTGGAGGTAGAAGCTCATTGCATTAAACTGAATCGAGGCCAACAGGTGCGAATTTTGTCTGTACCAACCATTATGTGATTTAAAAACTGCATTGATTTTGATGTGCTTGAACGTTTTTATGTCTGAATGTCGATTTTTTTCTCTTCATGAATTACGTAGCTTAAATACTCTGTTAGAAATTACATACATTTTTGTTATTTAAACCCAGCCCTATATGTTACTGTGGAGCTTGTTCCACTCCGGGCTTACCAGTCCACCTGATGATACGTATGCAACATTGCAAATAGATACAGGGACGGGGACATTGCCTCCCTCCCCTTTCAAAACGGTGGACAAAGGGAGCAGAAGCGCTTTTTCGTAACAGTATCACAAGTAAGTTCATGGTTGATTAAGATCGACAGGAAATGTATCGCTGTCGTTACGAATCTATTCCCGGGCTGTTTTGTTTGTCATAGCAGCGTTTCCCACAACGGGCGGCACTGTATTTGGTACAAAGATCTATGGGGAATGCAGAAAAAAGCGCGATAGGGGAAAAGGGGGAGGTATAAGGAAAAGCGTGCGGTATTGCAGCTGCTTATTACTGCGATTTTGGTACTAAGGGAATCCTATGGTCTCTGTCTGGATTTTGCTGAGCGAAGGGGCCATACTTCTCCAGCGATGTGGCATATCTGATGCCACAGTCTCCCCGCGCTGGGAGAATGAAGCCGTGTACTTGGCTGTGTTGATGTGCGCCATTGATTCTGGAGACGCTTATTATAGGGCAGATTTGGTATTGAGACATACTGTACACACGGAACACAAGTCAAGACGAGGAGATGCTCGGCTTTTATGACTGAGAGGAGACGAGGAGATGCTCGCCTTTTACGGCTTTTATGACGGCTTTTATGACCACCCTTCAAGATAGGCACTGCCAGATCAGAGAGTAGAGTAAGTTGGCTATGCGCTACAACGGGGATGGGGAACCTGCAGCCCGCGTGAACATTTGTTATGGCCTGCACCAGATTTTTCGTTACCCAAGTTATAGCACGACAACCCGTCAGAACGAAGCTGCACGATAAGCAGGTACTTAGATAGTAATTCAAAAGAAGTCACTTTTCCTCCGTTGGATAAAGATAAAATTTTAGGATAAAATCATTGATCTTGCGGCCCGCCAGCGATAACACATAATTCATGCGACCCGATAACACACAATTCAGTTTCTATTTGAATAAGAGCTGATGATGCCTACATCGTAGGAGAAATACATACTCTGTAAGATCTTAAAGTGTCTGATTTTTTGCTGAGAAAGGGTTTCTTTCCATAGACATTACCCGCGGTAGTAATTAGGTTCCCCACCCCTGCGCTACAACTTAAGCTACTTTGGTCAAAGCTCATCTCAATTTTGTAGGCAACTAGGCACTGGGCATTTTTATCATTTCGTGCGGCCTACAAAAAGGGCGGCTTACAATCAAAGGAGGCTCAAATTTTTTTCTTTAACTTATTGAAAGCTCTACGGGATAAGGTCAGCCTTTCCTTTGCTGCTTTTTGTCGACCACACTCTCTTCGCATTCTCTAATCCAGGGGTGTAGTGCTAGAAATAGATGTGAAAACGCCGTTTCCACACCAAATAATTCGAATAAAGTGAGCATTCACCTACAAGAATTTTCACACTGGACCTTCCTGATTAACTATAGACTTTTGACAAACTATGCGAATCTGCGTGTCGCTAGCACATCTGTGAGATTACAGCCATGTATTTTAGTGCAAAAAGGTGTGAGACTGGGAACGCCGTTCCTACCCCACTACACCCCTGCTCTTATCCTCAACATCACGTGCACACTCTATCGTAGGACGGACGGTGGCGTAACTAGAAGTTTGATCCAAGGGAGGGTAAAACTTAGCTGAAGGTGGCCCGCTAAGAACCAGTCAGAAAAATTTAAGAAATGAGAGTGAATCCGGATGTTGCAGATGTCTATTTTAGCTAAAAAAACGAAAACACCCCGAAAAACGTGAAAAAACAACGACCCTCTGAAACTACAAAAAACACTAAATATCAAAATGTAAGCTAAAGGGGGCCCGGTTTTCTCATCTAGCTTTCCAGAGGCGGCGGATCATCCCAGTGCTCCCCCGTCAGTTACGCCACTGAGAAGGGATTATGATAACCAGAAGGCAATTGTAGTGTATTGAACGTCATTACCAGAGTTGACAAAAACGTGAAATGTGCTAGTACGCGAAAGTGTCTCAGAGGCAAAGGTAACCTACAGTATGTTCAAGTGCGACTTGAAATCAAGGGTGGCTTATATTAATTTTTTAACATCATTTCGTGCGGTTTGCAATGAAGGGGGGCTAACAATCGAATAAAGACGGTAGTCAGACTGTAACAGAGCCAGAACCAGGCACCAAAAAAATTGAGAAAGGTGTGAAAAATGAAAAAAAATAAATGAAGATCTGTAATAAAACTCAATGTGCTCGTAAAAATTGACCATAGTGTCCAGTTCTTTGATCAAAATCTAGTGCGTTTCCGTAAATCCATTTTTATTTTAATTCCGTCCCCTTTCTAAGCATCTGCGAAATTTTCAATAGGGAGGAAAGAAGAAAAAAATCTCTGACTGCTATCCAGTTTTGTGAAAGAAGATCAAGATGTATTTTCCTACCTTCACAATATACGCCTTTACAGTTCGTAGATGTCAAGGAAACGTCTGTAGACGCTGCTAGGGCATGCTTCTTCATGTAATTATGCTCGCGCCAGTAACTCGTTAAACTTGATTGCCTAAACCAGGGGTGGCCCTGGCCGCATCCGGCCCGCCGACGAGTTTAATTCGGCCCGCCAAATACCTTGCACGTTTTTTCCAGCACCATGTTTCCGACTGTGGACAGCAGTGCAACGGCATTGGCTGCTGTCTGTCACGTAAATCGCACTGTATCCGGTCCTTTCGTGGGCAGGCAGTCGCGAATTCGGCCCTCGGATCAAAAAGTTTGGCCACCACTGGTTTCAACTAAAGTATATAGCCCAAGTTTAACAACTACTTACTGGGACAAAAACGATCCAAAATGCTACGCAGAAATCAGCTGTGCAACCTTCATTATTCTGAAAGAGTTGGAAACTGTTACTGACAAATGTAGAAACGGCGAGATGCTAGTAGGTTTTTCCAAATCCACTGTCTGTCGCTGCTGCTTGTCGCCTGCCGAAATAAACTTTTTATAAGTGGAAAATGCATGACAGTCTTCTCTGGTGATGAAAAACGCGTCTTTATTCGATAACACTGATGAGAGGTTTCAATAAATACGATTATAAACACACAAAACTGCAAATTATTATACTGATATGGACAATTAGCTCTTTGGTTTCTACCATTTCTGTGTTGCAAAAGAAGGTTGCAGTTTTAAAATTGTTAGAAAGCGCAAATAAAACACAAAGCACTTTGCACAGCATTGTTTTGTGGCAACAAAAGTCCGTATTTACCCTCTCCGTATTTAAGTTACAAAAAAATTATTCTAAAAAGTATCACGCTAGCAAATTTTGTAAGGAGCCACCTTCGCCAAAGAATGAAAGCAAACCATGCAGATTTGGACTTTCATTACAGACTTCTATTTACACTCAAGCTTCCATTACTCTACACTCAAGTTATGGACTTCAACTACACTCAAGCCCAGCTTGCGCAATGCATACACCGCAAGCAAGTTTGCATAATTGTTTCATTGTGACGTATTAATAACGCTGAGATATCTGCAGGCAGGTTTTACTCTGTTGCGCTCCACGCGGCAGTGCTTAGCATGTGACCCAGCACAGTGATCGTAAAGTGGCAATGGCATTTAGCCAAAGCAGTTCCGACTGCTCGCTAGTGTCCAAGTCGTGCTTGCCATTTTACACTGCGTGGCTGACCTTCAACGAGTTGCGTCATAAAGGTGTATTTTGCGACGTAGTTTTGAAAGTTCAAGATGTTCGATTTCCAGTTCACCGTTTGGTCTTGTGTGCATGCAGTGATTATTTCCGGTAAGTTCTTTGCTTGAATATTGCCGCATGCAGCGGTTAAAAATACATAATTGAGCTACCGCTCAGGCGTAAACGTTGCAACAGGATATACACGTTGAAAACACTGGCAGAAAGTTAAAAGCTAAGACTGCACTTTATCGAAAATTAGAAAAATTTACTGCAAGAGCTACTGGAGGTCAGATTAGAATTAGATCATTAAAGCTTTATCCTCTTAAACAAGATTTCACAGTGGTGCAGTGCAACATAGCCATGCTTTAGGTGGCGACAGAAGTGTTTTCAAATATTTCTGTTTTTGTTTTTGAACATGATTAACATTGCGTGTGCAAGTTAGGCTCAAATCAACAATGCTTTTTTTGACACAGTTCCTTGTTCGTCGGAGGATGGAAAAGTGGCGAAAAACAAGAAATCGAGATTCCCGGAGTTTCCCCTGAAATGATGTCTTCTCTGTTAAATTTTGCCTACACCGGCCAGGTACAAACAGTTGATCAACCTGTGACGAAACGAACGATTTAAATCCCAAGGATGAAAAAAATCATTCCGTTTACAATTTCTTTTTAGAAAAGTAACAATTCAATAATAAATTTCTATTGAAGTTCATGTACCTTCATTATCATAACCATCTTTCCATTCGACTGAATCGAAAATATAAGTTGTCTAATGAGATAAGGTAAACGGACAGGTCTACAAATCTTCACAAACACATTTGTAAACATGGCAGTGTATGCTTGAGTGGTGGCTGGCTGTGTTGCTGTAATACGGATTTAGATGGAGAAAGGAACAATGCGTGGACCCCTGCGTGAAACTTCTATTGATTGCTTTTGCAGTAAAACTTCTAGTTTTTTTTATTGAGACACATGTTTGCTCACCACTCGTTACTATCTCGTGGAATACAGATAACCATAAGTTTGCTCTTGTAATACGTTCAATATGTTAATTTTTAGTCGGTGATCTCTACTTGCGTTTGTAGTAATTTTGTGTGGCATTTTTATATCTCAATACAGCTGCATTGTGACTAGAGTTCTAATGGGGTGTGTGGCAGAATCCTTGCGAGAAAGAATAATATCTTTAAGAGGAACAAGTATAGTTCTGAACTATTAGTTCAGCTAGAGCTAGGGTGCCCAACATTTTTGCTATTGCCGGACACATTAGGTTTATTTTCAAAAATTAAGGCCGTCGATCAGTTTACGACACATGCCTGCTTCCACACGTCTGTTTGGCCGTTTTTTAGTAGAACCCTCACACAGTGGACAAAGAATCTATACTAATGCATGTCGCCACAACTTATAATTTAACTTAGATTTGCACGGCCGCATACATTTTTATCGAAGGCCGCAGGTTGTGCACCCTGAGCTAGAGTTCTGAAATGTGTAAAGGAACTTCCTCACAAAAATTGTTTTATGTTTTAGAAACTTTTTGCAGACAAGCAATCGATAAAGTTCAAAAAATTTAAATTAAGAGGCCACATAAAATCTGTAGTTACTTACTACCACTGCCTATGGAAAGAAATCCTTTCTCAGCACAGAATCAGACACCAAAATCTTGCAGTAGATATTTCGTCTAAAAAGTAGGCATCATCGGCTCTTAAATATAAGAGCTACCGACATATTCGTTGCCGTGATTATGAAATCTTTAGAATTTCTGAACTGATCACTTAGCACTTTACAATCTAGCGTTTCTCTACTTTTACCGCAAGTGTAAGAAATCACTTTATTATTGCTCAAAACCTATTCTGCTTTGTTTTACTTCACCAGCTTGTTTCCCGGTTTGGCCTCAAGATTTTAAACGCTTTATAGGTTTGTTATAATTTGTTTTCTCTCGGACTTGCGGTAGCTTGTTACTACTTTTTTAACATTTCCAATTTTTCAACAAGAACCTATAACGCTGCTGAGTTTAAGAAAAACGGCTGTTGCTTAAGAATGCTGTTAGAATAACCAGGCATACTGCCATCACTACCTGAGCTCGATGAGAAGATTTTTTAAACACATAACTTTTAGATTTTTCACTCTTTAGAGGAGTCAGAGTCTAAGATGGTGCGCAGCAAAGGCGTTGGTAGTAAACTTACGAAACGCGTTTCAAGCCTATCTGCTGAGCTACAGGTGATGGTGACCTCGCTTAATGTTGAAGAACTTCTTCCAGCTGCTGACCAGTTTCTCATCAAATACGTCAAAGACAAATGCTGCTCTTTTCTCCGGAAAAAGCTCACGCCTGCCAATTGCATCGGAATACGTCAATACGCTAAGTTGTCGCGTTCTGATTAACAAATGCTTGCGTTAATATAGTTAAATGATGCGGCGCTATTTTTGTCACATTTATTCAACAACGTTTATCCCAAAAGTTTATAGGCTACTGTATGGGTCAAACTTTTTGTACAGTTGAAAAATTGTTGGGTAATGAATTACAGAAAAAAGTTTGAAAAAGCTGTAGAACATTCTATCAAGTAAAAATGATTCATCCAGCAGAGTTGAAGAGTTATGTGTGAAAGAATGCATAACAAATACGGAAAAAAGCTTCGATTGTTTGGTGCCATGTGCAAATCAAGGTCCCCCCTTTACTCTCTGTAAACTGGGCATGACGTTTCCCCGCTTTCTCTCAAAAAAAACCCTTATTCAAAATACTGTAACTGAAACGTTTCGGCAATGACATCAAATTTCTATGATAAGTTCACAGGAGAAACGTAAGCGTCACAGGTTAAAGAGTGAATTGAGAAGATCTGGATGCTACCCCTCACTACAAGACGAGTCTAACTGCTTTTAGTGGCTGGGTTTAAAACCTTTTATTTGATCTATTTTCCGCCAGCACTTGCTCAGCACTTCCCACAATTTGGTGCTTACTGTAGTTTTCACTATTTGGACAGTTTAACTTTATGTTGTTTCCAAGTAAAATTTATCACACTTTAGAAATAGTTTTGATTTCTCCATTCTCATTTAACACGATTAAGACTTTACTTGCTTTGAAAAAAAAAACGTTTGAAGCTCGGCATAGTTTTATAACCACATCTTTTCTTCAGGTCATATTATTGCACACGGTTGGTTGAGGCGGCAACCACTTACATTCTTCACAACTTTGAAGAAATATCTCTCAAAAGTGAAGAGTTTCTGTTCATGTCTTTTGAAGATCTCCACCAGCTAATAACTGACGATAGGCTAAATGTCAGACTCGAAGAGTCGGTATGCGAAGCCGTTTTCAGGTAAGTGGGTTTCTAGAATTGCACCAAAAATCTCAAAAACAATCGCCCATATTTGTTGGCAAATGTCTTTTTCAGTAAACATTAACTGTGCTACCGAATTTTGACAGATGGGTGAAAAATGACAAGCCTTCTCGCATCAACCACCTCTATGCGCTGTTGAAGGGAGTTCGGATGGGTTTGCTTGACCCGGAGTACTTTATGAGCAAAGTGAAAGGTGATAAAACTTGTCGAAAAGTTAAATGTTGCTCACGCAAACGAAAAATGGCAAATTATTTGCATGCATACCATGTGGTATACCGCTGAAGTTCGTAGCGCATTATTTCAAATGTAGACAACTTCTTTAGCAGTTTCGGTTGCGGTTAAAATGATTTGTTTTTCTTTTTCTAATCTCATTGGCAAGTTATTCAATTCATTTGAATTTTAGATATTTGAAATTGTTTTGCCTTACAATGGTGTAGGCGTCTGTCACAGATTAGATGTTCCAGCTTAAAAAATAATGAGAGAAAATGCAAAGAAGTTGATGTAGTACACAACAGGCCTCGTCGGTATGCCAATAAGGTGTCCTCAAACATTTAAAATATTTATCAATTTCAAGTGACAAAAAAGCAATGAATATCAAAAGCGCAACGAGAAACTCACAATGTTTCTACATCAAAGCTGGATCCATGTTTTAAAGACTGGGTTGTATTAATATTTTTGAAATTCATTTCCTACAGCGTATTTACCATCACGGAAGTGCTTCCGGAATTTGGTGTGCAGTTTACAATGTCTTTTATTTTTACAATTGCTTTCATGAAAACGCATCACGNTCAAAAGCAACGTGTTGAAAATGCTACTCGATCGTTCTTTACAGCTAGCGATCTGGTGATGAAGTGCATGCCCGAATGTAGAACGCTGATCAAGGAAGCAATGAAGGTGGTTTGTGATTTGCATTCCCACGATGGACCATTTCTGGCCAATCAGCAAGAAAACATTTACAACTCACTTATGCGCCCACGTTTACCGAACGAGGTGAAATTCTGGTGTTACTGAAGTACTTCTATATGTAGGAAAGATTGTGTTTCTGGAAATGTGAATACATGGATGACTATTTGTGTTACTGCTGCCTTGCATATGTAGGACGCTGTTTTAAGCATTTCATAGTTAGGCTGGGTTGAGTACATGGATGGCAGGTGTGCACAAACACTTTTGAAACCAGCTAATGTTTCAGCGTATCGCCATATGGTTCATAGGATTGCAATGTATTTAAAATACGGATCCCAGGCAGGGGCGGAGCCAGACATTTTCATTTGGGGGGGCCACTGGAGGGGCCAGTTTTGCAACAAGGGGAGCTGTCAATG
>JGI24158J21664_10010736_pt1 | contig 12205 bp, 7 predicted proteins | sample Ectturendosymbi3_FD_21664 | JGI IMG/M metagenome (IMG submission 21664) | reverse complement strand
CCCTTCAGTCTGACGCAGAAAAGTGTTACCTTGTTTTGTCCAGATGTATTTGAAGCTCTTTTCCTTCCTGTACCGCAGACATTGATTGAAACGTCGTTTGTTACGTCACATTGGCACTTTCTGCGCTTGAACGCACGCCCACATCCCTGTATCCCAGTGTTGCCAACCTTGCGGTTTTCCCGCGAATTTGGGCTTGTTTTTTTGTGCATTTGCGGGTTTTTTGAAGACTTGCGGGTAGCTTGTTTTTGGGCTTGTTTTGATTAAAATTTGCTTATTTTTGGGCTTATTTTTTGCAGATTTCTGTTTTGCGGATTGCTTTTTTTTCAAATTTTGTGATACTTTTGCTGTTTCAATTTACTGCTAAACGTAGTTTGGGCGTGTTTTTGTGCAAATTTGCACATTTTGGGCTTGTTTTTTAGGATTTGCCTTGCTGCCTTTGTATTAAATTACCTGTTGGTTTTATGTTTTTTTAATTTTCCTACCCAATGCAATTTGGGCTTGTTTTTTTCCGTTAAATTACCTAATTTGGGCGTGTTTTTCAAATTTCCTTACTTGTTTTCACAAAATAACCTGTCATCACTCCTGTATCCACCATCAGTGGTGCCACTCCTAGTGTTTTTCCACTAGATCTAGTGTTTTTCCATTTTATCTAGTGTTTTAGTGGTTTTCCATAGCTATCTAGTGTTGTTTATGAATGAGCTGAGGTTAACTATTTGCAAAGTTTTGTGTAATTGTAACTGTAATTGAGACATTTATTGTGTGCAATTGTAACTTGCTAAAAATTCTGCGTAATTACGTCTTACATTACACAAGAGCATATAATCCGTTTTGAGTTATACCGCTACAAGGTCACTGTGGTCATCTCTTAAAAGTTTCAGTGACATGTACAGACAAACACAAGCGTTGCTGCTATCTCCCGTTTTCTCCTCTACAATGAGTTGCGCAGCTGCAGTGTATTTGTTTGCATTGCAATGGATTTTTTCTGACGATTTCACAACACCAATTTTCTTGTAATCTGAAAAATGTGTCACGTATTTGCAATTTAGTCATTTTCTTTATAAATCTAGTGTTTTTTTATCATGAAATCTAGTGCTTTCCTGTAACAATAGAGTGGCAACAATGCCACGATGCTTCAGGACAACGTGATGCAGCAGAGCAAATTGCTGCTGACAGGTTACCAGTTTTCCAGCGTAAGGATACCGATACAATATGTGGTCGAGTTACGCGGTTTTCGATTAGTACAGGGGTCTCAAACACGTGGCACGCATGTGGGCCGTGAGGGCCTTCTGTGCGGCCTGCGATGTTTTTGGGAATTTTCAAGTGATTAACATTTCGTTACCAAGTGTTTTGATAAAAGATGCCGCGAAATAATTGAATCAAACTTGAATAATACCCGGTGCGGTTTTCGTCCCGGCCGTAACGCTACAGACCACATTTCNCTCTCCAGCAAAATTTTGAGNAATCTTGGGAGTATGCTAAAAACGTCTTCACATGCTTTGTCGACCTCGAGATACGACCGGGTTCCTTGTGACAAGCTTTGAGGAATGTTCCGTGAGTACGGTGTCGACGGCCGGCTATTACTGGCCGGCAGGTCACTGTATTCCTGCTCAGAAGTTGGTTTCCGTGTCGTGAGAGTTAAATCATGACCGTTCACCGTTGGTGTTGGATTCCGACAAGGGTGTGTGCTGTCACCACTCCTTTTCATAGTCTACATCAGTGGTTTTCAACGTTTTCGCTAAAGGGAGCTAAATCCAGATCTATGAGATTTTGTTGGAGAGCCTCACTAACATTTTTTAACACAATTCGATTGACACGTTTTGTTTTACAGCAGAACGAAGTCTGTTACACAAAATATTAGACGTTTTTATTGAAAGACTGCTGAGGGCCGCACAAAGAGTGCTTGGGATCCAAATGCGGTCCTCAGAACCGGGGTTGAGAACCACTGGTCTACATGAATTGGATACACAGTCACAACCGAGTCGACGAAAGTGTCACAGTCGGGAGCTGCAGGAACAACCATTTACTTAATTGCAAATGATTTGGTACTGCTAGCATCTTCTCAACAGTTTTCAGCATGCACTCGATCGGATTTCTGCTGCGTGAGACCGAGCCGGAATGAAAATCAGCACTAAAAATACCGAGATACTACGTCTCTCTACAAACCCCAGGCAGTGTATGTGGCAAGTGAGCGGCAGTACACTGCAGCAGGTGGAGAAGTTCAAGTAACTAGGGGTGGTATTTACGAGTGATAGAAGGCGGAGCGCCAGATGGATACACAGATAGGTGAAGCTAACGCAGTTCTGCGTGAGCTTTATCGCTCTGTGGATAAAATGGGAGCTTTCAAACACCACAAAGCTGTCAGTTTTTTTATCGGTCTTTATTCCGATCCTTACCAATGGCTATGGTCATTAATCATGGGTTATGACCGAAGGAATATTAACTCAGGTGCAAGCACCAGAGATGGGATTTTTGCGAAGAGTCAACGGTGTGACAACGGGGCTTACCGATGTTAGATTGCGCCCGGGGCAAGAAATAAATTTGGCGCCTCCATACTTGAACCTAAGGTATTTTGGAAGTAAATGTATTGCATTCAAGAAAATACTTACGACGTTGTTGTGACTTTTCGACGCCCCCCAGTGATTCGGCGCCCATGGCATTGAGCCCCCTCGTTACGCCCCTGGTGTGACACTTAGCGACAACGTGCGCAGCTGTGAAATTCGCAGAGCCCTGAATGTCGAACCACTTCCCCTAATTGAGAGAACACAACTAAAGTTAGTTGGGCCATGTGTCCAGAAGGCCCAACGAAAGACTGGTGAGGGAAGCCCTGCTGACTAAACCCATGGAAAAGCGACCCAGACGTCGTACAAGGCCTAGGTGGAGAACCTGCATCTCCGACATTGCTTGGTCCCGTCTTGGTGTGGAGCCAGCAGAACTATCTAAGACTGCTGTTGACCGTGAGGTATTCCAAGTTCTCCTATGGATGTTGTCCCCGTAACCCTCCCTAGAGGAAAAGCGGGCATGAAAATGAATGAAATGAATATTTACGTTAGTTGATTCATCGGTGTTTAAAACTGCTCAGTTAGCAAGTGAACAAGTTCCCTAAACGGCTGGAAGTGATTAATACGAACGTAGAGACGGCTAGGAATGATTTGCCTGTAATTCATGATACCTTTCGCAGGAAATAAGATGTAAAATTAAGTTCAGGTACCGCTATTGTTGCGTCAGCGTTATAATGCGGCCCGCGGTTTACCTTGTAAGCCCTCGTGTGGCCCACAGAGCAATTTGAGTTTGAGACCCTGGATTAGCAGTTTTGTAACAGCTGGACTATGGTCGTGCTAGTCTAGATACAGGGGTGGTCGCGTTAGTGAAACAAAAGGTAATGCATGAGCATAGGGAAGACCGAGTTAAAGTGGTCGTGATGGCGGGGTAGTCGTCGACGGGGAGCCATTGTAGGCTATATTCAAAACATGCCACCGGTGTTTTGTGAATATTTATCGATATGGTTTCAAGTCTCCAGCAAGAAATGAAGACTTTAAATCAATGAGTTTCGTTCATATTGTGACGTCCAAATTAGTTGACGATTCGTTTTTCTTGCTCAAGCTTGTTTTGTTTCAATAATACAAATACTTCAGTTCGTTCATTTTGTCCCTATTAACGACAGTTTTATTTATATAGAAAGGACACCTTTCTAAGTTTCAGCCAAGCGCTCCGCACAACATTTATCCGCCCCTGGCATCCACCCTGTATGTAAGCACTCAGTTGTTAGTAAATAGATAAATAGCCTACTATTTACTTATTTACTTACAGCAAAACATATGAAGTTTCAATGAGACACTCCCTTTAAAATTTCAGTTGTCAAAGTCAGTAGCACTGCCCACAATGATGGCTATCTAGACCGCCTTGCTGAAAGCCTGCAACAGCTCAAGCGGATGAACGCCCGCGAGATTATGTTGCCCGGGCAACAGCAATCGTCATTCATGATTAATACGCTTCTCTTGTGTGCAGGGTAAACGGGCAAGTGGAGAATCTGCCGCAGTCGTTCCGTTCCGCGCGTAACTAAAGTTACGTTTAAACCCAGCTTAACACAAGGCATCGTCAGTCCTTCAGTCTGCAAGCAGTGCTAACAGGTGTAACGTTTAAAGGCTAAAGCACGGGCAGAGAAAACAAACAAAATCAAGACTAAAGTGAAGAAATCACAACACAAGCTGCGACAATTAAAATTGGAAAATAGTCTTTCTCAAATAATTGCGTTCACTGGAGCTTCAAAACTAACTGACGCTTCATTGAGCAAGGCAACAGATCCATACATGCTTGAAACAACGCGCCGTATGATTCAGAACTTCGCAGAATGCGTAAAAAATTGGTTCCTGTACCGGAAATCCTATAAATGCATTCTCAGCGTTGGCAACCTAACCCCAGCATACGCATTTAAAAACGCTGCGACCGATGACAACCTTGCCAGCACGCTGGTAGTGATGAAGGTGAAAACACGTATTTGGAATATTAATTTGTGCGTCAAGTTGGTGATACCATTTATCTTCACACTTATCCAGAGAGTGAAAACTCGCAAAAGTAGCAGTACAAGCTTCATGTGTAGGTGGTTTATTAACCATACCAAGGGACACTGAATAGCGCCGCGACAAGGCCACTTCATCTTTATCATTTTTACAACCTGGTCTGCTCCAATTACTGCGGTATGATGACCACCTCGTGGAAAATTTGTTCGTGTTTTGGCCAAAATACTGTTGATGGCACATCACACAAGTCGTTCCGTAAATACCATGGTTTGCGCAGGTCAAGATTTGGTTCAAGGGGAAAGATTTTAGTTTTACTCATGATTTGTGAAATTCATGGCAGCATTGATTTGTTGTGTTTCTATAGGCAACCACAAAGTGCACAGTGGTTGCAACTTGCAAGGTCCTGACATACCATTTGGACCTTTTTCACATGATTCACGTTGCTTCTGTTTTCAAACCAGTTCAAGGTAGCTAATTTGCCCGTTCATTTATATACTGATTATGACGCACACGGGTTTTTGACGGAAAACAGTTCGTGTTCGGCGGGAGTGCGCACAATAGAACTAAAGCTTACCTGTGTCACCAATTGCAGCGGGTACTAACACGCGTGTTGCAGATCTGAGGAGTTTGAGGCGGAGGAGCAGAGAAGTTTTGTAACATCCCCAACCATAGTTTTCAGGAAAAATTGTTAAAAACACGGAAGAACATTGCACCAAATTTGTAATATTTCCTTAAATGTGTTTTTGTCAATTGAACTCTTTCCTAGTTTTGAAATTTGCTCTTATGAGTGGAGTGCCTGTTCTAATAATCGAAAAATGCATTGTGGAACAATCATCGTTCGTCTGTTTGAGCCTTCACTGCTTTATTAAGCAGCTTACTCTACAAACTGGTGCTCTATTGAACGGCGTTCACTGTACTAGAAAAAAAATCAACAATTTGACGTCTTGCAAAAACACGTCACTCCTAGGATATTTCGAGCTTGGGCCCGCGACCGACACATTGGGAAACACTGGACTCTAGTGAATATAATATAATATCTACCAGCACTGAATGTGGCAACGTGGGAACGCACCAGCTTGATATGCTTCACTGACGTAGCAAAGTGACTTCCATCCATCGCGTGATGGCGAGAGCCTCATAAAATTAGTACGTCAAAGGAAATTGGTCGCACAAAGGCGGATGATAAGAAATGTCAGGTGCAAATGAAAAAAATTAAGTATTACGTAGGCGTGGGACTATTAATGATATGTGTCAAGTCTTCGACAGTGTCTGAGGTTGTGCGTTGTGCGCCAGCGTTCCATTTACAACTTCTGTATAGTCATTAGAGTGTGGACAGTTGAAGTCATGAAGCTCATAAATCCCAACTTGGACAGCAGTGTACAATTACCAAAATTAGAAAATGCAATACAGTATTTTTACCAAAACGAACTGACTACAAAAAGTCAAATTCGGTGTCACCACAAAGTTTTGCTCAGTTCATACAGTTCTAAAAGAAATTAAACTACCACGAATTCTCCGTTATATATCCATGAAACCTAAGATTCATACGCGTCATTGATGGATGCTTTCGCCTAAACAAACGGAACCAATAAATTTTTTTACGCAAGGTGAAAGTACTGTAGTTTGAAGCTGACCAAAATGTTTTTATTCGGGCATCTCCATTTATGTAGAGATCCATCTGTGGTCCTATAACTGTTTTTGAAGTGCTTTGAAGGACCGAAGCTGTCTCTTCATTTTCTCCAAAGATCTTTTATGTACGATACAACCTCTGTGAACAATAACAACCAAAATACATTAAAACCTTATATTACGACAACCTCGATATTTTGACAAAATAGTAACGGACCGCAAGCTGCGGTCTCTTCAAATTTCTTAAAATCTCTTTTTGAATTCATGCTTTGTGTCGATGGAACTGCAATGTTTCTTCCTTAAATTTTATTTGGGTGAAAATTATGATCTCAAAATCAAAAATCAAGAAAAGTTGTTGACCATAAGTTACACTCAAGTTTTTCGTGTATGTTTTGCGGTAAGTTATTTCAACGATTGGCGTCAGCTTGTGACAAAGCAGACAAGCGTAGTACGCATGGGCTGTAATTGGGGATCACGCCTTTGTGTTGTCAGGTAGCCATTTCGCTGAAGGGGTAATTCGTTTTAACTGAAGAACGTAGATTGTGACGCACAACGTTTTGGAAGAAGTCATACGTAAGGACGTACGGTTACTTTTCCTGACTGCTTGTGTCTGACGGGTTTCAACTGCAAGGTCACTACGAGATAGATCATTANCCCCGTGATAACGGCGTTTAAACAGATTACAACAACTGAAATCAAGTATACGTGATCATGTCTGACAATGAAAGTGAAAGGTTTGCAGATGAAGATCAATCTCAAGAAGAACGTCTGCGCAAGGGTATAGGTTTTCATGTTTGCGTTAAATGTTTACAGCGTTTCGAAGATAAATAGTTTTGGATAAATGCGAAGGTTTCCGCTAAAAACATTAATTCACTGAAACTTTTGCTAAAAAAGAAAATTCTTTTTTACTACATACTAACGTTTTCAACTTCCACAAATGAAAGTTAAAACGCATATCAACTTCACAGCTCTCACAACTAATGTATAAAGTAACTTGCTTTAGAATAGTACAATCTAATTTCTGATCATTGAAGTTTTTGTTTGAATTGTTTGTACTCAAAGTGTATATGTGCTTGTATTGCCTTTACCCGGAGAATAAAATTTTACAGAGATCCAAAAACTAAAAAGAAAATTTCGCATCCATACCAGCTGTTCATTCATGATCGCCTTTCTGCTCACATGTTTAACAAGTAAGTGAATAGCACCTCGTATTGGCATTTTTTGTCAATTGTGCGCAGGGCCGGCCTCAAGCCGATGCAGCCGATGCAGCTGCATTGGGCCCGAGCCTCGTGTTTGGGTAGATTGTTCATTTTTGCCAGATAGACCTTGCCCTTGAGAATTAAGTAGACATGCCATATAAATTTCATTGTTAACAAAGAACGCTCTCGTCAGAACTAGCGAATTTCCTCTCGAACGTTAGCAAAGGTACTCAATTCTCGTATTAGTGTTTACTGACTGTATATCTGCACTCTATCACGATCGTAACACGGTTGACTGAACACGATGGCGTCAAAAAAGCACTGCTCACAGGGGCCCCGCGCCTAGGTCTTGCATTGGGCCCCGCACCTGCTAGGGCCGGCCCTGATTATACGACAAGGCAACTCAAAAGCTCCCAAAAAAACGAGTTAGACGGTGTGGGGCGGTATACCAACTCTTTTATATTGGAACTTTCTTTATGCGAAAATCAATAAGAACGGTTTTGTAAGGAAAAAAGAAAGCAACGGATTATCGAATTAACTTCAACACTTTTCTGCAGCTTAGGAACAAAAAAATGCATCTATAGATGTATAATGTGGAAGATTTAGACACAATTTGAATTGATAAGTAAAGCTATACGTTTCTGGGTTAGGCTACACCAGATAGCATTTTATACAAAATAAAGAATTTTGAACGAAACTTCGAAAATTTCAGAGTTTCTTTTAATGCAATGTAAGTCAAATTATCTCTAAACCAGTGGTTCTCAACATTTTTTTACAAACCCAAACACTGTCAATTCCTCCCCAACAAAAATCACAAAAAAGTTTTTTGCAAAAATTTCACACTACCTGAAGATGGTTCCAGATGTCTTTTGAAGATTTATCTCAGGTATAAAATTAAATCGTCTATTGAATAGAAGTTTATCAACCAAACAGACTTTTATAACGTCAGTCACTGCAATCAAAGCAGTTTGTCCTGGTGTACTGTAGACATTCCCATCTAAACCAACTTCGTTGTGCAGTTTTTTTATGTGTTGAATAAATAAATAATAAAAACTTAAGGTTTTCTCATTCACAGCTTTTCCTCCCCAGTTCCTCCCTGCAACAAATTTCCTCCCAGGCATTAAAAACTCCTCCCTTAGTGACTTAAGTGGTACCAGTTTGAGAACCACTGCTCTAAACAAAATTACTTCTACAAAAGCATTGGTGAGAGGATAAGGTGAGGAATAGATATCAATGGTTGATGTAGACCGCCCAAAATACGCTTGTGTTGAAACAAATATGTATAGATGCAGATTAGAGGAAGGGGCAAGAGCAGAAAACTTGATTATAAACGAGTTAAATTCTTGTAACTCCCTCTTTTGTAAACTTTTTTTTTACATCTTAGGGTTGGGTAAGTCCAAGAGATTGCGATAATAGCGTCAGAAGACTGAAACAAAATAATTTACTTCTTAGCAGCAATGATTAACATCTCTAATCTCTATGTTTGCTGCTTTCGAGGAATCGGCCGACTGGACTATTTTCATGACTTTGCGATGATTCGGACTTGTACAGATCTGTATTCAAATAATTAGTCTCCACAAAGGTGACGCAGTCGAATAGGTCAGCAAGTTTTTGTAATACGTATTCGATTTCACGTAACTCTACGCATCGTCGACAGCCTAGAATGCTTTTATTTGAATACGATTTCAGGACTGGGGATGCATAGAGTCGCATGGAGTCGATGACCTTTTAAAAAATGCTGTTTGGTTCGAATGCGTCACCTTTGCAGTAGCTTTACTTCTTAAAAGGTACTAACGTTTTACCTGATTTTGTGACTCGTGGTTTCTGCAGTCTGCTAATTTTAGTGACATGTAGTTACTTTCAGAATGCTTAATAGCTAAACGGTTCTGTCAAATCCAAAGGCAACGTTTATTAGGTCATCACTATCTACACGAATATTTGCATGCAGTTTTAAGATTGGGTTAGACTTCTGTTGCAAAGGTTCATTTGATGCCTAACGAGGAAACTACTTAAAAAAGAATCTGGTTGAATTAAAATCTACACATTCACACTTACCGTACGTTTTTACACTTTGGCACACGAAGTGATCCAAAAAAATACAAAACGCTTTTGAAACCAATATCTTTCCCTCATGTAAGCGCAGCTATTGTCTTGCTTTTGCATTGCAGTGTTTCAGTATTATTTTCGGAGCCATTTCATTTATATCTTTAGCTCAGAGCAAAGTGTCAATGGCACTTGCTTCAACAATATCACTGATGCACTGTATATACATTTATGACAAAAAATGTAGTGGTTAACATGTACTCTGCAGCGATAGCCAAGATGTTTCATGTGAGTCATTTTGGTAATATGTGTTTGAAAACAGATTAATTTAGCTGATCGTTTGTTTGCACTGCCGTAAAAGAATTTTTGAGTGAAAATGCTTTACTCAACACAATGAAAGGGTTCGCTTAAATATAAGATTGCAAATGTAATGATGTTTTTATCTTTTTGGGAAATCCTGTAATCAGATATTGGTTTAATAAGTTGTTGGCAACGCGGTATGGTTGTTAGCTCCAAAACATAATGCTTCCAACTTAACATATTATACGAAACAACATTGCCACAACCACCACGGTAGTTTAAAAGAAGCCAGTGGTTGTTGCGGCGTTATTTGTTATACGAGTTTGCAAGATTTGCGGTTTAACATTGTTCGAAAACTTCTAAGATTATTTTTGGCAAAATAAGAAAGCAACCAGGTGTAACACGCTGGCCTATACCGGCCCGCAACCAGGAGGTGGGCAACCGGGCAATGGCCCCACAAAATTTTCAAAAACATGTTTAGTTGTTAGCAGGAGTGTAGTGGGGTGGGAACGCGTTCCCACACCTTTTGGCACTATAGCAACGTTACTTGAAGTTTTATATTTTTCATTTCAATTTCTATGTGTAGCGCCTGGAGCAGCATAAATGAATAAATGACAATTTATCTCGTGTATAGCACTGTAGCACAACTTGAAACAGGATGATCCACTGTGGAACTTCTTGTAGGCGAATGCTCACTTTATTCGAACCATTTGGTGCAATCTTCCTTTTAATTTGGTGTGGGAACAGGGAAAGCCGTTCCCACACCTCTTTTTTTAGCACTAAACCCCTGGTTGTTAGGTACAACAACAAGTTACAACCATTTTGTCCTACCTGAAAATATCACCTTGTTGCAACCCTGGACCTAAACCAACGTGTTAGCGACAGAAAAGGGTAAAGCAAGCCAGCAAGTACACCTGCTCTTTCGTTCTGTGTTGAAATATTAATAAAAAGGTGTTGTTGCTGTTAGCATGACTTTTGTTAGCAATCGACTTTGTGCATTATGCATCACGTGCGTTACACATCAGCAGTGGCCAACTGGAGGTTTGAGCCAGGGGGCAAAGGCAGCTGAAGGGGGCCCATTGGCCACCGTTTGGGTATGCAATTATTAGTTCCCGAAAACTCATATACATTATTCCACAAAAACAGAAAATAGTTGTCGGGTGATGTAATGAGCTTTAATTGGGTAAACGACTTTAAAGTAGACTTTCACGATTTCATGCAACATTCTCTATCTAAAATTGATATCCATCAATGACTTGTGACTGGGTGAGGTAAGCTTTTGATTTGTTGTAACACCCACCACACCCAGGGGGGCACCGAGGCTAGTTGGCACCCGGGGCAACAAGCAAGTTTGGCGCTCCTGTGTTCGAACCTGATGTCTTTTGGAAGCAAATGCACTGTATTGAAGAAAGCACTTCTGACATTGTTAGGACTTTTCGGCGCTCCCCGCACTGATTCGGGGCCCGGGGAATTGCTTCCCCCTTTCCCCCTCGTTACGCACCTGACCACACCTGAATCTTGGTAATTAATACCTAAGTTAATTCCACTTTTCTGCTAAGCAACAAATGCTTGACTTAATGATAGGGCACGGGGGTAGATTCTGGGCAATGCCTGAGTAAACAAAGCACAACCAGCTGCCTGCAATTACAGCAGAATTTGCCTAATTCGTCACCTCAAAGGGATTAGAAAAAAGTGACGAATTATGCAAACAGAAGAAAACTCTATCATAGAAGCTCGTATACTTTATCATGGTAACTCGTATACATACGTAGTGCTCTTATTGACAGTAAAATACAAGTTTATGACGTTATGGTTGAATACAAAAATTAATTCCTCCGCTCTGTCTGGACTCCTCCATTTAATCAAGCACCTTTTAAATCTTTAATAAACTTTTCCGCATTCTCTTAATGGGGAGCCGGGACGCGCTTCTCACCTCGTGTATAAATTCGATAAACAAATTGCGAGGTGCAACAATTCTCAGATAAAGATCCTTAATTGGTTGAATTCCCACACGTACTAGTTGCTTTGACATCAAAAGCGAAACTGCAAATGACGAATTAGACCAGTGGTTCCCAAAGTTTTTTACATGGTGGCACAGTTTTCAAGACTGTAAAAAATTCGGCAACCCTGTTGCAGTCCCGTCGCCACGGGTGGGCTTTGGTGGGCTTAGCCCCCCAAACAAAGTGCCAAGCCCCCCAAATAGAAATATGAAACACTATAAACCATTGGAGTCTTTGTCAAACTTNCAATACAGTAAGAGAGATTGCAGCGCATGAACTCTATTGTTGCTTGCTGCCATGGTGCNAAGCTTTGCGCACATNCCACTCGGGATTTCCGATCGCAACACTGGAAGANTCACTGATTCCGCAAGGACATGAGACTTGATTTAAATGNAATAATTTTTGCCACCTCATATGAAGCTAATTGAGCTCTTTCTGACACAGTCATTGCTTTCTGAAATAGTTTCCTTTGCCTTGAATTAGCTTGCAACAATCTTTGAAAATAAACCATCGTTTT
>JGI24158J21664_10010735_pt1 | contig 12205 bp, 9 predicted proteins | sample Ectturendosymbi3_FD_21664 | JGI IMG/M metagenome (IMG submission 21664) | reverse complement strand
AACCACTTTCGGAGATAGTGCAAGTTGCCGTAAGTAGCCTATAGCCTAACGCTTTTTGGTTGATTTTGAGATGGTGGTTTTCAGAATGTACCGTACGTTTTTTGTATTTTTAAAATGTACGATACAGAGTGGGCCAAAAGTAGACCTGCTCTTGATTGCTTATTTACATTTATGGCTGAAAGTTTGGGAGGGTATTGACAAATACTGGATCGTTCCGGTAAGAAAATTATTCTACTTTCACCACTGCAGAACAGTAATATGTTTTACTGCAGAGAGCGACAATGCTTTGTCCCTCCCACTCAACTTTAAAAAGACCAGGTGTTCGCGTATGATACTTTTTTGATTCTGTGCACTTTTCACAAACAGGCACCCACGCATCACCGTTTGCACACGTTTGAATAAAATCATTTTTGTGCGAATCGCAAGCTTCGTTGACAAACCACTGCTCGTACTCTTTATAAAATTCTTGCAATTTTTCCGGTCGAACAACGTTGTGCAATCGTGATGCGCTAATGCCCAAGTATGCTGAATCAGTGTCCATTGCCGCGTAGCAGTAATCTTTGCGCGAAACAAGCTTGTCAATGCAATCGTAATAAAACTTGAGCATTTGCAGTTTGGCACAACTGAACACAAAGAAACCAATTTGCACAGGCAAATCAAAATTCACGACGCGTTTTGCTTTTTGCACTTCGTAAAATTCATTGCCCAAGTCTATGAGTTGAGTGAACAAAGAATCGTTAATTTCTTTGCAAACTTTTTCTTTCTCAACATATTTTACGTTGCGAAACTTTTCGACACGCGTCGACGTTCGTCCAAACGCAGAGTTTCCTTCAATTTTTTTTAAATTTTAGCAAACGGTTCCTTGTCTGGATTTTCGTCACCGCATCATCTTGCGTCGCTAATTTCGTGTGCAAAACGTTCAAAGCAACGAGAGGGAGTGTATTCAGTGACTTGAAAAACCTTTGTGACTACCAAACCCTTTTCTAAATACCACTGCAAAATAGGGGTTACGAGTAATATTTTTCAGTAAAATAGCTCCCAATCAAGTTTCGTCTTGTTTTTTTCAGCAACTCTCGTTCCACTGCAAATTCTTTCATGACACCCGAAACTTCTTCAAGACCAATATCAACATCGACATTTTTAAAAATGGGTGTCATTTCAGAAAAATAGTCTTTCAAATGCTCAGGCACATGCAGCGAACATTCTACCATGCCAAAGAGCTCGCCAGCGCGTACGCCGTCAATAATTTCCATTTCCGTCATTTTTGTGCAATTTATACGCGGTCGATTGGCGTAAAATTGTTGAACGTCTGGGTCTGTTGTTTGAAGATCCACTCAGGTACATTCCCACATTTCAATCGCATGATAACCTAGTTGTTTCAAATAGTCGGTGGTGTCTTGAGTGTCCTTTAAAAGTTCATCCATGGACTTTTTGAGTCGATCGTTGAAGTCTGATTTTCTGCATTTCGTACATCCGTGAAAGTAGCAAGCTAAACAGAAAAGTTAAATTAAATATTTTTGCAATTGTTTAAACGATCTAGTTTTGTTCAACTTACCGTGAAATTGAAAAACGGTTTGCGTCTCTAGAGCGAATCCATCCACTCGAACATGCGAAAAGGGCTGATGTTTGATGTAGATGCCTCTTTTCAACGTTTCGTATTCGAGCCATTGCATCGCGACTTGACTGATGGAAAATGTTTTTACCGGGTAAAAATTGTCTTGTGCCTTTCGTCGAATAGGAAACCCTGTGGGCATTTCCAAAGATAAGCAGTACATGTAAAGACTGTTGGCGTCGTAGCCAATCACATTTTGCATCGTCTTTGAACCGATACTCTCTTATTTTGACCCCCACTACTACGTGACGTTGGAAAATGATGCTCGGCCCGCCCACATGATTATCTTTGATGACGTCTACGATATCACTGTTGCTTTTTGAAGGTGTGGTGAAAAGATCTCCTCGAGGCATAGTGTTGAATAAGTTTATCATTGTCAATCCCGGTAAAGAAATGGCATTATTGAAAGCATCAAGGTTCATCTTTTCGTAGACGTCGACGTGTTTCTCAACAGCTTCCAAAAACGAGTGTTGTAGTATCGTAAAAAATCCAACATTGACTTCATGCCTTGCTCCTTCCAATCGTGTCAAATACAAAAAGTTTGTTTTTAATTCAAAATTGCTTTTCATATGGTGTTAGTTTCGACACAAAACTGTTTACGTGCTGTTCACTGGCTCTGTGGTATCATTAGTGCGTAAGCAGCGGTTTACTCGCGATGACCGCACAAGCCGCATACCACTATCAAGGGATTACTGACACCAACTGATTTAACTTTGCTACGAATGAAATACAAGTTTTTCAAAGCTTAACATGCTACTCACTCGCTGGCATAGTTGTGTTGCAACCTGCGGTGGCGTTGCGTTAATTGTATGATTCAACACGAACGGGATGTGCGCGAAGAACAAAAATATACGTACGTGGCGCGAACAAGCAATAATAGAGTGATCCCGTCGGGTGATCTCTATTGTTGCTTGCTGCCACGGTGCGAAGCTTTGCGCACATGCCGCTCGGGATTTCCGATCGCAACAGTTGATGTTCTTCGTCGCTGATTTCCTTGCATTTCAAATCGTTGTAAAATGCTTGAGCTGGTGGAAGTTGAGTTTCTTTCAATTTCTTTGGATTGGTCATGCAGCCGTATGGAAAGAAAAACTTTTGTAGCTTGCAGCCAAACATTTTTACATATGCTGCCAGAGAAGTGCCCGGTGATAAATAGGAACAAATGTCCAGAAAGTTCAAACTTGAGGTGGACAAACAAAGAAATTTGTTTCCACTTTCGGTGACAATGATTTTTTCACCTTTTTGCATCAGTAATTTGACCGAATGAGAACGAATCTGGTTGACGTCGTAATTTCCGCTGTTGAATCCAATTGTCGGAAGAGATTTTATGTGAGCGACGAGCCTCGTAACCTAACTAAACAAGGGGTGATCTTCTGGTTTCACTCTTTCCAACGCTGCTTGTTTACACACATATGCTTCTAATTGATCCATTAGAGGTTCATATTTCCGTTTCAGCAATTCAAATGCTTTTTCGGATGCGGCAAGTAGATGATCCAGCATTTTGTTGACCAGTTCTTGACTGAAATCTTGGCACTGCAGCGTTAAATCGCATAAAGATGTGCTGGTGATGGAATAAACCAACGCAACATACATCTATCTAAACATATCTGAACTGTGGTTTATACTAGTATCAAGAAGCCTTGCATCAGGCTTGTCTACTGAACAGTTCTAGCGAGAGTGAAAGCGAACAGCTGCAGCTGACGTCAGCAGCGCGTGACGCAATAGCAGCAGCGACTCCAGGCACGCCCGGGCAAGACTCACATCCGTGCTGCAGTCATTGCTGACGTCATTATCAATTTAATTAGTTTTAAAAAAATTATAACAGTTTAAACAATTGTTGGTTTCGAGTCGTCTGTGAAACACATAATTTAGTTTTAAATTGTCGATAAGAAATGATTTCATTAAGTTTGATTTTTAATTAAAAACATATTAAATTAACTATAAATTACCTCAATTTGATCCGTTTGCACCTGCTTAACCATCAATGTTAAAAATATCAACCGTCATAAGAAAATGACGTCCCTTGTGACGATCATTGTGACTAAAAACAGAACCCGACAAAATGACGTCTATTTTGATGTCACATGATATGACNTCACCACTGATGACTAAATGCCTATCGTTTGTGANGTCATCGGGTATGACGTATAAAATGATAAATCAATGCTGACGTNCCCACTGATGACAAAATGGCGGTCATGACGTAACCGGATGATACGTCACTGAAAAATGCTGACGTCACCTGTANCAAANCCTGACGTCACCTGCAGAAATGGTGGGAATGGTTAACGCAATATACTACTTGCGGTTACTTTGAAAGACAAACATGAGCAGATTTTTTCATGGTAAAATATTTTTCTGGATATGAAAAATCCTCTGCATTTTTTCAATCGTTGGCACAAAAAATAAATCGTTGGCGTTCAAAAAATATCTCCCGAAGCTTCTGCCAACGAGCGCAAACTTTCCAGTGTAGACACATGCGTAATTAACTATTGGTTCAAACCTTTCAACCAGAGTTTCTGAAAAACTATTTTCCGAACATTTGTTTTACCCCTCTTTGCTTCTTGGAACAGTAAGTCCTCGTTGGAATGAAAGGAAACACCGCAACGTTTCCAAACACAGCGGAAAAAACTCTTCACCTCTTTGACCTTACAAGTTTAGATGGATAGAAGATCGTGTTTTGTCTTGTTTTATTATATTGGTGATTATTTCCAGGCTTTTTTCAAACTTTTTATTTACGTCACGCACGTAACATACGCCTTCCTTTAAAAACAACGAAAAAATTTGCTGATGAATTCAAACCCCCACCTTCGTGGAAACTAGTTACTTCATTATAGATGTGTACAAGTTCGAATCATCGCCACCGATGAATGCGGAGCCCATTCGGCTGATTGCGCAAAAGCTTATAGCAAACCTGGAGCTTAGGATTCTTTTTAAATGATGGTTAAATTATTTCTGTATGCGTCGTAAACTTGAAAATATTCAAGTCCTTGCATTTTGAGTACTTTTCTCAGTTTACTATCAGTTTTGATCGAATTTATGTTTCCTTTTGTCAACCTGGGTTTTTCGAAGCAATGTTTCGTCGTTTTGTGTCAACGTTTCTGAACGAACGTGGTTATCTACAGCAACACGAACCCAAGCCTTTCAACAAATGTCCTGGTTCGTTTCTCTGCGCATGTATCCCAAATGAATAATTCAGTTTGTCTCACTCAGATGATTAAATTATATATGATTTTGCATTTACAAGACATATATAAACGTATGTACACTATTCTATCTGTCGCAACTTTGGTGGAGAATAAATAGTTCGTCATTCCCGTGTGTGATGGGAAAGTTTCGTCACAAACGGAGAATTTTACCGTAGGCTGTAAAAAATATCAGTTCTTGAAATCGACATGATTGTGCTTTAAGATGTAATGAGAAACTGCGTGCTCCAATGAGCGTTCGGGACGATACGCATCAGCTATGGCAGCGAAACCAGTTTAAATTTGAAATATGTTTCAGCCACATAAATAAGTTTGAATGGAAGCGTTTTCTCACATGTGTTTCTCATCCGTCAAATAGTAATTGGTAAATAAATAAAGCTGTCCGTCAATACTGAGCAACGTTTATACAGCGTTTCCTAAGCAACGTTTATACGAGTATGATATGTCTCCACGTGATTTCTGGCAAAACCGAGTCTCACGCTACGGGTGAGCCACCATGCCCATCATCCATTTATTCATTTAATTTTTTACTGCTTCGGAAATCGCTTGGGCTAAGCATCGAATTTGAGCGTATAACGTGGGAAGTGCTGTGGGACGAACCATGTTAAATTCATAGGAATGGTGTTACCAAATATTCACGCAGTGCAAGAATTCAAGCGTTTGTGTTGAGGATACCTATTCAATTATATAAATGCAAATATCGTTAACACAAGAACCGCCGAGTGGGTCATTTTGATCATTTTTAATTTTTGAATTTAAATAAAATTGTTTGTAAAAACGCTAGCGCGCTGAAACTCCGTGACTTTTCCCAAATATTGTTCAAACACAAAACCTTAAAATTTCAAAGAAAAATTTTCATTAATGAATGTTTTACGGTCACCGTTGCCCCGAACCGCCAGAAAAGGTCATTTTGACCCTTACTCACTTTTCAACGTTCAGACGTTCTCTTCAAAGCTACGTACCTGCGACGGAGGGTTTCCACACCTGGACTAACAGCTGTGCATACGACTAACAGGTGTCCATTTGACACTTTACTCGCACCTCACCTAATTTAGCTTCACATCCTCGCTTTTCACTTCCTGTTGGAAGTTTACATTGATTTTAAAGTGAAGATTGCTCCATTTGTGGACAGTTAGTGCGCAAGACGTATGTACCAGCATATATAGTTATCATGTCGATAAGACCGAAACGGTTTTCAGCTCAAGAAGCAATTGCACTGATGGCCACAATAAACGAAGATGTTTCAGGTGATGAGAGCCGTGGTGAGGTAGAATGTGAAGAACCTTTAGTAGCCTATTATTGATGTCAAAAGATGAACGTGTTGAGAGGAGAGCGGATCAGAGGACATGTTTTCTAAACCTGCGCCAGTAATCAGCGCTGATGTCGACGTGCAGGAAGAAACTGCTAATGATGAAACAAAATGGAATCTAATCGATTTCGTCTCTAACGAGGTGCGAAGGCGATCTATTCCAAATGTCCTGACAGAGCAATCTGGCCTAACTCACTGTGCAAAACGGATGATAGACTCTCCACTCAGTGCCTTTCTATTATTGGTTGATAAGAAGATGCTCTCTTATATCCAGAAGTGTACAGAAACAGAAGATCGAAAAGTTTTGAAAAATGACTTCTGGGGAGGTTCCTTGATTGAGCTGCAGGCATTTATTGCATTGCTCTATGGTCGTGGTGTGTATATGATGGTAAGAATGTTTATGCTGAAATGTTCTGGGATAGAGTGGGGCTTTTCGTTTTTTCAACATACAATGTCTAGACACCGTTTTTGAGAAATTCTTAGATTTTTGTGATTCGACTTGCGCTCTCAGATCAGTTCGCCTTCAAACTGACAAATTTGCATTGATATCAGAGGTTTAGAATACTTTCATTTCTAATAGCATAGCTTGTTCCAAACCTGGCGTCAATATCACCGTAGATGAGCAATTGTTTCCTACGAAAGTTCGTTGTAGATTTTCTCAGTATATTACAAGCAAGCCAGACAAATTCGGAATCAAATTGTGGTTGGCTGCAGATGTTGTGAGACAAAGTACGTTGTAAATGCTCTGCTCTATCTCGGAAAAGATGAACTGTGTCCGCCTTCCCAAAGATAGTCTGATAGAGTTGTTTTACAACTAATGGAACCATATTTGAGAAACGGAAAAAATGTGACTACAGATAACTTCTTCACATCTTTGGAATTGGTAAACGAGCTGAAAAAAAAAAACTAGCACTGTTGGCACGGCGGATAAGGCTAGGAGAGAGCTTCCACCACCTGCAAAAGCCATTCAGCAGCTTTGTACAAGCAAGCTTTTCAAAAATGGTGACTGTGAAGCTCTGACTGTTTACCAATGCAAGCCTGAAACGAATGTATGCATCCTCAGTTCCGTACATTGTCAGCGAGTGTTTCTGCAGCGATTTTTAAGAAAGCCAGAAACTGTGCTTTATTATAACCAAACTAAATGCAGTGTGGACAGTGCCGACCAGGTGGCTTGGCTGTACTCGGTGAAAGCTGGTACCCGACGGTGGCCAGTTGCTGTTTTCAACAACATCTTGGATTTGGCCTGTAGCAATGCTTTCGTTTTGTACAAAATGCGAACGAACTAGAAAATTTCACGGAGAGACTTCATTTTCAAATTGGCTACTGAGCTTCGACAGGCGTACATGAACAGCAAGATGCCTCGTGCTCCGCAAGCTCACCATTTGCCAACGGTTCCAGTCATCAAGATGGAATACTGTACGTAAACGGAAGTGTCAAATTGCAGCCACTTGTTCGCAAAACAAAACAGCCAAGTGCTGCCGTAGTTGCAGCTAAATTGTATGCGGCAAGGGCATAACGGTTACAGAATCATTATGCGTAAACGGTTCTCCTCAACAAAGAAGGCTTGTAGGCCGCAACATTACGTAAATGACCATTCGGTGTGTATTGGATAGCACTGGCCAGCGTTCACAAATTGTTCATCTCTTAGACAAGATTTTGTGTTTTGATGTTATATTCTCTGTGTAATAAAAAAGACTTCCTGTTGGAAATACATGTGTGACAATTCCTTTCAATAGCTAATGTAGCATTGCAACTGTGCAAGCTTAAAATCCTCATCACAGCCTGCTCTTGCATGATAAACTAAGGTAAACAGCGTGATATGAAGATTCCGTACAGGAAGTAGCACTTCGGTGATAACGGTGTACGGTTCCCCGCGGTTTCGTCAACTTAAACGTGAGAACAAAACGAACTTGAACAAGGAACCTTGCCGCGGAGTAGGGGCCAAAATTACCACCCGCGGCGGTTGCGCGCATGATGAAATTTCGGCGGTCCTATAGTGTGAAATGGCAGTGGCTCAAGTTTGCATTTTGTGCGTTTATCACAACCAACCTCTTACGTGGGTTGGGCTTAACTTTATTCTTTTGAGGAAGTAAACTTGACGTTAAAGATTTTCAGATTTTTATTACGTATTGCGTGAAAAGTTTCTTTATAAATATTTGACTCCTGCCGCGGACTTCATGTGTTCACTCGCGAAATAATCTAAAGTAGAATTTTTAGAAAAGCATTCTATTGTTTCTAATGGAGCTAAACTCGAAAGTCTTGCGAAGTCGAATAAGAAAAATCAAACAACAACCAATAATTAAAATAAATTCATATTGAAGGTTCAATGAATCTTTGCTAAAAGAAAACTTCTTGTTTTGAAAATGTCCAACACATTTGGATTTAAATAATTGGTTATTGCCTTGCTGTTTTTTACATTACATTCTTGTCTGTACAAAAAAGGAAAGGTGGCAAAGCCCTTTTTAGGTACTGGGATAAGTTCAGGAAAAGCCAGCTGTTTCTTTTGAAGAAAAATGGAAATTTGCAAGCAACACATTTGTCAATGTTGCTGCACTGCTGTCCAAGACAACAGTTTTTTATGTGAACATACAACCGAGACTTCATCAAAAATTCTCCTTCCTGCAGATAAAAACCTAGAAAAGCAACTGGCGGACGGCAGACGTTGGCCTTGGCTCTTCTCCTTTATTGATTTCTAACGTCAGCCACCGTTGATCCTTGTATCGCCGTTTGCGGTAGTGATCTAAATCTAATCATTCAATGCTGTGACTGCCACGTTTCTGTGTATATAAGCGCAGTCGTCGAGCTTTGAGATCAAACGCTGTGTGTTTCATTCAGTGAATTTACGCTGACAGTGGAAACACTTTTTCCCGGAACATCTGAGTTCGCAGCATTACTTGTTTTTTGCGGTTTTGTTGTTTTGCATGCCCTTTCACGTTTAACATTTAGCAAACACTGCTGAAATTTCTGACACTTTGAGACAGCTGTGAAATCCTCATGCGATACGCTTTTGCGAATTATACATCCTTGAAAAAGAAATCTTAGCACTGCAGCGTTAAACGTGGTTTAGAATAGTCTAATATGAACGTTTCTTGTGCATCGACTGATTTTTGATTTCCTTCTGTTCAATATACTTTTGGTACTTCAATCTATTGTTTCACTGGAAATTATTGGGAGTATAACGAGCATTGAAAGTGGCATTGAAACTAAATGTGCGGTCATATCCATAATCTATGAGCGGTCATAAGAGAGTTCCGAAAGCTTCTAAATAACTTGACAAGGGTGTCTCATGCTTGCTTCTATAGTGGCGTGAAAAGGGCGCAACGAACCTAAAACGTTGGCCTGTGCTTAATTTTCACAAACGTTTGAATGGTCTCTGAACTTTCATGACAGCATGGAAACAAACAATAGTTGAGGGTAGCGTCTGGATTGACGGGAAAAGTTGCAAATTTTGCACAACGGTTTGTTATATTTGTTCTTTTGACAGTGAATTCTTCTAATCAAACGTGCAACGTGAGATCAACCTCACGCTTCGTTTGCAACGACGGAACCGGATGCACGACCCGGACGAAGTTCTGCGACGGGCAGTCGGACTGCAGGTTGGTCCGTCCAAAGCGCAATAAAGAGATTTTTGGACTTCTTGAGCAATTTTCAAAAACATCAAAAAATAAGGCACCTGGTGGATCATTATTTTGCAAAAGGTTCACGAGGAAGAGAAAAATAATAACCAAGAGACAGACTTTTGTTTATCGCAACGGCCATCAGTTTCAGCGAAACTTCTCCGCGCATGGCAAGTAACTGGAACGTTGTGAATTTAGCAGTTTGGTAGTTGATGCTATTGCAGAAAAGATTTTTAATTGAAATTGGTGGAAACCGTTTAGTTCTCGTCCAGAAGCTATCAAGAAAGCTTGCAAATTCTATTGTCTTGACGTTTTTTTGCGGGGTTATACTGTACTTGTTCGATGTGGTTCGGCCAAACATAAGCTGCTGTCTTTTTCTCGGGCGGCATGTAACAACACATGTTTGAGCGAACCTGGGAACAAAATGACATCCGCAGAGTGAAATGAAAACAGCAGCCAATGTGGATAGCAAACAAAAACAAGAAACGTNTTACTTCGAGCGCGTTACAAAATGCCGAGACGCACGTNGCCGGATCGCCCTAGGCAGTCCGTGCTGACGCTAAAGCTACAGTAAATGACTGAAGGTGAACAGCTATGCCGGGCACGCCTTTCTTTGCGTAGGTTTCTCACAGTCCGCCCTGGAGGTCGTTACGTTGGACACGTACACTTCAAACAATTCTCCGCAGTCATGAAGTACGGTTATCTACCGTTTGTTTGAGACCGAACACGTCCTGCCTTTTAGAATGCCGCCAATTGCGCAGATTTTCGCGTGAATGTGATTCACAGACCGAGCGTTGCTGCATGCCTCACGTGCTGCGGTGAAAAAGAAACATTCCTTGGATCCGGCAGCGGTCACGCATCACGTTCATAAGGAAAAAATTATGAGAAAAACAGTTTTTTATAAGGAAAACGATCCTTTGCATAATTGTGTTTACCCGATTAGAAACAAGGTGCACATATAGGCAGATGGTTGATTTACTAATCCGACACGGTATATCAGCAGTTTCATCTTAATCGAATGGCAGCCTCAATGCACAATGCTAGTCATTAAGAATTCTGTCATCGATTTCGCATCTATACTATTTCTCTTACGCGCGCTATGTTTTGAGAGAATGACGTTTCAGATTTTGAAGAATATTATGATCAGCGACCGCGAAGTTACCGGAAGCTATTAAATATTGCTGCTGCCAATATTGCTGCCTGGAAATATCAGCCTCGTATCAGTTTTTTTTTCATTCCATACAATTAAACAAAACTACAGTGAACTCGGGTGCAGAAAACATTTTTATTGTGAAATTAACTTTTGCAGTTCAAGTTATTGAACTCTATTCATCCTCCGATAACAGTCTGATTAGGTATTTTTGCAGTTTTACAATAGGTTTTGTTGCCAAAACAAGTTATTACTTCTTTGATCGGTAGCGAAGTGACACGCCATCCACCGTTTTCGTTGCTTGCACCAAGTCTTGTAGCTGAACGTTCACCGAAACCCCAATCAGTTTCTTGCTGCATGAAAAAAAATAGAATAAAATAATATTTCGCTGTTCGCGTCAAAAACCTCCCGATGACGCTTTATTCACAATAATTCATCGTTTGTTTTTTGCTCCCTGTGACTTGGAACTAAGGCAACGTAACGACATTGAATAAGATTTCAGGAGTGAGGATACGTAGCGTTGCGTGAAATCGATTTCCTAGTTTAAAACGTTTATGAATGGATTCAACTCAGTCTCCTTGGTTGAGACCAGTTACTTGACGTTCTTAGAAAAATCCCCTTCGGTTTGTTGCAGCGATGGTAGCGATGAAATCATTTACGATCAAGCTAGCCACGGTATGATGAAGGGCAGACGCTGTGGACGACTGGTGAACCACAGGCCACGGTGGTGTTACATTCCCGAGCGACATGTTTGCAACCACGAGGTAGATTGCTACTTTGGTAAGTGATGTGCAGCTCTTGCTTTTGCAACAACTGAAGAGTTGGAATATTGAGGACAGATCCTTCGGCGGTGATTTTTGTTCATTTCAGCTGATGCGTTTGATTGGTTTGCTATAAATTATTTGCTATGAAGTTATTTATCTAAGCCAGGGGTGGGGAACCTATATTTACTATCACGGGCCGCATGAATTGTGCATTATCGCTGGCGGGCAGCAAAAGAAATGGATTTTATCCTAACATTCTACCTTTATGTAACTATGGGGGTGAGTGGCTTCTCTTGGCTTATTGTATGAGTACCTGCTTATCATGGAGCTTCGTTTTGAGGCGATGTTGCACTCTAACTTGGGCAACGAAAATTCTGATGCTGGCTTATCAAATGTTCACGCAGACCGCATTTGTTCCGCGGGCCGCAGGTTCCCCCCTCCCTGATCTAAAGAACGTTTGGAGACCCCTGAGCAAACGATTCGTTTTTGCTGAAGCAAAACCTTTTGAAGCGTTTTATGTCACTGTTGAAATGTATAACATTGGCCCAGT
>JGI24158J21664_10010733_pt1 | contig 12207 bp, 10 predicted proteins | sample Ectturendosymbi3_FD_21664 | JGI IMG/M metagenome (IMG submission 21664) | reverse complement strand
CTGAAGAGTGTCAGACGAAAAGCTTTGGGATGAATCTCCTACTTCACGCCATCTTCAAGTTCTGTACCACCAAACGTCTTTTCATTTACTGACTTCCAGCAATGCAGCAAAACTGGCGTGGAGACAGTTATTATTTATAACAACGACAAAAACGCAATCACAGCACAAGTTCTTTCTAAATATACGCCCATTAAACAAGATCGCAACTTGGTAGCAGTAAATCCCACACTGCAAATATATCTCTCTGAAGATGCTGACGTGGCAGGTATATTTCAAAGGCAACTGTTCCACGAAAGGCAACCGTTCAACATTGCTGCGCCACCAGCCTACCGTGTCAGCATTATTTTGCTTGGTTAAACTTTTAACTTCAGATTTCTGTTTTCTTCGATTGCTGATAACATGCACTGCGAATATGTGATGAAAACGACGAAAAAAGCGAGCATAACGCGGCATTATGCTCGCCTTCTCCATTTTTTGTCACCCGTGGCCATATGGAAGCTAAAAATCAAAAACAATTACGCGGTTTAAATGGTCAGTTTTGATTCGGATAGTTTAGGACTCGAATCCCCTGGATTCCCTATTCTGAATCGCACATCCTTGCCTATCTCTCTCCTGTCTGCCGCATCGCCGTGGGAGAACTTGTTACCTCTGTGACGCAAACGAGCTATGCTGGTGGAAATTTCTACTATTGGCAGGGCCATCCAAGCTAGAGAGGTTTCCAGGCAGTGGCGTAGCTAAGGGGAGGCGGTCGACACTTTAATGGGGCGGCACTATGGGCGATGCTGTAAGCTATAAACCTGCAAAGGCTGTATTGAAATAAGAGTGGTTTTAATGTCGGGACACTACTTGCAGTCGAACGACGTTTTTGATTTTGCATAATTTAAACTATGACATGTGTATTTAAGCGATTGTTATCTTAGCCAAACAATAAACAATTTTTGTAAACAAACAACTACAATTGTGTATCAGGGGTTTTGTATCAATAGCCATTTTTTACATGACGCTGCAACACGGTTCTCAACACGCTTATCAACTCACATGATGTCAAATTTTATTGATTCACTACACGGTTGAACATTTGATCGTAGTCCTTATATGACGTTACAGAACTTAGGAGTATGGTGGATGACTGTGGTCAAACCTGTGGCTGTGGTAAGCTCTTAAGCTTTTGTAAGTTTTGCACCTGCGAGTAAAAGCGCTTTGTTTGGTCTAAAAAACATTTCTGTGTAAATCTAATAAATGTGTAGTTGGATTTGTGCTCTTCAAAATGGATTTCCGTGTGTGTGTAGAAATATAATCTAGCTCAATATTCTTCAACAGAGGGTTTCACTATAGTGTTCCGCAAATCATGTAGTGGGGTTCCGTGAGGGTTCCTCGTTTTCTTTCGGGAAAATGATTTGTTGCTTCCGTATGTTGATGCGTCATTATGAAAATTTTTAGATCCCCGTGCTGCATTCAGATTCCAAGTACGCCAGTCAGTTGTACAGGAGGTTAAGTGCAGTTAATAGTCGAAAAAGAAATATTGATGGTTGTTGCGTCGCTTTTTGTTTATTGTTGTGCAGTTACGAAGAACGTTATTGTTGCATCACAGTTATACGATGTTGACGATGTACAGTCCAAAATAAAGAAGGCCGGCCCCCTTGAACTTTTGCAGTTTTTCAAAAGTATAACCTTGAGAACACTGTTCCCTTCCAAACATAGTAATAATGCAACGGATTTTCCTCACAATTGCCGTTAGTGTTACTACCTGTGAGAGGAGTTTATCGAAAGTAAAACTGGTCAAGAATTACTTAAGATCTAGTATGAGCACCTTGCAGTTAGGAAATCTTGCCACACTGTCTATAGAGCAACAATTTACAAATAAAGTAATTTTTGACAATGCCATTGAAGAATTTGCCAACAAAAAGGTAGGAAAATTTACTGTGTAGAAAAGTGTAGTTTTCATTTCAGAAATAAAGATGGTTCTAATTTTTTACACTTTGTTTTACTATTTTCCCTATATGTAACATTTGCTTTTTGTTTAACTGTTACTTACAAAGTTTGAGTTTTTTGGTGTGCATTTAAAGCATACCATATTTGAGGATGTGAGAGTACTGTAGTATTATGATGCTGCACAAACTAGTTAATATATATACAAAGCTTTAAGAACCAATCAATGTGCAATGTCTTTTTATGGGCTAGGGGGCGCCAAACTGAAGAGCCGCCCCGGACAGCCCACACTCTAGCTACGCCGCTGTTTGCAGGTAGAGGTCAGACAAAGTGCAGGCTGAAAATAGTCTTCTCAGCAGCAGGTGAAGGTTGCTTCAGTGGTAACGGTATCACATGCACTGTGATTTCGGTACCCTCAAGTCGAATATCTTGGAAGGAAATCTACTTCTGCCTTCTTGACGTTCACCGGGCTTGCTTAGCTACTGCGGGACAGCGCCTGATCATCCCCGCCGCCACATCATGCATTCAGCCAGATTCGTTGGTTGTAGGACCAAGAGGTAAGCGTTTGTCCTGGGCAAGCATCCGCTTCCGAACGTTTGTCCTGGTGCTCGGCGCACTTGCAATCAGCATGACCTCACAACAAAATGAAATGCAGACGCTGGCAGATCGGAGACCCCATGCTCCTTCGGGGGCCTACTGCTACCCGATTTGCTTGCGTACCAGGAGGCAGGAGCATCCAGGTCGTCATCCTGTTACTGCTTTCCTGAACAGTGCTTTTTGGAACGTTCGTTGATAATAGTAACCTACAAGGGTGCACAACCGTCGCATTACGTTTATTTTATGAATTAAGTTCGTGTGGTCTGATATTTTTGTATTGCTTCTGTTCTGCTTTTACACATCGAGACTAGCTTGCTACCACACGTCTGTTTGTCAGCCTTTCTACTAAATATCCGCATTGCAGTAGACAAAAGTTTACATTAGTGCACAGCCGCCACAACTTATATTTTAAATTGTATGTGCACTACCGTATAAATCTTCATCGAAGGCCCCAGGTTTTGGCACCCCTGATTTAGAGCTACACTGTCTTGTTATTGACATCTGTGTCCTCAGTGGCACATGACCTGGCTCATTGGTAACGGTTCCATTCAGGATCACTACACTTTTTTGGTCTGGCTATTCTGATGCATTGAGGCCTAGACACGGCACGGGCTTAACTGTCAGAAATCCTCTGCTCCGCTGCATCGAGAGCCCAACTGCAGCTTCCCTTCTCCTCATTACACTGCGGATTAAACTTGCCACTGGCTATCTTACTGTTTTGTAAGCTTACGCGGCGACTCTTGTTGCCACCAACGAAGAAAAAACTATAAGTTCTACAGACTGTTGTCAAGGTATGTTAGAGGAATCCGACTTGTTGAGCGTACTGCACCTTCGGGTGACTCCAACGCTCGGGTTGGTTCGAACCACGCCTCATGGGGAGGCACAAGCGCACGGAGGGGAAAACTGAACGAAATCGGTCAGCGCATGCGCGAGCTCCGCTCTAGACCTCTTTCTCTCTCGTCATCACGGTCAACAGTCTGTTCTTCTTCGCCACACTCACAATACGCAGAAGAAGCCATGCCCCAATTTGTGCTAGCAAGAGCGGAAACGTCCAACACCAGTACGGAGGACGTTAGGCCAAACCCACGCTGTTCTCGGCAGGGCTATTCCGGGAGGCTGGGTGGGTGCCGATGTCGGGGATGAAAGTGCATAGTGTTTTCCAGTCACTCTGCATTCCATCAGTGATCCGCCCGCACTTCTGTTGTTGTCGTCATCATAAAAACTCATGAGTGGTTGTGCGACGGACACAAATGCGTGTCTCGAATTGAGATGCCGTGCGTTCCCACCCGATGAACGGGTGAGAGCTGAGTGGAGCAGGTGGCACCTACGGTTGCCATGTCTTTGCTGCGCACTCCTTCCATTGCTTGCCAGTCTCCGCTGAATCGTCAGCGTATGCATACTTTCTGGAGACGGTGGTTGGCAAGTCAAAGGTGCAGATGCTTGAAAAGAAGAAGTGCAAAGACGGATCCCTGTGGGACGCCATTCTTGAGGCATCGTAACCTGCTTGATTTGTTGTTATTGATGGTAAGGGTGAAGCTGCGATTACCAATCAGCTCCATGATCATGCGGACCATGTGCCTATCAGGTAACAATCGCAGTAACGTGCAGGCGAAGCCACGATGCAATACAGTGTCGCCGGCTGCTGTGAGATCGACAAACCAAGCACAGGCCTTCTTAGGCAAAAAGCCATCCTCGATGTCTTGCGGTAACAAGGTGACCTGATATACAGTCGACCTCCCATGTCGAATGCCCACCTGTCCTGCAGGTGTAATGAATTGATGATTGGTTCGACTCGAGTGTAGATAAGTGAGTCTCTCCAGGATCTTGAAAGGGATACGCAGTGGAGATATAGGGCAATAAGACTTTGCTCCCCCCATGGCTTGTTCAGCTTAGGGATCGCAACTACTAGTGCTCTTCTCCAGATCCTGGGAATTGGGAGTTGGCACATGCAGGAAGTGAAGAAACCGCATAAACCAGATTGGAGAGCTGATCCGGCATAGAGTATAAACTCTGGGAAAGTTACCATCTTCTTCGAGTGTTGGGACCTTCCATAGGTCGGACACTTTCTTGTTGATGAGCCTCGTGGACTCACAGTCTCTCGTCTTGTGTGCCCCGCTCTTCACAGTCGCGAAGTGACGGATTTTGCTGAAATGGGGCACAGGCGGAGGAGTGTCTGGACCTGCCAGTAACTTTATTGATGGTGCTCCATGCCTTGCAGCTGGAGTGCCAGAAGTCGATGGAATTGACAGCTTCTTCCCATCGCTCCTGCTTTTTTTGGTTGATCCGTGAAAGTAGGATGAAGTGAGTCAATCCCCACCAGGGTTTCTAGGAAGGAGCAATAGAGGGTCTCACACTCTTTGTCCCAACATGACACATAGATCTTGCAATGGCCACATGGGATGGATTGCTTAGCCGCGAATAACAGGCTCTTGCATAGTTCCTGGTATGCGTTCTCAATGTTTGTTGTGTCCAGACAAGCCCAAGGTTGTTGGCTGCTGCCTAGGAGTCCAGGCTCTCACCGTCAAAAGATGCTACACTATAACCTCAATTGATGCGCTGGCAATTGAAGTCCCCAGCATACAGACAGGGGTGTAGGAACGTCGGGATGGCAGCTGTTGTGTATGGCGAGGGTTGATGTTTGTAGACTTTAATGATCTTATATCCTGCGACACACAACCACTCAGTCTCTAATTGCTCTGGAGATTGATCGACCAGTGTCCATTCCATCTGCTCATGAACAAATGTGGCAACCGCTGCCAAAGCGCAACTATTCCAATTTCCGAAGTATGTTCTGTAAGCTCTTCATCTGCTCCCGCATATTATGAAAGCCTGGTCACACTTCCACGGCGTAGTAAATGATAGTGCTTTGAATTCTCTTGGTCACCGTTCACGAAAATAGCTGGACCGCCGGGTTTCGGGACAGCGTTGGCCTGATCGATCTAGTGCTTGAGGCAAAGCAAAATGCCAGAATGAGGGCTGTGGACTGGAGCCAAAGACCAACTAATTTTGGATGGAGCTGGGCCGGACCCTTAAATGTGGTTTTCGGTTCCACAGCCTTGGTCTGTGGAGTGAGTTAATTTACCGTGGTGTGAGTATGGCCACTGTTAAAGTTGACCTTTACCCGTGCAGCCCTCCATCGCCACTGGGTACGCCTCAGTCCGCGTATCCAATACTATGCAGACACCGGCGGCTTCCCCGATATGTACATGGGTGTCAAGGAAGCTACTCGAAAAACATCCAAGAACCATTCTTTCAGCCGTCGACAGTAGATCTGTCACTGACTCAGCAAAACATCTTGATCGCTGGACAGACTACTACAGCTCCCTCTACGACCAAAATGTGCCTGCAGAACAAGAGACAATTTGTGCACTGCCATAAATCTCAACGCTTCACGAGCTGGATGCCGACATCACGTTAGGCTCAGGCTGGTGAAACACGCCATCAAAATGCTGAAAAACAACAAAGCCGCAGGAGCTAATGGAATATCTGCCGTGGTCCTGAAATGCAGTGGTGAGCTACTAGCTACTGTACCACATGTAGCTTTCGAAATTTGTTGACGCACTTTCCTTAGAACAAAGTTGAAAATCAAGGAAGTCGACATGACTACAACAATTAGAGGACTGTCATCGCTAATCAATGTTGAACTCACATGCTTCTTCCTAGGCAGGCCATTACAGAAAAGATCCTGCCACAAAGTCAATGCGCATTTCGTGTCTCGCATTCAACCATTGACTCAGTGTTCTCACTGAGACAACTTCAGGAAAAATGCACGGAGCAGCAACGTCCTCTCAATGTGGCGTTCATAGATCTGACTAAAGCTTTCGATCTTGTTCACCATTCTACGACGACACTTTGGCTACCCTGACACACTACTCAGCATCAATAACTGTTTGAGTGGATGGCTTGAGATCTCGACGTATACCAATCGACCACGGCGATGAGCAGGGATGAGTTCGTGATCCCACTCCGTTGGCAATTTCCTTAGCTGGACTGCTCATGTTTGCTTTTCCGCAACAATCTAATGTATTATTGCAGTGCCGAACATCCACGTAACTTCCATTTTCATCGCCTCCGTGCAAAATCGAAAATAGGGCGCCTGTTCATCCGAGAGTTGCTTTATGCAGACGATGCTGTTTTTGTGGAAATTCACGTCTGTACTTCAAAATATCTGCACTTCCCCTGCTGAATTTAACACCACTATCAGCCTGATTAAAACTCTGTCCTCATACAGGGATCAAGTTTGTTCCCAAAATCGAAATCATCGGAACTGCATTACGGTCAGTGGAGAAGTTCTGTTATCTCGGATCGCCAATTGACAGTATAAACCCGTTGTAACCGGAACTCGATGCTCGCACAGGAAAGGCCGCAACAGGATTTAATCGACTTCATTCACGTGCATGGGACAATTGACAATCTCTCCATCCATGCTGAAATGCAAGTGCACTCGGAGTGTATGTTCATCATGCTCCTCTGTGGATGTGAAACTTGGCCAATCTGTCGACACCATCAAGAACGTTGACTTAAATATTTTCACCTTCATTGCCTTCTCTCCATCGGGGGATCTCTTGAAAGGATAGTGTGCCCATTACCTCGGTTCTGGAAGCCAACATTTCTTACGACCTCAACACTATACTCTGGCAGCGACGCCTCCACTGGGATGGGCAGGTACGCAGGGTGGACGATAACTACCTTCCAAAGAACGTGCTTTACAGGGATTACCTACGCTCCTCCGTCGTTTGGACGCCAAAACTATTACGCTTCAAAGACGTTTTAAAACGTGACTTGGCTGCCTACGGGATTGCAGTCGAAGTGCGGGAAAAATGGTTCTCCAACAAGAAACAGAGCAGTAGAAAAGGAGAAACACACCGCTCAAAAACCTTATCTGGAAGAATGCGAGCATCGCCGTGCTCATTGTTGTTTTTAAAGGATTGGCCATGACCGTGATGATCATCCCTAAGTATAGTGCAGTAACAACAACCAAAATCACTTCAGGATCAGGATGAGACGCGGGCTTGATACCGATGGCAAAATTTAAGCGAAATAAGGCAGCACTTTGCTTCAACATTTGCAAACAGAAATAAAATCAATCTGACTGTAAACAAGGCAAGCTGAAAAGATCGGTCCATAATACTACCTTACCTGCTGTTACAAGAATGTCGCACTTAGCATCGAGAATTCTGGAACTTAAGGACTCAGCCGAAAATCCTGCAAACTGGGAAAACATTGAAAATATCAAACGATCGCAATGTATTGACTTGCAAGCTAACACATTCACAATGAGCACCACTGCGCTAGTGAATTGGATGTGGTAAGTATTGCTGGTGCAAATATAGCAAGTACCTAGTATGCAATCAAACATAGAAGTTACAACATTATTATTTTTATTTGACAAAAACAGCAGCAACAACGAAGTGTGATATACATGTTGACTCACAGTGTAAGATGTTTACTATACAGCTTGCAAACATTCTGACATATATTTGTGAGGTTGTGTTTGTTAGGAAAGGTTAATAAATTCAGCAGTTTTGTACATGAAACTATATTGTACATGGGTTATTTATGTACAGAATACAACTCAGTTTGGTTCAACCGGACGTTGGGTAAAGTAAGCAAAAATAGTGCTTTTCATTCAACAAGTAATTAGTCTCCACGAAGGCGATGAGATCGAACCTATCAGCAAGAAGTTTTCAATAGAAATTGATTTCAAGTAAGTATTAACTCCACGTATCCTCTGTCCTGAAATCTGCAAGCAAACTCAAGACTAAAATGAATAAATCAAGACACAAGGTGGGGCAACTAAAAACGGGAGAATACGCCATCCTTAACTGCTTTCACTGAAGCTGAAAAACTGTCTGATGCCGATGACAGACCAACGAAATCACAGATGCAAGTAATGTGGAGGTAACTCAACCGAAATGGGCAGCGGAATGCGTAGAAGGCGGTCATGGCATCGTGAACAGGGCTGCGGGGCGGAGCCGGAGCTCAGATAAAAAATCAGGATTCGGAGCTCAGTTTAAAATTTACGACCGGAGCTGGAGCTATGGCCATTTGAGAGGTAGCTCCGGCTGCAGGTCCCTTCTTAGATACTAACGTTTCGCCAAATTGACTGAATACTAGACTTACTTTACCTAAATTAGTGCTGTTTAAAGCATGATAAACGCGATTGTTACGAGTTACGACACCAAGCTGCAACAATGGATCTGCTAGTCATTGTTTCCTTGGTTTAGTCATCGCTAAGGTTGTGGCATCGCAGCTGGACAGGCGTGGTGTTACTTGTAAAAGTAAGAACAACGGTAACTACCCCAGCATCTTACTTTCTAGTCAGAATGATCAAACCGTGTCTGTAGTAGTGTAGTGATCTAAAAAGAATAGGTACAGTATGTAACAGGAGTCACCAACATGATGCTCGCGGGAACCAGGTCGCCCGCAAGGACCACGTGGGTCGCCCTCGGACCTGTTCTGAAAATAGCGTTAACATAATCAATGTCTTCGTATAGATGAATATCATCAATAAATAATAGCATAACCAATATGATTAAATAAATTTTTTTTTCTGAAACGTGCATTAACTGGTAGCCCTTCGCATTAAGAAGTACCCAAGAAGTAGCTCTCAGTTTCAAAAACGTTGGTGACCCCTGATATCCATAGACCTAAGCATGAAATGCGCGGCATGCCATTGCAAGGTAGGATTTTTTATTAGAAATCATTACGCTTGTTAAGCAAGATTTACTAGATTACTGGCAAAGTTCACTAGGAACCACTACGATTACTAGCACCAACATAACATGAAAGTTATAACTGATTGGTAGTAAATTAGCATGGCTTTGCATGACGGTACATTTTCAGGAGTGTATATAAATGCAGTGTAAACGAATGTGGACTTTTCTTGAGGTTTTCATCTGTTGAAACAAATTTTGTTATCAGCACGGTAACCAGCCTTATTTTCTCCTAAGCTTTGCAGGTTACATTGTGCTTTACTTTGTGATTCATCAATGTTTATTATGGGTGCAAAAGAGAAGAAATCAGAAGTTTTCAGCTATTTTACAAAAGACAAAGGAGAATTTCTTGCTAGAAGCCATACTATTTCTTCGATCAAGCGGCTTTCAAACACATCTTGGCATTTGTGTTAATGCAAATGTGTGNACGTTAGAAAGAACACATGAGAGAAGTAATCGACAATTGGTGTTTCCAACCCGGTTTATGCCCGAACCCGAAACCCGTTTTTTNTGCTATTTTCTACCACCCGAAACCCGTTTTTTTTCAACTACTAAACCCGGGTATTAAAAAAAAACAGGAATTGCTGTTGCATTCAAATATTAGTAATTCTGATAACACTAAAGTTGCAGATTGGGGCGTGTAACGGCCAAATTAGCAGGTTTGAACTTTCAACTATTATCTTGAGGCACAAGGTGCTGGTTTTGCTCGATAACCATCATCGTACGTTCGTTGGTGGTCCGTTTATATTTTCGTTCAATTAACCTATTTAGACGAATCGTGAGGTGATTTGGCACATACTAAATGTCTACGCGAACTTTAGTTTTTTCGCTAACCTAATTAAAAACCTACCACGTGAGGTAGTTCTTCAAAGGTATTCCGTAGTTTCCTAGTTACTGGTTAGTTCATTTATAAGTTGTTACATGTTAGTTCATACACAAGTTGTGATTCTTTGCAAAATCGATTTGTTCCTTTCCAGTTCGCAATAATTTTCTGCAAAATATTTGGCTTTCCTTCAGAAGCGACTTTAAGGAGATTTTTAATCATACGCATTCAGTTTAAAGACGTTAGTAATCAAAGCAAATGAGAAGCTTACAGCCATTTCTTATAAAACAACGCTCAACCAACAACAAAGCGCAATTCGTGCTCCGTGAATCAAACGCAGGTGGTTCAAACACCGAAAGTTTAATCAACCACTTGAAATCAAAGCACAGAATCCATATAATCCTTGCGAGTGAAGACCACAAAATAATTCCGGAACAGGAAGAGATCCCACCACAAATTGTAAAGGAAATGAGTCTGTTTGAGGCTACAAAGAAGGTCAAATAACCTAAAATAACTGTTCCATGCCTTAATTACAATCAAGCCCAAATCACTGGAACCAGAGAGAACTTTTTCAGCCGCGGGTCTATTAGCCACAAAACTTAGAAACAGGCTGAATGATGAAAGCGTGTTTTGATTGTCATGCGTCAGTATTATAAACATCATTGAAAAACTGTGCCTAACTTAATTAATAGTTCGCTAATAAATTGTGCAGGGACCAACAGTACTAATTTCACAATGATATTGAGTTTTATCGCTCAAAATCGCAGTGATTTCAAAACCCGAAAAAAAAACGGGCTTTCCCGGGTTTCTTTTCTCAGCTACCTGAAACCCGGGTTTTAAAACTTTGACCCGAATTGGAAACACTATCGACAATGTGTTTTGCACTCTTTGTATAGTTTGCCCAGGAAGAGCTGTTAGCTGGAATCGCCAAGACTGCAACAGGCAACACATGTATCGAGTGCAAAACTCTTGTTCGATTGGGACTGGACTATTTCTAAGTGCTCGGACACAAACGTATTTTTCCAAAAATTTACTTGATTCCGGTCATAAGACAGAATAAAAGGTCACCAGGCAATAACAACAAAACCAGTGACTGCCTTTCCAGAATTTGTTTATATGACCATTATCTTGAGTTACGTTTTTCTCTGAATTGTATGAACCTGTGATTGTTGTTTTTTCGCTGATTTTCTCGTGGAAAGAGAGCTGGTTGTAAAAAACTACCAGATTAACCTACTCAAATAAATTTGGTATATTCTTTTAGTTTTGTGTACTTNATATAATTCATTTTTCGTTCAACTTGAGGCACACCAAGAGAATTGAAAATATTAATGTGTAAAACGAACAGAAGCCGGANCTGGTGCCGGAGCCATGTTATGAAAAAAGCAAGCTCCGGAGGCGGAACTACATTCATGAAAGCCTAGAGCTCTGGAACTGGAGCCATGCTCATGAACAAAGGGCTCCTAAGCCGGAGCAGTGTCATTTTTACGACGGCTCCGCAGCCCTGAGTCGTAAGTTAATAGACCTAGTGTACACCAGGTTGGCAAGAAAATTGGTGAACAAAAAACTGCAGGTGTGGTCAGAAAAGGGATCAAACAAATCGGCAATGCAGAATGGAAAAAAATCAGTGAACTTTACAAAGGGGCACAAGAAGTACTTCACCTGAGGAAGGGCCATGCTTTGAATATTAATTTCTACGTTAAGTTTGTTATGCCACTTCCCAGGTATACAGAGAGTCAAAACTGGGATGCTCTACAAAAGTGAGTGGTTACTTTTTGTCCAGTTGGGTGGGTTTTTCGTAGGTAATCCTTCGTATCTTCGTATTTAAGCTTTTCTTTCTTTGCTAGAGTTAGCAGGTGAGGAAGTGATGTAGCCCATTCAAGAGCCCTTCACTTACAGCAGGGGTCGGCAACCTTTTGCTAGTCACGGGCCAAATGTCGAGTGTACAACTCTGTGGCGGGCCGGAATTTTCATTAATACTATAATTCACACTCACTTCAGTATATTACACTACATTGCTACAATCTCAATCATACCAATCACCAAAAGAGCAAAATATATGTATTCACACTTCAACAACACAGCATTAATGTGACACTTGATGCTGCTTGCTTTGTGAAAGTTTTTCAACATCTGGTGACAAGT
>JGI24158J21664_10010731_pt1 | contig 12210 bp, 6 predicted proteins | sample Ectturendosymbi3_FD_21664 | JGI IMG/M metagenome (IMG submission 21664) | reverse complement strand
CCTCGGTTCCACAATTGATTTTTACCACTAAATTGCCTTCACAACTAATGCTCAGCAACGCATCTGCTGTTTCATTCGAATATTCTTCATTCACTTTCGGAGGATATTGCACATTTGTTTTTCCGGGCACCGACTCTTTGAAACTTCCTTCCTATTCAACTTCTGGTATAGCTTCCTATTTCAGGATTCCTGAAACCACTTTTAGTCCATTCTGCACTGGCACAAAATCGGATTTTGTCACTTCTTTAGGTACAGTGGAAAAGGCGATATCAGATTATTTCCTTTTGACTGTTTCTCCATTATACACTCCTGCAGCGACAGGCGAATATTACACATCCCCATTCACTCCATCACAACCTGCAGTTTCTACAAGTAACCCAGTTCTTGATTTTGTAAATCGTACCAAGTACATGCCAGTTGCTGTGTCACGAAGAACATCCACGATTTCCCCATCGAAGGCGATAACCTCAATTATACCGGAAAAACTCTCAACTGTGCTTGTTGAGGCTGTTTTGAACCGTTCTGACCATTCATCTGTGTCAGCAGGAAGAAGATCCCTTCCGGTCACCATTGTTCCAGAACTGACAACTTTTGCTTACAATAATATTTCAGGCTATGGATTTACGAGTATTTCCCTGGGATGTTCATCAGTTCAACCGACAACGCTTCCTCAGCGTTTCACATTGCAATTGTCGAAAACATCTCGAACAACTTCTGCATCTGAAGGCTCTTCCGTGGTGTTAAAGTTTCCTTCCTCCCCTGTTATAGCAACTGTTTTTTCAGAAGGCGTAGTTTCTTTGCATTGGACAACAACTCCAACCGTTCTGAGCACTGCAAAGATACAGTCGTCAACTGGCGAACGGGCTTTATTCACCGTTTCATCGTTTCCGGTAGAGACGCAGACGATTTGTGAATCCTCGGCATCACTGCTTGAGACTGGATCAACCGAAAGTCTTGCACTTGTCAGCGAAATAATTTCAACAACGTTGAAAGGCTTTGGTATGATTTCCTCGGTCCCACAATTGATCTTTACCATTAAAATGCCCGTTCAACGTAAGTTCAGTAACGTGTCTGGTGTTTCACGTGATTACTCTTCTTTTATTTATGATAGATCAACTGAATTTTTTGTGTCAAGTTTTGCCAGTTCAGTAGCAGCAGTAGCATACCCTGGTGATTTCACTTCTTATACAGTAGCAAGCACTACTGAATTGGTTGCATTTTCGGAATCAACTTCGTACGATGTTTTTACATTTTACACTCCAACAAAAGCCGATTTTGAGATTAGCACTCCTCTAAGATTTATTGAAAAGCTTCTGTATGGTTCGACTAGCTACTTCACTGATGCTCAAACAACGTCGTCTGTCAGCTTTGCGGTGAAATCATATTCGCCGCAATGTTTCAAACTCACTTCTACATTTTCCTCGTCTTTTAGGCAGTCAGTGAGTTTTGTTTACACTGAACTGTTTGAAACAAAATATTTGCATGATAGAAGAACGTATATGGTGCACCACTCCACCACTTATGTAGCTGTTACCGCAGCTGCATCACATTCTAAATCAATACATGAGTTGTTTTCAGCAGCTAACACTGGTGGGTATTCGGATGTTTTTGTCAAAGCGCAATCTGCATCGCAAACAAGTTTTTTTAAATCATTTTCTGCAGTCGTTACCAGCATTATGTTTCTTCAAACAAGACCTAGACAAGTGCAATACCATGCATCACTGCCGACTATGTTCAGCTCCATCACTGAAGGCAACAGAACGAAATTTCCGACGTTGTTTTCTTATTCTATCCATTCTCCTATCGTTTCAACACAAACTTCTGTTGTTGAAAAAAACGCTACGACGTTTTTCCGTTTCTCTATGCCCAATACAAACGTAATCGAGTCGTCCGTCGAAACTATTGCCACAACTCATGCCCCTGTTATCGAAAGGTCACTAGTTACAATTGAAACATCAACTGGTTCTCGAAAGATATCTCGCCAAAGCTTCCCCTTTCCAGAGGCACGATACGCAACCAGTCAAACACCGCGTTTGTTTCCAGAAGAAGAATTTACCCAAAAGTATTCTCCAGCTTGTGCTGCAATCACTTTGACTTCTACGTATTCCTTCTACCCGGTGAAGTCTTCTATACTTCCATTTGAAGCAACGGCTACAGAAGGTTATAATGCTAGTTTGTATTATGCATTGGTGATGAGCGAAGAAACTTCACCAGAGCCTCACGTAGACAAAATTCGTGTCACTTCATTTTCTCCCTATAACGCAGTTGCAGTTACTGAATTCAGCACTAATGAAACCCTTACGTTTTCTTATTATGCTACTACCGTTTCCTCGATTCAGCCGACGAGTTCATACTTCGTTGATTGGTCCAAAACTACATCGAAACGTTTCCACCAAGGGGTGAGCTTCCAACAAAGAACTTTTTACTTCAGTGTTAGATCTGTGGGAACATTACCCTCTCCTCCATCTTTAACCCTTGCTTCAACTTCCCGCGCTCTAACGGAGGCTACGGAATCATTTGCGGAAGGTTTTTCTCGGACACCGATTGATGTTGTGCCTGGTAAGGCATCAACTGTATTTGTAACAAAACATTTGACCACTGAACGTTCGCTTTATATTACTTTAACATCCGCTTTTGAAACCACGAAACATACAACCCAAGTCCAGATTGGTTCAAGGAAACCCACGGTTGGAATGTTTTTTTCTGAACCATTACGTGCTATTGAAAAAAAGACAGCATTTTCTTTACTCCCCGAAACTACTTCAACCTTTATGCTGTCTACTAAGTTTAGTGTTTCACATTTGCTTTCTGGAACCACTGCACACACCATTAAACCAGCCATCTTTACTCAGTTCACCCAATCTTCTATGGGGTGCACATATTCCCATGTGGGTGCCTCCCATGCCAGTTTCAAGACTGCAACTGAACCTGTTCGTTTAACAAGCTTTTTCAGCACGCAAGTGATTTCGTTTTCAATTTCCAGAAGTTTCTATCGAAAAAGCAGTGCTTTTTCTGCGGTCACGAATAATTTGAGAAATGGCTCTGTTTCAGTTTTTGCTATTTCGACGTCTAGCACCTTTGGCAGTAGAACCCAAGCACACAGCATTTCGATGCACACTTCTAGTGCATTTCTCAGTGGCTTCCAGCGAAACGTCACTCAGCGACATATTTTGGCAACATCGACATTTGTACCGGACGTCTCATCAGCCGAAAGTCAATACAGTATGCCGAGAAGTCGCCTGCTTACTAGCACCTGTACGTTTGTTCTCATTTTGCCATTCCTGTTGTCAGTCTACCGTATTATCTAATTTTCGAATTCGTTTTTTTCAGCACCTGCATGCCCATTACCTTGTGAAAATGGCGGAACATGCATAATGGAAGGCGATGAACACTCCTATTGCATTTGTCCCGAAGGCCTTCTGGGAAATAAATGTCAAATCGGTAAGTTTACGCAATATATATTTCAATCTTTTCCAGAATGAACCTATTGCCAGACGTTAAATTTGTTGCTCAAAGCTAAATCCTACCCATAAAAGCTTAACTAAGTCGAAATGCAGTTACGCGAGATGGATTGTAGTTAAAGCTACAACTTGAAAAACTTTATGCATCACCAGTTGCACTCTTTGCAGCCTGTACTTGGTGCATCAGTGAAAGCTTGTACCCCCTGAAGATTCATAATGACACTCAAATTTACAGCACGCTTTACTCTGAAATATTTGTGAAAAGATATCTAATTGTAATGATTAGATGAAACGAAAATTAACTATCATTACGTTTCGCAGCAGAAAATACAGGGTCTTCGTGATTAACCTGAAACCATTTGCTAGTGGTTTTAGTAAGAGGCTTGGTTCTTCTAACACAGTGGTTCCCAAAATGTGGTACGCGTACCACTAATGGTATGCGAAAGCCTTCAATGTGGTACGCGAATAGGCCTGCTTTCTATTACTCTTCACAATAAAATTTACTTGCATATAGTTTTCACTTATCGGGTCTGTTGATAAATTCCTGAATTTTTGTGTACTTTCCTTGCTAGTTTTTAAAAATGGCCATTATAATTTGTCATAGCCATTTTGTTCATGTCGTATTTGTGTCAGTTCTGGTTTTCCAAACTCTTAATCTAATGATATTTCGAAGATAGAGTTTTCCTGGAACAAGTGGGGTGCGTGGTGGCAGTACTGGGCCCAACTCTAACAGATTGACTACAGAACTTGTTCCTGTTTAGCAGCAATGCCTGCAGGTGGATCCTACTTAGCAGTAGTTTTTGAAAAACATTCAAATAAGTACCCGTTATCTACACATATGGCTACATGACTTCCGCAATCTTGAAAGAGTTTTTTTATTTACGTTTGTATCACAAAAATGTAGATAGCTCTGATGGTCCTTTTTATGATATATTGTTGAAATGTAGTTAAGAAATTGCTCGAGAGTAAAATCGCTCTCGGTTCGTTATAAGGAGAGGTCGCAATGAAATTTCCGGCAGATTCATGCAATTCAATTACTTTGACTGATTTAAACCATTTGAATAAGAAATGTTCAATTGTTATTATTGCAGAGGCTGATGTTTCGAACGTGTTTACAATACTTTTACACTCACGCCACTGCATCTAAGTGGAGCAAAGCATTTGAGTGAGTCATTCAGAAAATAAACGGTAATGAAAAATCAACTTTAAGTTCCACAATCACAAAAAATCCATTTCGCATCTACATGATGAACAAGCTCGCAACCTTGACAAAAGGTATACAGTAAACCTCGGTTAATGCGGATTCGATTTGACCGACGATTTTATCCGGTTTAGGCAAAGATCCGGATTAACCAAAAATGGTTGTTTCTAGCCTGACGTCATCTAAGTACTGAGATATCGGTGAAAATTAGGATACTTAAAATGGAGACATTTACGACCCAACAGCAAACTTTCGCAGAAACAAAACGAATTTATTGATGTATTTGCAATGTTTTGATACATCAGACTAGTAACTGCCAAATCCAGATAGTTACGAACAATCCTAAGTTCATCAGTTTAGATTACTTTACTGCGAAGAAATCTGAGATTTTGGACTGACGCAAAGAATTGTGCGACTGGTGTTGCAACCACAGTGCAGCGTCGCCCTGAGCCACCTAAATAGTAAGACGACCCTCGGCGTAACAACAATAATAGAGTTTTCCCCACTCGACTAGGTAGACTCTACTATTACTGCTACAAATTCAACCTTGTATGTGGCCAGGACCGGCGCTACCGTTAGGCGAACTAGGCGGCTGCCTAGGGCACTGAGCCAGAGGGGGCGCCAAAAAATACAATTGTGTGGTTAAGAAAATGACGAACGTACACCAAAAAAGGGAATGAACATGATGAAAGTGAATGAAACACACGATCATGCAGTTTATGACAAGATTTTAAGGTACTACACAATTTCAGGTTTGCTGCAGAAAGGTTAATATTTTTCCTATTAACTTCATTTTCGTATATACTAGGCAAACTATGTCGCAATTTGCTATAAATTTTATTCATGTAATAAACTTTTCTAATGTACAAAACGTCCTTCATATTTCCGTAATTTATGTTATGAGTAGAGAAAAGGTCTTTGTACAGGAGGGGTGGGCGCTGCAAAGTATCTTGCCTAGGGTGTTCACAAGTCTATCAATGGTCACCTGTCAGAACCAGCAGAGCATGCCCTCCAGGCTGTACTTTATCAAGCTCACTGCAATATTTTAAGGGTACCACCTCTGTTCTTTTCATTTGTTGATTCTTGTTTTTTCCTGGCTGCGCCGCTTTTACCCGAGTAGGTTTGTGTCGAAGCCTTCTCTGAATCATGTTTCAGTCATCAAGTGTAGTCAGATTAGGAAACGCTGCCGAAACGCCAGCATTATTGGCGTTAGTAGTCTAGTTCATGGTTTCTCAAACTTTTTCGTTCTATGACCCATTTTTTATGCGACCCTCAGGCCGGTAACTAAGGGGGGCGCGTGGGAAGCCCTGAAAAATTCTTTCTTCCCCCTGGACAAATGTGTCGGACATAGTTTATGACTATTGGATATAGCTTAAAAAATTTGGGCCCCACTCAGAAAACTCTTTACTCCCCTAGCGTCCCAAGCTGGTTAAGGGCCTGGACCCTTTGGTGGATAACCTAGTTTGTTAATGATACGTGTAAACGTCCCATTACAAAGCTCAAGAGGCATTTTTGTCTATGGCGAAATCATACAAATGCAAACAATCTTCGAAAGTAACTGTACAGTACTGAAACTACCACGTAATGGATATTTAAGGGCGAAAAAAAGTAACAAAATGCAATTCAGTTTATAGACGTTATCAGGCACAACTAAAGGGATGGAAGCACATAGATCATCCATTCGTAGATTGATACACGACAACGCAGGACGAAGGTCATTCTCAACATTTTTCAAAAAGGATCGGTTTTTGGACTTGATGATTATCAATTTTGATAATGCAGCTTCACACCAATATGTTGTGCAAAACGCTAAGAGTTTATGAATGACTAAATCAGAAATGATTGGGCATTCGTTTCTTATTCTTATCCAAAAATGACATAAACTCTGTTTTGAAAATTCCAGTTGCAAACTTTTGTCGCTTAAAAACTCCACAAGCTTCTCCTGGACGTGGTAGGTGTGCGGCCTCCTTAAATTTCTGTTGTGTAGGGTTTGCAGATGAAAATTTTCCTGAATCACAGTCCAAAGTACTTCTGAAACTGTGTATAAAGCTTTTAACTTTAGTCTAAAACTACTCAGTGTGCTCTCAAAGCAGTTAGCCTAGCCCAGTGTTTCTCAAACATTTTTATTCCATCGCCCCCTTTTCACTCTCAACACGTCGTTTACGCCCCCCAAGTTCAAATTAAAATTCAGATGTCAGAGCCGGACCTGGAGTTCAGTTGAAAATTTAGGATCAGAGCCGGAGTTATGGCCATTTGAGAGGTAACTCCGTGTCCTTTCCTAGGTACCGATGGTTTTGCCAAATAAACTTACTTGTGCTCTTTATAGCACAATAAACGCGATTGTTATGAGTTAACGACACCAGACTGCAACAATGGATCTGCAAGCCGTTGATGTTTCCTTGCTTTAATCATCGCTAAGACTGTGACATCGTAGCTGGCAGGCGTGGTGTTATTTATTGAACAATGGCTCTCAAACACTGTTCTAAGAGTCGCGTGCAACTCCCAAGCATCCTTTGTGCGGCTCTTAGCAACCTTTCTGTAACAGATTCTATTTGAATAAGAACTGTTGATGACTACTTCGTAGGCGAAATTTATACTCTGTAAGAGCTTGGTGTCTGAATCTTTGCTGCGGTAAAGGATTCTTTTCGAAGGGTAGTGTCTTTCAGTAACACCTCTAAAATTTGGTGTAACAGACTTCGTTAGTGCAATAAAACAGAACGTGTAATTGTCTTATGGTAAAATTTTTTGTGCGGCTCTCTAAAAATTCGTAGGTCTGACTTTGACTCCCTTCAGCGAAATGGTTGACAACCACTGTTGTAGAGGTAATTAACTACCACAACATCTTACTTCCTAGTCAAAATGATCAAATCGGGTCCGTAGTAGTGTAGCGATCTCAAAAGAACTGAGCTACAGTATAATGAGTAGGTATATGACAGGGGGGGTCAAACTGCGGCTCGCGAGCCCCATGCGACTCTTCGAACCTTTGCATGCGGCCCTTTGAGCTTTTTGAAAGTTCATATAGCCTATTTTTTTATTTCTCTTGCAAAGTGCAGAAATATTGTAAAATGGTACTGTGGTAGCTAGTGTGCCGTACAGTATTACTTTTGCAAGTCGTTCCAAAAAGAATGATGATGTCATAGAAGCGTAGATTACAAATACATTCGTGTTTTTAGATTTTTATGTTGCGGCTCTTTGTAACTTGGGTTTTACAATATGCGGCTCAAACATAGAGCAGGTTTGGCCACTCCTGGTATATAATAAAATATCCATAGTTTTTGTAGCTGTGTAGTCATGCTGTTAGCAGGGAGTACGATTAAACATATGATACCACTGCAGATTTAAGCGTGAAATGCACGACACGCCATTGTAAAGTAGGAATTTTAATTAGAAAACACAAAGCTTACTGCCAAGTTTTACTAGATTCAGGTTTTTTATTAAAGAAAATGTTAGGTACCCGTGAGGACCTGTAGCGACCCGATTTTCTGATTCTAGAGACCAGATGATAATTTTCTCTTATTCCAGATACCCGATTTTCAATTCTAGGGACCCGAATCAGGTCCCTAAAACACCTTAAAAAACCTGCTAGATTACTGACAAAGTTCACTAGGAAACGTTACGTTTGCAAGCAGTAACATAGCATGAAAGTTATAAATAATTGGTAGTGAACTGGCATTGTTTTGCATAGCAGTGCGTTATCAGGAGGGTATAAAAATCAATGTAAGCAAATGTGGACTTTTCTTGAAGTTTTCATCTGTGGAAAAATCTATGTTCTCAGCTCGGTAAACATCAGTCTTATTTTCTCCTAAGCTTAGCGGGTTAAATTGTGCTTTACTTTGCGATTCATCACTGCTTATTATGAGTGCAAAAGATAAGAAATCAAAAGTTTTCAGCAAAAATCAAATGTCAATTTCTTGCTAGAAGTCATACTATTACTTTGAACAAAGGGCTTTTAAACACATCTTGGCATTTGTGTTAATGCAAATGTGTGTGTGTTTGAAAGAACACATGAGAGCCGACTGTGTGTTTTGCGCTCTTGTATGGTTTGTCCGGGCAGCGCCGTTAGCTGGACTCGCCAAGACTGCAACAGGCAAAGCATACAACGTGTGCAAAACACTTGGTCAATTGGGATTGGTCTCTGTTTAAATGCGCGGACACGAATGTAGTCTTCCAAACAGCCATTTTCTTGATTCTGTCGTAAGAAATGACAAAAGGTCCTCAGGCATTGAAGGCAAAACCAGCGACTGCCTTTCCAGAAATTGTTGATATTACCGTTACCTTGAGTTGCGTTTCTGCTAGGAACTGTTCTCTGCATCGTCTGAACCTGTGATTGTTGTTTTATCGCTGATTTCCTCATGGTAACAGCGCTGCTTGTAAAAAACTACCAGATTAAATTACTCAAAAATGTTTGGTATATTCTCCTGGTTTTGTGTACTTGATTTAATTCATTTTCCATTCAAATTGAGGCACACCAAGGCAATTGAAAACATTAATGTGTGAAAACAAACAGAAGCCGGAGCTGGAGCCTGATCCATGAAAATAGAGAGCTCCGGAGCCGTAGCCACACTCATGAAAACCAAGAGCTCCGGAGCAGGAGCCATGTTCATGAAAAGAAGAGCTGCGGAGCCGGTGCTGTGTCATTTTTACGACGGTTCCGCAGCCCTGAATAATTCAAACTGTAGCCGGGCACATGGACCATCCAGAGTAAAAATTAAAGATATAAATTGCTTTAGCAACAACCTCTAACGATTATCACAGTAAATTAAAATTTGCAATGAAGTAACAAATCATAATAGAAGGATACTGATGTTAACTCAATGATTGATTAGTGGTTAAGCATTTTCGCCCCCTTGGTGTTTTTTTCGCCCCCCTATCGCCCCCTTTGTTTTTTTCGCCCCCTTGCCCACCAAAATAGCCCCCAAGGGGGCGATTCCGCCCACTTTGAGAAACACTGGCCTAGCCCTAAACTAGACCTAGAGTTCTAAACACAAGCATGCGTTCGTGTCGGAATGAATACAAAAAGGTCAATATTGGTCAGTACGTAAAAACAATCATGACGTGACCACGCATAACGTGTTGTGCTTGGTTGATTCTTATCATCTGATAGCTCCCAGGCAGACATCCCAGTAAACAACTGACATCATGAAGCACGGCATTGCCGCCCTTTAAGGACCGCAGAAGCCGATATATCGTCAGAGACCATTTCAGCCATAATTCGCGAGGCGATTGAGCTAGAGAGGTGTTCAAACCATCTACGGATTCAGCAAGTCTTCTACCTTCGATTCCAAAAAAATTTTTTCAGTTTTGGATTTGAGATTCTCTGTGGGTGACGTCACAAATGAGGGGGATTTGCGTTTTTCGGCTGGTGTTACCTGGCCCTCGACGCCAACCCAACGAGCCAATTTTTCGGATCATGTTTTTTTGGAATCAAGGCTATCATCTGAGTCTTAAGAGCCCTTAGTTGGCTTTCTAGCATATTGGAAGCCAAAATTATGGCTCAAAAACAAAAAATTGGGTAACAATTCAAGTCACACGAATGCTGACCCTGGGTACATCACACCCAGGGCCATCACTGGCCACAACTCGCCAGCAGAAGCTGTTCAAACCCTCTAAAGATGGGGAAAGTCTTGTAGTTTCCAATGAAAAAAAACTGCTTCAGTTTTGGATGTCGGGTTTTTGTTGGTTTTTACATGATGGCAGAATGTTTAAGCAAATTTTCGTCTATTCCAATGACGGCGTCATACCCTGGGAGCCGACCAAACGAGCCGATTTTGTGGCTCAAAGTTTTATTGGATTCTAAGCTATAATACGAGTCTTTAGAGGGTTTAATGGACTTTCTGTCGTTTCTGGTTCCAAAATTATGGCCAAACTTCCGGAAATTAATTAGAGAAATCCCCCAACTTCCTCCAGAAATATTTGGAATTTTTTGGCATGACTTTTGAACCAGGAACGCTAGAAAGTCGATCAAGGGCTCTAAACACCCGTGTTATAGCCTAGAATCCAACAAAAAAATTTGAGCCACTAAATTGGCGCATTGTTTCGGCAATGACGTCATATAAAAAACTGCAAACATAACCCAATCTTGAAGTCATCGACCAAAAACCCCAACCCAAAATCAAAATTTTTTTCGGTCTAATGTACAAAACTTCACGAGTCTTCAGAGGGTTTGAATAGCTCTCTAGCTCAACCTGCTGGCGAGTTATGGCTGGCCAACGTTTGCCCTGAGAGGGCAAATCATACCTTGTTTCTTGTGGCCAATTGCTTGGTTTCCTTCATTTAGGGCTGTATTAAAGGCGGATCGGGTACTTCTTGGCGCCGCCGTTTTGGCGACGACTATTTGGCGCAGCCCGAAATCGCCAAATTCATCGGCAAGTGTGCTGAAAACATCATCGCATAAGCGGCGTCGTTGGAAAAGAGCGAAACATTGGTTTTGTTGAATTCCTAGGAAACATTGAGCCAAAATGATATCGGAAGTACTGAAAATCACACTATGTTGTGAAATTTCGTAACTAAATCCAAACTTAAGGCGAATTTGGAGGAATCGTTTGCCTTACATTTTTCAGGGAGGGCTGCAGCCCGTCTAGACGAGCTGCCCCTGGATGAAACCCAAATTATTTTCACAGTAAACTCGTACGCTTTGCTTTGTGCTTGAATAACAACATCTGTACCGTGTGAAACACGCAAAATTTAAACAAAAAATAATTCAGAAGACGATGAAATTAAATGAAAAGATTTTTTAACGCAACAAACTTAGGTTGACTGTCTATCATTCAGGTTAGAGAGTAGATTTAAGCAAATGTTGGCGATGTTTTAGGAAAACGTTTTTGCGATACCAACAAAGAATCTGAGCCTTGGCTTGAGGCGAACGTGCTGCAGAAATGACAATAAATCTCTACTGTATTGCAGATGATGACGAATGCTTTTATGAAGTGGATTTATGTGATCATTCTTGTTTCAACACGTTTGGATCTTATGGATGTGAATGCAGAAATGGCTACAGTCTTGGTGATGATCAAACAACATGCCACGGTATGATCGTTTATTTTCTGATCTATTGAAACGTGTTTCAAGCAAAACAAAAGGCGTTTTGTATTCCACCACGTTGACGTATACATTACTTCATATGTCGTTTAACAAGGACAGCTTTCAAGTGCGTGGGACCCACAGTTCCGCAAAGAGAGTAACGTGTTTCAGGGAGTATTGATTTCAAGTGAAGCCAATTGATAGAGTATGAATCACAAACAGAAAACGCAAGTTGTTTACTACCAATACCCTTCCCCATTCAGTTATTCCATTAATCTTCATCATCACAAGCAACTAAGTAAGCTTTCGTTCTGAATTTTTCAACCATCAGATTTCAATTTTTTGGAGTTTCAATTGTGAATAATTAGAAACTATACCAATTTGAAACATTTCACTATAAATTTGAGCAGTAGCTGTAGACTGCATATTTTTGCGTATTGACTTCTGTCAAAAACTAGGTGCTCTAAAAGCTATTCCACCATAATTCACATTATATTACAGCTTCAAACTGAAAAACTACATCGCACC
>JGI24158J21664_10010729_pt1 | contig 12211 bp, 9 predicted proteins | sample Ectturendosymbi3_FD_21664 | JGI IMG/M metagenome (IMG submission 21664) | reverse complement strand
TATATAAACCAGTTCGGTAGTATCTCCACTTCATTCTGACGATATCCCCTGAAGAGTGTCAGACGAAAAGCTTTGGGATGAATCTCCTACTTCACGAGACCCTGGTAAGCAAAGTACTCACATATTGGATGCCCAAGTTCTTTGACCAATACAGTCACAACCGAGGCACAGAACACATGGACATTTTCAATAAAACAGCAAAAAAAACCAGCTCTTTACATGTGAGCATGAGCAGTTTCGAAGGGTTTGTTTGCACTGCATACAAATTACTTTGCTCTGCAAGGCATTCCATCATAGCTTCATCAAAAAACTTTCTAAAATATTCCGAGGATTCAGATATGCTTTTTCACTATTGGGATGCAAATGAGGTCTGATTGGAGCAGCTAATGGAGAATCACATTTTTGAACATATCTCCACCTGGTATCTGTGGTTTTGTTTGAAGAACTCTGAACATAAGTTGTATCTTATGTATCACACTCATCTAAAACAGGAAGATGGTTTACATGTGATGTATAGCCTACATTATGGGAACACATTGAAAGCAATGTTTGTCTGCCAAGCTTGGCATTCTTAACTGAATCACTGGAGTCTTTCCTTTCCAGACCTCCAGCACGCCTAGCTGGTTCTTCAGGAACATACTCATTCATGGGTGCCAGAAGGATTTTTTCCCAGGGAGGGGCCAATAGTGGATTTTCCAGGGGTAGCCAATATTTTTGCAGAGGGGTCAAAATAGCAAAATTTCATTTTTACCACGCCAAACTAATAAGACAGTCTTTTTTTGCTAAAAATTTGATGTGAAAACGTCAAATATTAAAGTCCAGGGAAATGCTTTAAATCCCCTATTTGACGCCCATATACGCAGGGTCAAAATAATAAACCCTTCCATGTTCTCTCAATTGGGAGTCGGGTCACGCTTCATACCTCGTGTATAAATCCGATAAACAAATTGCGAGGTGCAACAATTATCGGATAAAGATCCTGAATTTGTCTGATTCCCACACGTACTAGATGCTTAGACATCAAAAACGAAACTGCAAATGATGAATTAGATGAACAAAACGCTTCTCAGGGATAGAAAGAGGTGACGGATTGGGCAAATTGACGAATTAGACGGACAGAAATGTACACAAAAAATAAGTAGCCAATTGGATCAATGGATCACTGAGGAAGGAATTTTTAGATCATGGGGGGAAGTTTGCCCAAGTGAGAAATGGGGGAGGAAAAATGGGGATCCCAAGTTCTTATTTTGCTGTTTCCACAAGGGCTGATATTTCTAGTGACTCTAATGCTTTTTGTTTCTAGCTTTGTGCTAGTAGCTAGAAAAGCTGGTAGCATGTGCATTAATAATTATATTCTAAACCTGGCTGCATTTCTAGAATTTTCTATCTTCAAGGTTTGAGTTATAGTGTGAGAAAATTAACAATCGTGATGTATCAGTGCTGAGATTGTAGAGATGGAGAACATGGACTTATGCTTCACTGTGTTGAAGATCTACATTGTAGGCTTGGTGTTTCAGCATAACTGTTGCTGATTAGTTTGAACAAGTTAGATAACCTTTAAAATGCTTGGATCAGACTGTTAGAATGATGGTGCTTTTGAGGTAAAAAGATGTTTTTATAAGCACTTTTCACTGGCATTTTGTTATCCTACAGAAAAAAAGATAGGTTATCTTTAAATCTAAGCTTGGCCTGCTGGTATGCTCTTTTTTTCAAAAATGCTGTAAAAAGGGCACCTAAAACATACAAATTTACAATACTACAAAATGCCAAAACACACAACTTAAAGAAAATCCAAGTTATAGATCAAGTTTTGTGTGGTTGATTTGTTGGATGAACTTATTATTTTGCCAAAAAAGTTGGACTTTTTGTTATTTTCTCTTTAATATGCTAAATGCAGTGCTTATTTTTTGTGATTTGTGGTGGGGATGAAATAAAGTGTCTATGGTCTGTAAGGGAGGAATTCAGAAAAAACATTGAGAACCACTGCTACTATTAGTAATGATTACTTAGCAGCATGCTTCTAAACTCCATCATTGTTGAAATGAATGTAAATGTGATTTTGATTGCTGAAACCAATTAACAATTCACAAAATCTTGTTGCTGCTGAGGAATGTTGATGTAGCTAGCACTTCCAGTAGTATGTGTGTTTGTTCAGAGATTGGATGCCATCTGTTAAACCTGCCCATCAATATTAAATTGCTGCAGGAACCAGTTCGTTCTATGCATTTTATTTGTCACTTACACTGACTTAAGATTTGAATGGCTTTATGTTGCACATTGTCCATACGACATAGTGCAGTATTGTTTTGCTAAGCATGCCAAAACGATTTTGAATTAGATTGAACATGCTGTACACAATGTTTAAAATATCTCTGAAAAAATAAAAATTGTCGCATATTGTGTTTATGTACAGTAGAAATATGAAAAGGTGTCATCTACATGCACCGATTTGGGTCCCTAGAATTGAAAATCAGGTCCCAGAATCAGAGAAAATTATCATTGAGTCTCTAGAATCAGAGAAAATCAGGTCCTTAGAATCAGAGAAATCGGGTCCCCACTGGGTACCTAACATTTTCCTTAAAAAATGTTTGATAAGACTTAACTAATCTAGTTACTCCTTATTGTCAATGCTAACTTCTATAAATTAAACCCATGTTCTGTTTGCAGATGGCTAAAAAGTGGACATCAGCAGGAGCTGCTTTTTGCAAAGCAGCTGATATTCGAATGCAACTACAAAACAAGCATGAATCTGCTTCTAACCTCATTGATGCTGCTGGATGTTTCAAGAAGGCAGATCCACAACAGGCAGTGTCCTGCTACAACAGAGTTTGTACTACCAATAAATTGGAACTGTTTAAAATTAACTATAAAATGCTCTGGCAAATTTTTTTTGTTACAAAAGAGTTTGTACTATAAAATTAACTACAAAGTGCTCCAGCAAAAGTTGTGTGGTCATTGTTTGGCCATTTTGGTTACCATAAGCACCAGTGATGGAGTCTTGGGACTTGGTCTCAGTATCAAGACCTGTTTTTGCAAGTCTCAGTCATGAAGGCTACAGGTCTTGGTCTCAAGCTTGTCTTGAGACTTTGAATACTCCAATGATAAGGCCTAGTAAGTCTTCTGTAATACAACCATGTTTTGTCAGCTGTATTTGCAGGCAAGGAAAACCAAAACAGGTAAGAAAAGTACCAGAATCCCAAAAAATTTCAGAAGTGGTGATTACATTTTTTTGAAAATTCTTAGAAAAATTTCAGCAAAATCTTCAAATTTTCAAGTCTCAGATTTTTTGATGAAGTCTTTGTCTCGAAGGTCTCGGTCTTGGAAGTTGCAGTTTTGACTATGTCACTGATAAGCACACCGCACATTCCAGTGTTTCTTTGCAATTCGCACTTTTTTGAGAATTTGGTTTGTATTTTATTGTCACTTGGGAAAAAGCTATTTAACAAGCAATGTCAGGTAGTTTGCAGAGGTGATTTTGTTATGGGTTTGACTATGATTGGGTTGTGAAGTCATGCAAGACAAGAAAACTGACCCCAGATGACATCTGACATTATTAGAAAATTTTGTTTAGATGCATTAGGGCAGGGGTGGGCAATTAGCAGCCCGCAGGCCACATGTGGCCCGCCACATCGTTTTCAGTAGCCCACGAGAGCATTCAGAAAAAATCCTTAAATCTGAAATTTCCTCCAGCTTAGTGCTGAGGCTAACTTGTCAGTGACTTGTTTTTATTTCCATTAGAAGGACGGCCCTCCGCTGAAAACGGCCTTCCAAAAGTGGCCCGTAAGCCAAATTAATTGCCAACTCCTTCATTAGGGGTATAAATGGGGTATAATGGCAGCATTGTGGTTACATGAGATAGCATTACAAATGAAGAAATCATTGCAAAACTGATTGAAAGAAAAAGCTATTGGAAATCAAACACTTTGGTGAATTAACAGTGATGCAGATGAGTGTAGTTGGTGGTTTCAATTAAAGCTGATGCAGAATGTGAGTTTGCAACATGCGGTTGTTTATTATGGTCACAGACCAACATTTTTTTTGTAATGACTAAAAAAAGTTAAGTTAATTTGGTCATAATTTTCAAAAATATAGGCTAGTGCATACTGTCATGGCGAATTTTAACACAGATATGGGACAAGTGACAGAAATGTCTCAACGAAAAAAAACAGACATAATGATGTGCACACTTAGTTTTTGCTCTTCTTTTCTTGCATAAGTAAATCCACATGATTGATGCTACGCAGTGGTTTTCATTAAATTTTATAACTGATCTTGGTCAACAAGAAGAAACTTTATAAGAGGTCCTATTTGGCTATAAAGACTCATATTTACTATGGTTTCTCTAAATTTACCTTTGCTTAATTTCAAAATCATTTATGATCGACTTTCAGTGTTAGTATCGATTACATTTATGATGTTTTGCTGTAAGTGTAAGCTCCATGAAACAAACATTTCGATGCCACTTAACTCCATGATAAACATTAGTCACATTACAACTCACTGTACGTGTAACAGCAGTTGCTTCTACAATTTATTGATATCAGAAAGGTTTCTCTATTTGTGTATTAGTCTTTGTATTTTTCTGTAACTTGTAATCGAGTGGTTCTGGTACATGTTTAAAGGTGTTGTTGAAGTAACTGTTAGTTTAGATCATTTTTCTTTCAAGCTCCATTGGAGGCTTCTAACTTATGTTGCAATTAACTCATTTTTGCTTTTTTGATAAACTGATGGCAATTGACATAATGCGCTCTGCTCAAGTGCTGTGTGTTATCGAATAGCGGTTATGTCATTGTTTTGTTACTAATTCCTGCATTCTCTTTTGAAGGCGATAGACATCTACACAGACATGGGTCGTTTCACAATCGCAGCGAAACACCACATGCACGTCGCCGAACTCTACGAAACCGATGCTCTGGACATCGAACAAGCCATTTCGCATTATGAAAAGGTGCCGCGCACGTGGGTGCGAATTTGGGGTCCGTGACAAACTGTGCGGGCTGCTGCTGAGCATAAGCTTTTTCGATTTGCTTTCTCTGTGACAAAGTGTGTTGTTTGTTTGTAAGTGAATAGCGACTGCTGGAAAATTTACCTTCTTTCTGCTCCAACGCCACAGTATGTCGCGCGGTTGTCTGCATTTTATGTTTGTTTACAATGCGCGGTGCCGTGTGGATATTTAGTTGTTTTACACTTTGCCTGCGCGTCAAGCGAAGAGATTGAAACTGTGCGTACCCTGCGTCTTGCAAAAATTGTCGACAGTTTTTTTTTTCGTTTCTCCAATCAGGCAGCACCGCGTATCGCCTTGTGCGACTGCCTTGTGTTCTTGAAATACTTTTTTCGCGAGTCTCAACAAATAAACCTGTTGTTCGCATGTCTGCAAGGTGGGGGTAAGCCAAAAATATGATGTGAACGAACGAAATCACTTGTAGAGAAACTCGTAGACATAACCTTTTGTGGTCAAACGCAACGGGGCCGCGTTAACGCCAAACATTTTTGCGTCGGGTGAAGTATATTATGCGTGTCAAGCTAGTGAGTCACGGCATATGTGAAGACCTTGCTGACAAAAATTTCAAAATAGTTTTAGGTTGTGACTATCGTCGATGTTTCGTTGTTGTTATGTCTTACCTGTGCCAAGCGGAATGTTTGAAGCGACTGACGAATGTTCTCGAAGTGCGTTAAGTACCATTGAGTAAATCATTGAGACCAAGATACATTTGGTGCCAACTAAAAAATATTGCAAAATTTGAATAAAGGGAAATTAATGTAAGGGTTGCCATGCAACAATCTTTGTTCAGCACACACTGTTTTTGTTTTTTTTTGCGTCAGGCTGCTGATTACTACGACGGCGAAGACTCGAAAAGCAGCGCCAACAAATGCTTATTAAAAGTGGCTGCGTATGCGGCACAATTGGAACAATACACGAAAGCCATTGAACTGTACGAGCGCGTCGCCATGGTGTGTCTCGAAAGTCCCCTGCTCAAGTACTCCGTAAAAGACTATCTCTTTCGCGCGACCTTGTGCCAGTTCTGCTTGGGGAGCAGCGGAGTGGACGCCAGGTGAGTTTCTTCCCTCCTCCGGCGAAACGCGCCGTCGACGTGTTCGCGACTTCTGTCGTCGCGCATGGCCCGAGCATCGACGCGACAGTCCACTGCGAGAGTGCGAAGAAATTTAAAGCAAAACTGCCCAGCACGTTGTGGTTTGATCATCTTGGGCATTGTCGTCGTTGCCTGTGCGCATCAGTGGTTCCAAACTTTTTCTGATGCATTCCTCCCATTGCTCATTTCGAAACTTTTCATTCCTCCCCTGCTCAGGTTTTAGGTTCGTATTAAGTACAGTTGGTACAATGGTCTTTATTGACGACAATAACTTGATTAGTACAAGTGAGCCAAGAACTATTTGTTGTCAAATAATGACACTAAAGTTTGTCAACAAAAACGTGTGGTAGTTCTTTAAATGGCTTACAAATATAAAGTGACACAACTAATTGAAAGATCCAGTGTCGACTTGAAAAAGAAATTATAAAGTGGAAATTCCTCCCCGGTTGGGAAACACTGCAGTAGATAATTGAAGAAAGGACTTGGCGTTATAACATGCGTGGATTCATTTCGAATCCATCTTGTTCGCGCCGCAACCAACTTCCCACTTCCGCTTTCGTTACACGCTTGCCCAAACTGCATGTTACGCGAGTACACAACAGATCATGCGAGCCGCGACACTGGACAGCTTCGATCGATGGCTGTGTGCGGTTGGTTGTGTGACGTCATGGCCAGCGAACCGAAAATTTGGCCTGACGTTGTATAAAACTGCATCGCTTCATCTGCGGCGAGTCGTACAAGTTTGCTGGTAAGGTTGCTGTTTCGGGTCACGGTCTGCTGAGCTCGCAACTGCGGACTGCTAATTGTGAGTGATATTTTGAACTGACAAGTTTGTCGCTGTTTGTACTTCGCCTTTTATATCAGGTTGTTCTTCTCGTCGCGAGTAGGATCGGTGATGATGGTTAGACTTGGTTTCTCGCTGCGTTTCGGTCCAAGCGGTCGTGTTTACCTTCTTTGGCAACAGGCTCGGACTTCGGTTGTCCAGGCCCAGTCGTGTCAAGGTTCGCGTTACGTCATCGCCGTTAACTTCGCCCTGATTGCGTTCATGCGCCTTCTCTGCTATCGACCCGGGCGGGTTCGATGTAATCGATAACGCTATTGAAAAAAAAAACATTTTATCCCAAAGAGCCGAGAGAAGTATGCCGGTTAAAACGCGTTTGGTTGAAGAGGAGCAAAATGCTCGGCAGGTATCGTCGACTTGCATGGTTTTCGAAATCGAAACATGCGCAGCTTTAACAAAGCGCGTATCTTATGAATGTTCTCGTTTTAGGATTTTTATGCACAGCATCCTTTCAAATCAGCCACTGCAGGTCCTTCTGAACAGTGTTCAATGCAACAAAACGCATATATTGAGAATGTATTCCTTTACGATTACCTGTGCTGTGTGATGTCAGTCTTCAAGGCAGTTTTCGAAGTATGACTCGGCTTAAAATGGTCGCATCTTTTTCTGAGTGACGATTAATTTCAACAATCTGATGCAAACTAAGTCAAGCGTTGCTACAGATAAGTTGTTAAAGCGAAAATTATAAATTAAATTAGAAGTGCTAGTGCCGATATTTAATTACACTCAGTTGAAGTTTTTACAAGGCCATGTTTTGAGAAGCTTGAACTTCTCTGAAATACTAATATTAACCTTGAGTATTAAGAATTGCTGTTGTCCCATAACCCTTTTTAGGGTCGTAGGGGCGCTAAGGATTGCAGCACCAGTTCCGTACAATTTTCATTGGTGCTTCATCCATTTCGAGTAGCGTGTCTTGGGCAGTGACACCTGGCGGGGCCCATCCCTCACCAGGCCTATTGTATTCCCTGTAGCTCTTCTGTACTCTGTGCGCCTGGTAAGAAGGCTACAGTACCAATTTATAAGGTCTTGGTAAGACCCGGCCGAGATTCAAACCCTCGACCTACCAGCGGACACACTTACCACTAGACCACGGGCTGGTCCAAGAATACTACTCCTACTATTAAGAATACTACTCCAAATTAAATTTTTACACTGGCGTCCGTGCATGAACAGGAAAGACCAAAACCTGATCTACCGGATGCGCTATCCCAACAGTGGTTTCGTTTCCCCCGTAACTCTTGTCCGCTAACTAAGCGGTTGCAGTGTGAAGCTTTGCGATTGCACAACATGTTTTCTTCGCAATGTGAAAAAGACGATTGACTTCATCCATACGTCGAAGTACGTGACTTCATTCTGCGAAAAATGTTAGTTTACTTTTTACTTGACGAGATTTGAAAACAGAGTGATTTTGCCTTTTCTTGCCACGGTATAGAGTTTCACATCCATCGAAAGTGTCTTATTTTTTTCCTGATATTAGCTTTGCACAGAAAGAGTAGATTCGTGAAGTACCTTTGTTTTTGTGCAAAAAGATTTTTGCTTCATGCTGACGAATTTTTCAGAAGTAAACAACAAAGTGTCTTAATAATTTCTCTTTTTTAATCGATCTAACGCACCTTCAAGCTCCGACGCAGCCTCACGCCGTCACTGACGATGTCACGCGTGACTGATATTGCAGGCAAGCGTTGGAGAAGTACCAGGAGTGGCTGCCGGCGTTCGAGGACAGCCGAGAGTTCAAGCTCGTCGACAAGCTTATCGAAGCCCACGAGAACAATTCGCCGGACGCCTTCGCGGAGGTCATAGCCGATTACGATAAAATCTCAAGAATCGACGAGTGGCTAACCACCATCCTGCTTCGGATCAAAAAGACGATCTCCGGCGCGTCGGACGACATAGACAACACATAACGTCGCAACGGGTTAGCCCCGAGACAGGGTTTTTTCGTCGTTTTTCTCGTACAGCTGTCAGAGTGAGAAAAAAAGCTATATAATTTCTTGATTCGTCTTTTTGCTTCCCGTGTCGCTCTCGTACCGCTTGCTCGCTCGTCAATTGGAAGCCTTGCGCGCGCGTTTTGTCGCGTGGTGGTGTGGTTGAAGTTCCGCTCGAAGAAAAGCGCGTGTATGTTCAAGACAGGTGCTGGCGGGACGCCGCATGTACCTTCTGCGTAACTACGCCCTGTTTTGCGCTGTTCGGAGATCGGAAAACGACGCCGGGGCAAACCTGCAGCGACCGGAATTCACTCGCGGCACACCAAAGCTTTTCTTGAAGTTTTACGACCGCAATGGCTGTTGCGTACCAAACTTTGAAAAGCAAGATACCAATACGACGGACAAACTAATTTATTCGCCTCGACCAGCGTGTACTGTGATAAGCCGGTGCAAAAGCTCCCGCAAGACATTATTAGTTGTCTGTTGTTGTGCCCCCAAAAAACAAACACGCTATGAAACAAGTATTTTGTTCAAGTTCCTTCTGCCTGTGTAGACATACGTTGCGCTTCTGATGTCGAGCTTTTTATGTCGAAGAAGTCTCCTTTTTTCGCCACTGTTCCATTTATGATTAGTATATGTCGCGATTTAAGCCTCCTATAAACACTGCACGAAATTGAAAACGACCGGTGTTCAGCGTTAACTAAAAAAATGCCTTTTCGACGTTGAACTTAGTTGAAAGTTACGGCCATGCAAAGCCAGTGGGCAACACAAGACTCCCTAGTGATTTGTCGACGTTGCATTTTTCATGTCTCGCGAGGTGTTTTATGCGGTGAGGTACTTTCAAGTAGTTGGTGCTTGTATTAGCGACGACAGCCTATACATGCGACGACCAAAACCTTTTCCGGTCCCGCCTGATAAATCTACGTCGCAACCTCTCGCGGTGTGTCATGAAATACGTAAAGCTGTACATTTTGACCGTGGATTTGAAAATTTTTTAGAGCTGATCTAATATTTAAGTTAGTTCAAAACCTATCTAGCAGCAATTCGGTCATCCCTGATTTCTTGACGTGCTTTATGCACTTTTCAATTCATGCGTTGCTTGCTTCCAAACGTCGCACTGCAAAGTTTACGAGTATCTCTATTCCAAGTCCCAAATTTCGTTCCAATTGATGTTGCTTCACCACAGGAATCGCTTTATGCTGCGCTATGATTTCAACCTAATTTCGAAGTTGATAGCTTTTCTGGTTATACAGTAACTAATCGTCCCTCAAACAAGCGCAACAGTTCAGAGGTAAATCCTTTATCAGTCAGTAATTCTGTTTCACTAGACATCTGCTTGCTCCATAAACATTCTAACCCCAGCAGTGCTTTGTTGTTGGTTTTCACCGAACTGCAGGCAGCCAACAACGAAGCACTGCTGTAGAAATTCGTCCTACCGTTTTGTTTTATGTTGTTTCGTGAAAAATGTTTCCTCATCTGTGCTGACTAATCAAAACCTCGAATTTGTTTGAATTCGCCTGCACCACCAGCAGACTCGTGACTTCTAAGATTGCACGGATTTCAGCCAATCAAGGTTGCATTAGAGCATGTGTGTACTCCTGAAGCTTGCCGACGCAATATTCAGTGGAGTGAGTGCACGTCTAGTCTACGGTCAGTTTCTTTTTCTTTAATTCTGAACTTAGCGCGAGCTGTTGCGTCATGGCGACCTCTCGGGGACGCGGCATCAATCGTTCCGTTGTGCAATGTTTTTTTATGTTGGTGACAAAAAAGCATGTTTAGCGTCGCGATGTCGCAATCCATCGGGTTTTTGCTCGGCGCGTCATGCAACGAGAATTTGTGTCACACGAGTAAAGTAGAATGACGAATTAACCGATCGCTTTGTCTGCGCGTGGCTGTCTTCGTCAGTGTTGTGTGAGATGGCCATCATTGATCGCGTGTATGTTAAGAATTAAAAAAAAAAAAACTATTTGTGCGCGGATCGAGGCGTCTCAACGAAAAGGAAAGAACTTCACCACAGTAGCGTAAGCCGACTGAAAGAAAAGCAATCCGGTCAAACTTCCCTTTGGCCATCATCGCAATGACATCAAGTTAAGGAGACTACGCTGCGCAAAATGCGAAAAGAAAGACGACTCTGAAGGTATGGGCTACATCTTTACCCCACCCATGGGCGTCCGCAGAAATATTTCTACGGGCAACGTACAGTGGCGGTTCCAAGGGGGACCTGGGTAGGCCATGGCTCCCCAGATTTTCGGATTTTAGTGAATTTTGCCCACTGCGTGGCCCCTCCAGTTTTGTGCTTAATTTCAAGTTCGTTTGATTAACATAAACAGCAAGACAACTTCCAGCCAGCAAAATTTTAAACGATTTGGACACTTTTTGGCGACGGTTCTGACGATATTCACAAGCGTATGTTGGGTTTGATAGGGTTAATCATAGCAAATCAATCTTCATTACAACGGAAATTCACCATGCAAGGGAGACATTTATGGTGGACCCCCTCAGTTTTTTCATTCTAGAATGGCCACTGGCAACGTCAGCATTTTGCTCATCCTTTTCAGGCTGCTGAAGATGCACTGCAAATGGACGTTCGCCGAATGTTTTACCACAGGGTCTCCAAACTTTAGACCGGGGGGCACATATGCTATTACTCAACTGTTCGGAAGCCGGACATCTTACGTAATGCGATTGTGTAGGGATATCCCTGGTTACATTCTAACAAATCAAATTTTTCGTAAATATATTGTTTTCGTTACTGATAAACTCGTTTCGCGGGCCGGATTTGGCCCACGAGCCGTAGTTTGGAGGCCCCTGCTTTACCATAAAGAAAATGCCCTATATGTTACGGCAACAGTCACAAAATTTGCGCTTCGTTGACGCAGCAATGCTTTTCACACACTACGTGTCTCACCGCTGTCTAGGGTTGCCAGGCCACTTGAAATTTTTGTAAGGACATTTTTCCAATGAGGTACGGTCAGCGGCGTGAAGAGGTCTGGTGGTGCTCGTGACGCATGTTTACAAAATGTAACCGTATTCGAAAAACAAGTAGTTTCTACAGACGCGACTGCCACAAAACGCTCCCTTTGTCAATTAATTGCCACCGACATTCTAGCCTTGGGGAATGTTTGAGGTTTGATATGGCGCAGGTTTTCAGTGCGACTCTCACTTTTGCTGCTTTCGTTTTGGCAGTTGTGGTTCCACGTTTCAATTCATGGTACTGTATCACTTTTTTTCCAAACTTTAGAATCAGAGGTTAGGTTTAGGGCAGGGGTGTCAAACTCGTTTCAGTTCCAGGGCCACTTCAGGCATATTTAATCTGAAGCGGGCCGGACCAGTGAAATCATTGCATAACATCC
>JGI24158J21664_10010728_pt1 | contig 12212 bp, 8 predicted proteins | sample Ectturendosymbi3_FD_21664 | JGI IMG/M metagenome (IMG submission 21664) | reverse complement strand
CATTATAATAAGCATGATGACGTCATTCATGCGTATGTCTCAAAAGCTTGTGTTTCATCAAAGTAAATGTATTTGCGCCATCAAGCGTATACTCTCTACTACCTCCATGTATGTATCCTCATCTTCCTTCATGTATTTGCGTATTCCATGTTACTGCGATGCATGCTTAAATTCAAGCGCCTTGCGTGTGGGAGTGACGACGTTACTCAATACAATACTGTTGCATGAATTTTTGGTTAGCTTTCACCAAAAAATTTTGAAAACATGCATTGATATCAGAAATAGGTTTTGCAGTTAATCTTTACTGATCGCAAACATGGCAGAATGATGCACAACTTCGTGCATTTGATGAGTACAGGCCGCATCAATACTGTTAAACCACACAGCATACGTTTCAAGCTGCCGAAATGGATTACTCGAATGGGAGTCTTACAAGATACCGGTATGTTTGACAATGAACAGGATCATCTTCGCCGACAAAACAATAATTTGCCTCAGGCACAACAAAATGCAAGTAAAACACATGCGAGCCAGTATCAGCAAATGGTTGAAAAATGAAGCTTGTTGGCACAACGTTCGTTAATTTTATGTTTTAAGACCATCTGCATCGGTTAATTGCAGCTTGTATAAAATGTGTGCTAATTTTACGTACCAAGTAAGAAAGTTACAACATAAACGAGCAGTATGCTAAGTTTGCATAACTCTCTAAACACATTACCTTGACCTGTGATGTTATCCGCATGCACTAGGAATACCAGCGTAAGAACCAATAAATGTTTCATCTCAGTTTTACTGGTAATTTTCCTGTAAAATGAAACAAGAACCAAAAAAAAAAACAGAAATCGCTGAGAAGTCAGAATATTGAAAGGAAAATCCCAACTGAGGGACTACTATAAACTAAAAGTAAAACGACAAGTCTACAGAGTTTAAGAATTTTACTGCAATCCAAAGAAAATTTCAGTCGTCTTTTCTTGTAGGTGTTGTTCACAACGGTTTTACAACTGAGTACTACCTGCATAACTTTCAGTTGATTTTAAAAACTTAAGTTGTTTTTGAAAACTTATGAAAGCAGATTATGGCAGGCCGATTCCTCGAAAACTCAACATCAACTCCACCTGGATGACTTTCTTTAGTTACTTTACAAACTGGCAAAAGAAACAACGTTTGCATATAAAACTCTATTCCTCTTTATTAGAAGGGCTTATTGACTGTATGTTTAGGAAATAAATTGGTAATTTTATTACAAGTGAGTGTTTGTAATATCAAATGTAAAAACACGCGGCAATTTAAGATATTGCTTTAGCGACTCTTTCCAAATTGCGTGAATAGCAGCAACATGCCGAAATACCAGTTTAGCAAAAACTTATTTTAAGGTAAACAATCTTCCCTCCATTTCTTTTCAAAAAAACGCATTTTCAAAACTATAAGCGGGTTCGCATAATAAAATCTGCAAATCATCGTCGCCAGCTTGTCACGATTTGAGTATTTTGTTCGTGTGTTTCACTTCTTTCGTTATTAACTGATTGAACATTTCTCTATAATTTTGACTACAGATCAAAAAACTTTCTTTATTTTTATTATAGTTTCTTTCACTGCAGGAGGAAACAAACTGGCCAAAATCAATATCTCTTCCTATAAACAGAGATTTTTATGTCAAAAAGTAACAAAAACTGGTTGATTTCAGGACTGCAAGTTCGGTTCAAAGTAATATGTTGCGTCTATGTGCCGTGAAATAATGTTAAGTGCTCGATTAGCACCTCAAAGTCAGATTTTCAGTTTTTCAAAGTAAATCCGCAAACAGTTTTTAAAAACAGCTGAAAGCTCAAGTCTTGCTTCAACCTTTATGCTGATTCTAAAGAACAGTTATGCATTAAATGCATGAACTACGGTAGTACCACCTGCTAACGTAACAACTACTCTGTATCTGGTGCCAATCAGCTTGTTTTGCGTTGGATTAGGTCAGTAGAAAAAAAATTTTAATGTTNGAATTGTCGTCGAATTTCCGCAACCTCGTTAACACGCGTTACCAATACTGGCGTTCACTGCATCCTTCCAAGATCAAATAAAACAGCCACTTAGATATTACCTTATTTAATTTGTGCATACTGCGGCAAAGCAAACATATTTTGTCTTTGCAGAACTTTCTCTTATACACCTGTTTGTCGTTTGAAAAGCGAGTTTGTCTGAAACTAATTCAAGTCTATTCCAGCTAATTTTTCTCAATTCCAGATTATACCGTTTCTAGCACAGCCTAATATCTGACCTGCACCTAAGCTTACGTTGAAAATCTTCATCATTGTGTTCTAGGTCCTTCAAATCNCTGATCNACTTCTGGCTTAACTTATCGCACCTTTCTGCAGTTTTGGTTCCTCATTAGAATGGTCAAAACGTGTTCTCTTCATTGGCAGTAATGAAGTGGCATAATGAATTTTGCAAAATTGCACAAAAATTTCTTACTTGAAAAACGTATAATTGTACTTTGCCAGGCGATTAGTTTGTTTTACTTCGTTTCATGCAAGCCCAAATACTGACGAGTTACATTCAAGTATTATTTTATTGAGTCAAACCGGTGCACCTTGCCTCGAGCCTATGATTTCTGGCCGAAAGCGACCTGTCAGCGAGCATATCATCAGACCGCCGCCCGCCGCGGACCTTGTGATTCAACTGACCTTTCTTTCACTAAGCGTGGTTTGGTTGCTGGCAAAGACCGGTTCCGCATCAACTTAAATTCGTCGCTCGGTCTCAACAGCGAGAGTGTAACGACTTCGTCGACCTGCTAGAATTTTTCAACGCTTCGTGCACTTTTGATTGAGAGTGTTTTTGCTTGATTAATGATGTCATGATTCTTCCACAAAGTTTGGAGGGGGCTGCCCGGAAGTGTTTGTTTTCAGTAATTGTGTTATTCACTGTAGCATCACGCGTTATGCCACAGCTATCAGGAATTTCCATTGAAGTTTGTGCTGTTGCTCTTTCATTCTGGAAAGTACCTGATATCATGTACCAATGAGAAGACCCTGAAATTTTGATGCTGCCCAAATTGTCCATGCTTCGGGCAGTAAATTTTGAACAATTATTCACTGATTCAGAAACTGCTGCTGGCCCAAGAATTTTTGTAGCTTGTTGAAAATCAGCTGGAATTTTGTTGTAAATTAAAGTGCTATCTTGATAAAGCGATTTTGGTTGCGTTTATCCATTACTGCCTTTAGATCCAAGAGCCCTGAATCAAATTTTCAGCATCTATGATCACACAGGATGTTATTTTCGAAATTTGTTTTAACGTTAGAAGACATAACACTTTATCTGGCGTATCAGCGTGCTAGAGCTTTGCTCTAAAATGGTATTTAAATTAATATTGTATGACCTACTGAATAAATTGTAGATTTGGTCTTGGCTCCTAGATTAAAAGCTATGTACTACTGTTAAATGCCAAGTTTACAAGCCCACATTTCAGTGAGGCAATCAGGCCTCAAACATTTTACAAGGCAACTATCAACTTGAAAATATAATGGATGCGCCTCCATGAAAACGTATTATAAACCCAAATTTTCCACATAAAATGCAAGTTTTTTATGATTAACGAGATTTAAACGTCTAAAATGCAAAGCAACAGTCGCCTTACTCCAACCAGAATACTATCCTAGATTAAAGTGCGAAGTGAATAATATGTAAATAAAATTTCGTTCTTGTTTGGTTGAAAACATATTAGCTGTACTGTTTTTTTTCATAAAACGCACATACCCTGAAAACAAAAATAGTAGCCATTAGCTGCATATAGTTACAACTTGCATACAGTTTTATGACCGTTGGTTTTACTGGGATAACGTTTCAATGTATAACATATTTAAAAGTCATATTTACAGAATCACTCGTTGATTTTATTTGCTTATTGTGAAGAACTTGTTGCTTTTACACGGATGCACAATTCAAGAAAACAAGGCAATTGAAACTTGTCGCGAAGTGTTATAATTAAACTAAATCACATGTTGTGAAATGCAAATGATTTAGTTTTACTTTTGCAATTACTTTTCCTAAGCAGAAAATTCAAGTTTTAGCCTTCAATCCAAATGTTTTGTCGAGAAAGATACATTTGGAACATTATAAAAGATGTTGGTCATGTGGCTAGAATTCAAGACACCCCAATGAGCGCATTCTTACACCTACGCAAAATCGTGAAGGTCAAATGTAGCTATCAAGTACTACATTTTAATATCACCGCGATGTCACCAGTAGAGGAACAGGAACAGCATAACGCCTCGAGGCAAAATCCTTTGGGAAATAGTTTAAAGTCTTTTTCTCTTGTTTGCTAGGAAATTATTACATCAAGAAGTATCACAACAATGTTTTCTATATGTCTGATTGAAAATACTTTGGTTTCTCAAAACAATCCGTTTCATGGTTTTTGAAAGAAGACCATAAAATGTTCAAAATTGTCCTGTCTTTTCAATAGCTCAAGCGTTTGACAGAAGCCAGTCAAAATACTAAGTATAAGTTTTAAGTCAGTGCTATATGCACAGAAGTATCGTAATGAAATGTTAACGAGTCAATAATAATGATAATGTTCAGTGGAATTTCATTAACATTTTAAAATCTACAACAATCGCAATCTGCTTTGGTCGTGTCCTACATAACACTTTGGCAGAAGGATTTCTCGTAGTGTTGATTATCTTCAAAATATAAAATATTACTCCAACGATTGCACTCAAAGGCGCACTGTATGCTATTTCCAGTCGTGTGTAACATGCAGTTGGTGCTTGAGATGGAGTTGCACGTCTGCTCTTAACAACTTTAAAATTTTTGCGCAATAAGATACGAGAGCATTGAGGTACAGCTCTCATGAAAGGAACGTTCCCACTAATTATACAAAAATTACTAATACTCAAATCAACGGCTATTGAAAACTTGGGCTAAGTATGCCCATGCTCAAGTTTCACTGCTGTGCTTTCTTCAACAACATTAATTCATTTATTCACACCTGCAAATGAAGTCCATTTTGATACAGCACTTGGTGCTACTCGGGTTAGATAAAGAGGCGCATTCCGGGGGGCTAAAAGTGCGGTCACCCCCCAAACTTTTGGCGGCAATTATTGAGCCGTTTAGCAAAAACTGTCATGCACACGTAAAGCCAGTCATCGAGTAGATTTCACAATTCTCGCTCTAAACAAATATTTTTATGGCTACACGTCTGGTTGGATATTCTTGAATTTAGCTAGCTTTAAACTAACTGGGGAAAACATTATAAAATATTTTGGCCAAACCAACAGGAAACCTTTGATTCAACGTTGAAAGAATTCTTTTCTTTATTTTCAAAAAATATGAAGGAACAACTTAACTTCCATGAAGGGGCATTCTGCAAATGGAGCGTGTCGTTCTCTCCTGATTTTGTCAGTGGCAGTGCTAAAGCCTTTGGTATGTTGGTAAACGATGCGCACAAAATTGACATAGCGGAAGAAATCAAATTCTCATCCAACACGCATATGCCACTAAGACCTTGCAAAGATTGAAGAAACGCGGACGTGAGAAATAAAATATGGTTTCCGACAGAAGAAAAAATCATAGATCAAAACAATGTTCGACTGAGACACGTAATCACGGTTGTAGAGTTCTTCGGTTTCAGGTTTTACCTCTTCATGTGAAAGATATAGCGTTCACTTTCTCACTGATGAATCAGATCACAATATGGGGTTTGTGGAGACTGTGCTTAGATGTTGCTGATGAAGCTGCAATTGACTCGTTTAAAAATGCTCCACGCAATGCTTCGTACTTCAACTAGCATACGCAAAACAAGATAATCAGCTTCGATACCAAACAAATTCAAAGTCAAATTGTAAATGATGTCGCAAACGTGAAGTACCTCTTTGTATTAACTGACGAGACATCTGATAATGGTCATGTTCAGCTGCTCAGCTTATCTTTCCTTTTTGTCGAAAACAACGAGGTTCATGAAGAATTTCTGTTTCTTGCCGCTTTCTTCCGTCGCTGGGGAAGCTCTAGCAGATGGCATATCAACAAATTTGTCCCAAATTAGATTTGACTTAAACTTTCTACGGGGTCAAGGATACGATCGTACCAGCAACATGAACGGCGTCTGCAGAGGTGTGCAGGCAAGGGCACGCATGCTGCATCTCTTAACTCGTATAAGTGCTGCTGCAGCCATCCGCATAATTTGGTGGTCTCTGGCGCTTCGCATCTACCTTCGATTGGAGATGCAATTGGTATTGTTGCAAGCAGTTGTTTTTTTATTTCGCGGTCTGCGCAGCGTGCAGCTATTCTGTGAAAGTTCGTCCAAACGGAAACACCAACATCTTGTCGAAAAAGCAAGCTTATACCTCTGTGGGGACGTTGATGGGTGGAACGACACGATTCTGTTGTCACATTTTATTTCTAGACCTTATACCCCCTTAGCAATATCCTGACTGCGCAACTGCGTTTAAATAAGATTAAAGTTTCCCNAAGTGTTAAACTTGCTTGCAGCTTTGAAAATATTGCGTTTTTCTGTATGCTACCTGTTACTAAATCGGTGTCTTCANTGGGCTGGAACGTTTCGCCGAATGGCCCATCAAAAGTCGCTGATGGCGACTGTTTGTGAAAAGGCACTCTCAATACAACATAAATGAGTTTTCTCTATCACCTTCTGAAACATCAGCAAAAATTACAAACAACAGTTGTGAATTCTCTGCTAGGCGAATGATAATAGAGTGCAGTTATGTACAGATACTCTGTGCAGCAATGGGTGCTATACCCTATTCCAAATAAGTCAACCAGAGTGGTAAACGAAGCAGAGTCACGTATTGATCATATCTATACAAAACTTTATCCAATACAGGCGCGCAAACAAGGGGTGCATTTGGGGCATTTGCCCCCCCCCCGAAATTTTTCAAACATAGCATAACAGTTTTGACATTTGCANAAACTTCCAAAGAATAAAGATGAAATTTTATATTCCAATCATGAAATTTTATGNTCTAATTCTGAAAATTTTCAGAAATGCCTGTGTGTACGATTTGATATTGTTTCTTGCATGTCTTTTGAGAGAGTTTGTACAGAGTCTATGCTATAGACTCTCGAAGCGTCAACAATAAATACTGCATTGTTATCACACCAGTAGACCAAAGTTTGTAGCCAGAAGACCATGTCTGGTGACAGAAACAGCATAGTATGTTCACATTGTGTTAGCTTTGCGTTTTCCTGGGGATACTGTAGGCTACTAAGAGTTTTTGCATTTTATGTTCAGTGCCTAACCATTGCTGGGGTATCACTAAATTTGCAAAGGAAACTCAAATTTCACAGGGGCCTCAAAGTTATTAGGTGCTGTTTAGGTAGTCCTGGAAAAAGTAGCGAGGCCCACCCACATCTGCTGGCGGGCCTGGCCCAACCATTCGTAATAAAGTTCAAGTTGCATTACTGCCTGCACTCGTTTCAGGAGTGTTTCAGTCGGCAGACGAAGTCCCGTATCTACGATTGAAACAATAGCACCAATGGTTAAATAGCCCATATCCTAACATTCATATCAGTCACTTGTATCTGTCAACTTCACCACTCGCAATATCGTCTGCAGAAATTTATCTCACAGCAAATATATTCAACTGAGGTTTCAAAAAGCCAGATAATTGATTTGATAAATTCGTTAAAACAGTGTTTCCCAACCTTTTCAGTGTCATGGACCCTTTTGACGATGTGCCTGAAGGCGGTGGACCCCTGTAATAAAACCAGTCAATACTGTTAGTTCCAAGTGGTCTCTACCAGAAAAGTTTATCAACTGTTTTGCATGCCAAAATCATGAATGTTCCATGGAAATTACGTCATCACGTACGAAATTGACAGCGTGGCATAATTAACGAATGGAATTGTGTTTAACAAGCGTTGTTAAGGGCGGGATAATTGCATATTATTGGCATGAGGCAGAAAAGTGTGAAAAGTTTGTTCACCAGCAGGCATTGAAATATTCAGCAACAGTTTCCCGATGGTGAAATGCGTCACCAAATTTTCAAAATCTTGTGACATTACAACCCAGGGGAAGATCCAGCCTGTGTAAGATTCGGGGGGGGGCGATTTCAGTAATATTTAGTAGTCAAGTCTCATAACAGCTTCTCTACTGTAACAGAGGTTGAAGTATACTTCACAACACTGCTGTGACAAAACAATGGACGACAAAATGGCCTTACATCGCGAATGTTGTTTTCCGAATTGTACAAACTATGGTGAATAAATTTGCTTGAATCCAGACGTAAATCTGGTGAAATTTTATAATATTTTCCAGTGCTTGAAAAAAATTTCCAGACGACATCCAGCTAACTTTTTCTTTTTTTACCGAGGAATTCGTCATCACTGTCTCCATAGCTCGCTTTGCCAGTGCTCATGCAGGGCGGTAGAGCCTAAGCCAAAAATTTTAGATGCCTTGAGCCAGAGCCGGGGCTTAAAACCTGCTACTCAGGCTTCATTACAGGTTGGTTAGCTCCGTCAACCTGCAGGGCAGACCTGTAACCAGCTTAGGACACCAGGTGGGGCGAGGAGATTTCTGAGAGGGGCCCAAATTTTTTAAGAATGCCCAATAGTTCTAAGCTATGTCCAATACATATTTCCAGAGGGGGCGAAAAGTTTTACACGGGGGATTCGCCCCCCTGCGCACCCTGGTTACGGGCCTGCGGCAGGGTATGGTCACCTCCCGACGTATTCACTTAGTGTGGGAATTCGGGATGACAGTCTGAAGGTAGAGTTACTGATATGGGTTGAAATTGCGGTTTAAGTTAGTAAATTTAAAATTTTGGATTTTGCTAATTAACTTATTCTTCTGCTCATCAGTGTAGCAATCGGAGAGTTCAAGCGTCAAGCACGCAAATTTCACACTTTGGAAGCAAGCACCAATTGAGATCACACGCCATACTCATTCTATTGCTGCATGTTCGCGCCACATACATATAGGTGCTATTCTTAGCGCACATCCCGTTCGTGGAGCATCACGCATGCGCCGCCGCGCCGATCGAGCAGTCTCGATATCAGTGTACCTGATGGGCATTAAGATGAGTTTATCGATCTGCAAAGTGATTCCACAGTCAGATGCCTTTCAGCTAACAAGACAGTTGAAGAAATTTGGATTTGCTCGAATCCTAATGTTGCTAAAGTTGCACTCCGTTCGCTTTTGTCTTTCGTTTCCACTTATTTATAAAATTCCGGCATCTCAACAACCTCTTCATTAAAACCGCATACAGAAATCGCCTTGTATTGGAGGATGATTGTAAGATCTGTTCTGTTAGAAACCTCTCGTAAGGGTAAGCTACTCAAGAACAAACAGTATTAGACTTTCCACTGAATTTGATTAAATGACAGTTTTTTCATGGAGTAGTCATGGACCCCTTAAAATATTTCTGTGGACCCCCGGTTGGGAACCACTGCGTTAAAACAAGACGGAAAGTTAGGCAGGTTTACTAGTAGCCTATACATCTGCCAAACTAAAGCCATGATTGCATTAGTTGAGTACGGAAGCAGGTGTTTGTATTGGGCTACTAATTTTTGCTCTGTCCTGATCGTTTGGTCTGCATTGATTAAAACTGAAACATTCTCATTTTTCGAAATGTTGCGAAGAGAACTTTATCTGTGACCATTTGCGAAAAAGTTGTACTACGGTTGATCCAATATAATGAAGCTGTACAACACACTACATGGTATTGGCGATCGTTATCCTATTTATTCAACTGTAACTAAAACCGGAATAAAAAGAGATGTTAATCTAAAGATATTTAAAGATACGTCTGATGTTGATACCATTACCTTATAATCCAATATCTGCATGTTGCCATAATCATTTACCGACGCAGTACTCTGAACGGAAAGTTAACAAAATATTTGATTTTATTTTTAGCTCCTTGCAAACGCTTGTGGACATACACATGCTTGTTAGAAAATACACGAGAAGGCAATAAACAAATGCTGTGGATAACAAAAAGGACACCAGAGGAGAAGAGTTTTCTGAGGGGCCCAATCTGTTTAAATGATGTCCAATAGCTCTAAACTATGTCCAACAAACTTTTCCAGGGGGGGGCGAAAAGTTTTTCAAGGGGGCTCGCCCCCCGGGCCACCCCTAGCTACGGGCCTGACTGCATATGATCAGTTTGATGAATATTCGTCAACAAGTTATGTTTAAATTATGATCAGTTTGATGAATATTCGTCAACAATTTATGTCTAAATTATTCGTTAAGTTTAGTTTTATTTATCTAATCAGATTTCGTGTTGATAACGCCAGGGTTTTCCAAGAAGTTTTCATGAATCTCAGTATGACCGTTAGCCGAGCCGTATGCCGACTATAGTGTCGTCATACTCAAAGCACATTGGCTGCGTCCTGCGTTTGGTGAATCGTGTCGATTGTTAGGTGTGAATCAGGCGAAAGGGGTTGTGGTTGATCGTTGTTGAAAAGCACCTGATCAAAGCTTGAAGGTTATTTTGCAGATAAGAGATGTGCGTAAGGCTAGCATTACCTAGAAAAAAATAATTGCTTCTTCTGAGCTTGAGCAATACAATAGTTTCGTTAGCGTTTCTATTAAAGTCTTTCATAAATCAGATTGCTTTTGATTACTTGCACAAGTTTATACTTCTCCCATGATAAGCAAATCAGAGAAGATTTTGATGAGCTTAAATAACAAGCAAAGTAACTTTACCAAATGGCAACCACAGAACTCTACCCCCAAGGACACAAAGAGTAAGCAAACAGCAAGAAAATGACAACAACGCTTGCTTCTGATGACTTAGATTGGTGATTCTTGGTTTATCCAACCAGGCGGAGCGTTATTTCTTAGTTTGATGGTCATTAACTTCTCAGGAAAAAGGTCTTTTTCAAAATTCAAAAGAATTAAAACTTAATTAAATGGTCACACTGTTCCAGGTTAAGTTGTCCACACTGAGCATTCGGTGCATTAAAAATGACAAACTTGGCAAACAATTTTTAATAAATTCCTGGATGATTTTGTTATGAAGAAGGCCAGGGTAAACCCTTTCTAATTGTTTATTGTGCTCTGTTCAGCCTTTCTTGATTCAACGATTGTATCTTTTTATTTCTTTATACGTATTTCAATAACGATAGTTTAAAACTCATATCCTTTCGCCCGACGGTTTCGTTGCGTTCGATTCTTTGCAGTCTGAGAAAGTAACAAACACGCGAATCGTGATCCCAGCAGTTGCAACCATTTGGATCGTTTCACTTTACGTGTTTTGCTCGTGTGAGTGAGTTTTACAGCCGTGGTCCTCGCTACCACCACACATGTGTGCAGTTTATTTGGTTTTTAGGAAATTGTATATTTTTGATGCTATTGTTGAGCACAGACAAGAAAAAAGAGATGTGAAACTTACGTAGGCCATGTGTTTTGTCAAAAATTTAACCGTGACGTTTTTGTTTGGCTCGCCTGTCGACATTAAGAATCGTAGTCCCGCCGGCGCCAGCCAAGCACGAATTCCACAGTTCCGTGTCATTGAACGCTTCTGCGTCTAAAGTTCGAAAGTAGTAACAAGCACAGTGATCGTGGTGCACTCCAGTAAGGATTTACAAATTGTGTATTGACCGTACTTTTAGAGCGTCAATTTCATCATTTTCGACTTAGAGCTTTTCCATTTTTCCCTCGTAACAGTGGGAGATGGGGCCTCAAAGTGGATTGGCCCAGGGGCCTCGCATCCAGCGATCTGAAAGCGGCTATTTCGTCAATCGCTCCCGCTTCCGCTTCCACACCTATTGCTTCCGCTTCCAACAGAGCCCAGCTGGACTCTAACAAAGCCTGGACACTATCTCATCTGTGAACTTGCTGACAAGCATGACTATCAAAACCAGCAGCTTATGATTTACAAGGGCACATTACTAGTTAAAATGATCGCATTAGTTAGTATCTGTCAACACGGTATTGCTACTCTGCTCAATGGCGTAGCCAGCCCAAAAATTTAGGGGGGACAAAACATTTTGGGGGGCCAAAGTGTATGATCTTAGGCGAATAACGCTAATTTGTTTGGAAAAAAGCCTCTCAAAGTACAAAATGACTATATTTTCCAAAAATTGTTGAGGCCATGACCCCTTTTCCCCCCCCTGGCTACGCCTATGACTCTGCTCTTACAAAAAACACAACCTAGAAAACTTTCTTCAACACATATCTATACAAACAGCACTTACAACAACCTGACCTTAGCCCAGTGGTTCTTAACCTTTCTACCCACTCGTGTCTCCTGAGCTTTCGTTAA
>JGI24158J21664_10010727_pt1 | contig 12212 bp, 5 predicted proteins | sample Ectturendosymbi3_FD_21664 | JGI IMG/M metagenome (IMG submission 21664) | reverse complement strand
TGCTTCTCCCCTATTCAAGCGGAACGACTGGTATGCCAAAAGGAGTGATGGTCACTCATAAGAATGTTGTTAGCGGCATGGTCATACGCAGGTACAGACTTGGCTTTAACAGTAAAGTATACTGAACATCGAATCTCTTTAGCGAATGTCAAGAATCAAATACCTTTGAACTGCTAGAAAATAGAGGCCAAATTACAGTTATTACGCTCTATCGGGATCAGACTAATCACAAAAAGACGTGCGTTGGAAACTGCAAAACAGGAAAATATGAACTGATTTTTATTTTAACTTTCTCATCGGATTCGTCATTTGATCTAGTACAGGGACGCCCACGTTTTGTCCGGGGGCCACGAAGGCTATTACACAACAGTCCGAGAGCCGGACATCCTACATAATGTGATTGTTTCGAGATGCATTACAGTCTACGAAATCAAACTTTTTTTATAAATTTTTATTTTTTCACTATTGACAAAATGCTTTTGCGGGCCAGATGAGATGGCTTCGGGGGCCGCATTTCCTTTTCAATTGTTTGAAGACTCTGATCTAGTATTTAGCATACAAATTGCTGAAATAAGGCTACTGTCGGTGAATGAATGAAAAAGTTAAAAGAACCCAAAATTTGTCAGCTTCTTTCGAAGTAAAAAGAAATTTGAAACTACTTTTAATCTAGTAACCAAAACCTGTAAAATAAAAGTACACTCTTCATTCCCTTTCATTTTGTGTAACCTCACCCTCCGTGAAAGAATCTTAGGAGAGAACTTGTTTTCATTCTTTTGAAAAAAATGCGTTAAGAAAAAAACGCATTGAGCAATGGCGACAACATTTGTACTGGTGTCCATTTCCGGTTCCTTTTCAATTGTTTTATTTCGCAACGTCGATGGTCAAAACTTATGTCACACCTGCAGTTTCACAATCCGTCGCTCTTTTCTAGATTACTTTAAGTGTCTTCTTCGCTTGTCATAAATCCAAGAAACAAGCCAAAATCTTCGTAAGGCCACAGCGTTTGCTAAAAATCTTTCATATTTTTCAGTGCATACGAAAAAAGAATCAAATTAAAGCGAACTTTCAAAAATGTTATGCTATCTTACAGTATATGCAGCAACGACATTTTGTCAAAACTCGTTTTGACAACACTACTAACCATTTCGTTCATGCTGCTATTTGTACAGTATATGCTTGCATACATGGAAGTGGGAATAAAAATTAAAAGAGACGAAAATACATGACGTGAAAACATACGAAAAGAAACCGGATAATGCTGCATATAGTTTTTGAACATGCCTTTCGGAATTTTTTGATTGGATTTAAGCCGACTTCAGTCACAATAATCGCCCGGCACAAAAACATGCTATGTCTGCAATTGCAACACGAATGCTACCTGGGTATACTGTTTTTCAAAATTACGCTGCATCCATTCACAGTTAAAGACTGCTTTTCTTTGTTGCTGGCTGATGGAGTCAGTTTTTATTTTATGTCTGCAAGGTCTCCAGTTTTTGAATTATCTGTTCTAATTTCTTCAACCTCGACTTCTTTTCTTACTCTTACCTATTGTCTGTCGAGTAATGTTGATGTTTTTCACTTCCAAACTTTCACTAGCCGTTTGATGTTATTTTTCTTTGCATGGCTTTGGAAGAGTGAGTCTGATGGATATTACGTGGCTTCTGTAGTTTCTGCGTACAATTAAAACTTCTGCATTTTAACTCTCCAGAGCAGCAACACGACAATCACGATTGGATATAACTTATATGCCACTCCCTTTGTTCCACATCTATGGCATGCTGGGATCAATAGACAATCTCACGCGAGGCGTCAAAATCATATTAGAAAATCGATTTGATCTGCTCAACCTCTTTCGACAAGTTGAAAAGCATAAGGTGGTGCAAACATTTTTGAAATGTTTCATACCGGGTTGTAAGTTTATCTCCAAAGAACTTGATAACAATCTTCAGTCGTCGTTAACAATTACTTACGCAGTCGAATTTTCCTTAGATCACATCTTTCAGTGCTGTCCCTCCCATCCTGGTTGCAATCGACAAACTCCATCTTGCTGAGAAGTTTGATGTATCTTCCCTTCGGAACATAGGGTGTGGAGCAGCTCCATTGCCGGATGGCGTACATGAGTCTGTCGAGAAAAAGTACGGCGTCACCATTGGACAAGGTGAGATATTTGCAAAGCTTTCGATTAGATCAAGTGCAAACCGAACTGCAATCGGTTGTGTCTGATGGCTTCACTTTGTGAACAAAACTTCATAAAAAAACTTGTCAAATTTCAGAATGTCTTTAACTAAATGTATTCTCGATTTTTCCGTAATCCGAAAATTGAGCGTACTAATTTTTCTTAAGTTCGAACATCAGCGTTACGGCATGGGCATGCAGGCGATGCGATCGCATCCTCAAAGCTTAAATTAGTGATTATTCGGGAAATTTTGTCAGTATTTGGACATTGATGTTGATATAAAATGTATTAAGTAAGAAAAGCGCTTCACATTTTGGGTAAACCAAACTTTTGCGTAAATTACGGTGCAACTCAAATTTAAGCAAATGGAAACAGCGCCATCAAAGTTTGGGTCAAGTTGTAGAACACTTGGATAAAGAAGAGCAACTTCACTTAAATTTCAGTAAATTAAAACAGCTTCTTTCAAATTTCGGTGAAACTAGAACAGCTCAATTCACATTTGACAAAAACTGGAAGCTCAATTCACATTTGGGTAAAATTACAAAGCATCATTTTTATGGCATGCGGTGGTACTTCGTCCTGGACATGCAATATTTTGAATTACTCACCGTTCGGATTAACCCAACCTTTTCCTAAGCACCAAATTGTTTTGTGTCAGGCTTACATAAAAAGCATGGTGTTTGCGGTAGTCACAATGAACAGTATTAGAAAAAGATCTTACAAGACCAAAGTGAAGTGTGTCATGTGCAATAAACAACTGTCTGTGATCACAAAGAAGATTATCTTGAAAGAATACATGTAGTTGCTGCAATTGTTGAAATAGAGTGAACAAAATTGAGTTTTTCGTTTCTTTAAAGGAGCACAAACCGTAAGTTAAGAATTCTGCCTTCTAATTTAAATTGTACAGTGCATGAGGAAATTGTTACACAACTCACCTTTTATGTTGATTACTGATATTTGGCAATCAATAATTTGCATGCAAAACCTTGATTTTTTTATAATGGGAGGTTTGTGTCACAACACCAAGATCCACCGTTTAAACGCCATTTCTAGACAAAGGACACATTTTAGCAAATAATTTTGCATCTCCAAAAATATGCACTCCAGAAAACCTATGATTTTTAACCTATATTTTTTCTTCCTTGCAGGATGGGGTTTGACGGAGGCGGTTCCACCGACAACTCCGTACTATCCCAATTGTCCAAAGAAATCGGTTGGTTTAGTTGTACCAAACACTTTATTAAAAGTAAGATTACTTTTACACGAGGACTACTTTATTCTGATGAAAATCTTTAATGATTGCTTAACATGCATGGATTTTACAAAAGAACTAGAATACGGTATTGCAACAGAGTTATGAAAAGCTTAAAGTTAAAAGATCTTCCGGCATTTCTGCTTTGCTGATAAACTCACTGTTAGTGGCTTTATTATGCTAGATTTTGCTTGTTCACAGCATGCACATGAGGTTTAATGATAAGAAAATAGCTCAGTTTTTCAATTTGAACCTTAGATCAAAACAAAACAAGCTTTTGTAGGCAAATTCCTTTGTCCGCCTTCATGTTTGCTATAGTTTTAATGCCTGCACTTGTGATAAAGGCCTTTGGGAAAAAACTGCAAACAGAAAGTGATTTCGTTCTGCACACGTTGCTTTAGTGATTGTGATGTGCTCGAGTCATATTTATCGAGTTACGAGTCGGGTCTAATATCAAGCCCTTCAAGTCAGCGTCACCAAATTTTTCAAGAATCAAGTTATGACTTGGTTGAGACTAGTCACAGAGTCGAGTCACAAGAACTGTCGAGTCACTTCGAGTCACTAGTTGGCAAGGTCGAGTCAATGTCGATCCAGATGAATTTTGACATTTTCCCCATGTTTTTTGCTACGAAGTGACCCCCAATGACCTACAAAATGCGCCCAACGATACAAAATGGCGCCTACTGTTGTTTCAGCACTTATGTTACCACGTGACTTACATCTAAGTATTTCGTGCAGGAAGTTTTTTAGCTTTCGATTTTTCTTCTGTCGCTCACTGTCAGTCAATCCCACAAGTGTAGACTAACCTTGTTGCAACAAATATACCTGCTTGTCAATAAAAAAGTCCCTCAGTGAAAAGCAAAGACTCAGCTTTACCTCAGTGTTGGGTAGAACATCTGATCCTGAAAATCAACATAATACCACTAGCAGACAACCTTGATGGAGCGTTTCGGCGCACTCGGAAATTGCTCGACCATGTAAGATTTCCTGTAAAAGCATAAACTGGGCATATCCTGGTATGTGAATTGCTGTTTGCACATGACGTTGCTTTCGTTTCATTCAGCGAAACTGGCCTTAGTCACCAACGGTTTTTGCTGCTTGAACGCCTTTTCTCTGGTTGTTGGCAACACAAAGACGATTGCAAGTCACTGTTTGACATGAACTGATATGCCCGAACCGGATATCATCACGAACGGAACAATGCTCATAATTCTCACACGTCTTGCTACCTGGGTTCCTTTATGTCCACCTACTGGTGTCGTGAGTAAGAATTTCAGTCCGGAGTTGGGAAAGCAGCTACAGCACTCAGTCGTCTGAGTTCTAGTGCATGGGTGCTCTCCTTCAGAAAGGTTCCCAGGAGCTTGATATCACGTTCTTCAAGCTATCATCTTCTCTAGCAGAGGTTCTGCCACACTAGTACACATGGGCGCAATTTCGTTGTAAAATGTGGCCGGGCAACTTGGTGTGAAACCAAAGTTCATCGGGTCGATGGGAAAAAGAAGTTTTATAAATACAGATTTTCAATTTTGCTTTCAGGGGTGTTTTGAAAGCATCAATAGTCACGTTCTGCTTTTTCTTAACAGATGATTTACAAACAGGCACAAATTCGCCAAGTGTAAGAGTCATGGAATAAATATCTTTTGGATGGTTGGTCACTATTGTTGCGACGTAACAAGAAATGAAGCTAAATGTATAGGCCAGGGCTACTTAATTATTTCAAGCAAAGGTCCAGTTACAAAAGTAAAAAATTGTTGAGGTCCTGTCACTCCCATGAAATGATACACATGTACCATGTCTTCGATCTTTCTAAGAAAAAACATGAATTGAGACTACAATACGAATATGAATATACATGCATATACAAAATCGAGTAAATGGATATCAGTATTAACAGAACTTGTCAGCCTTATTTATTTTTATGCTGGCTGGAGAAATGGCATTTTCAAATTCTTGCCAGTTACTTGAATTTTGGTTCCAAGTAATGTCAGCAAGTCAAAGGCAGTGGTGAAGGTTTTCATTTGTCATACAGATTCAAAGCTTATTCTTTATGGAGTTTATATTTGAAAACGCAGACTCGCACAAGTAGACAGATCAAAACATGATGACAATTTGCACTGCTAATTTGCGAAGAGTGGGAAATTGAGATTCCTTCATTTTACCAAAAAGTTAATTCTCAGATGTGCAATCACAAAACATTTTTACAGCTACATTCTCTTGGAATTGACTTAGCTTCAGTGTTACCTCTAAGAAAATTTTAAACCTGGCAAAAGTTCATTTCAGTGAGCATGAATATTTTAGTTATCAGAATTCTAAATGAATTGCAAACTTTTTGATTTATTAGAATAAGTATAAAATCTTATCCAAATACAAACAAAGCACCCACGCAATTCAAACAGCTTATCCTTTTGGAATGTTGCAAGTGCCCAAGAAATTTCACTGTGCAAATCTTCTGGTGGCACTGCGCAGTTGCCCACCTTTGAGGGAACATTGAATAGCTCTAGTTGAATTTTGGTTGTGTCCCAGAGTTGTAAGTCGGACCGGATTTCTCGGGTCAGACTGGGTTTCGGGCCGGATTTGGGCTTAAGTTTGTCAAAATGTTTCAGGCGATTTCGGGCCTGCACGCAAATTTTTTTCGCTACGACGGACACTTGTCGCCAGTTACTGTTGAAGCAATCGAGCTGAATAAATCTTCAATAAAAAATGATTGCTTGCGAATTATTTAGTCATGTTTACTTCGATACGTCACCAGTATCCCTCAGTTGCGCATATCTTGACTTACTCTTTAAATTTGGCTTTCAGGGCCTAAATCGGGTTTCAAAAATAAATGTCGGGATCAGGTCGGGTTTGGGCTTGTGCTTTCGGGCCAGGTTCAGGCTTCAAAATGAGGTGCGTTTACAACTCTGCTGCGTCCACCCATTTCTATGAGTGATAATTCTATAATGTCTGTCACGGAAAAAGCGTTTCCAAGAAACCGCAGCAACTGCTTTCGAAGAGAAAGGTCGTCAAATCGTATGCAAAGTTGATAATCAACTTTTCAATAAACTGAACATATATGGTATCTTTTTTGCCCTTACTTTGCTTCACAAGTCTCGGAAAATGATTGAGCTCAGTTTGGAAATCATGTTTAAAAATTTTTAACTTTTTCTGAAAAGCATGAATCAAACAAAAATTTTATGTTTAATTCTCTTAGTTCAAAATTCAAGTCGTTGAGGTGAGACATTACATCAGCCAAAAATCCAACATATTTCCAGCCACGTTATGAATTGCTAGAGCGCTCTATGTGCCAATAGTTATGCGCAAACGCTTCACTAAAGCAACAACTTTGAATTTCACTGTTGTTATTAACAAACAATGAAATGCAACCAAGGCAAGGGAATGGCTTCATCGCAATTTTCTTGCCTTGATTCTGTTTTTACCAGAATACACACTGCAATGACATGCGATTTGAATCAGAATAACACGGGCAACTCATGTGTGCTCTACACGATAGCTAGCAACAGCTTGGTCAACAATTATACAGTTAACGACGAGTTAATGACTCAGAATCACGGGTAAAATCGCTAGATTTTGCGATAAACACCTTTGATAGGCCGATGAGGTCCGGATTTCAGCATCCAAAGGTCCGGATTCGGACCGCGGTCCGCCATTTGAGTAGCCCTGGTATAGGCTATTTGGTTATCTGTTGAGCTATAGATCAATATACAGCTAAGTCAATACTTCTCTAATGTTTTGATTGAAATCCTGTTCACTAATGGTTGAAGACAGTCTTTTGCAAAACTGCCCATCGTAAAAGTAAGTCTCTACAATTGTGCTGCTTTTTGTCTTCTGCAAAAACTTCGCAGAGATTTGCCTGAAAATGTAATTTTCTAACACTATAAACTTGCATCTTGCAAATTTTACGCTGTCTGTTTCTGAATCCATGACAACCAACGTCACAGCCAGTTGCATTTTTGCACGAATCAGATCATGGCTGTATTGTGGTCTCTCACATGTGCAGCTGTTAAAAACTCTAATTGCTTCAAGACAATGGCGTTTCTTACAGTATGCCACAGAGGGTAAAATGTCAGACGGAAGCAGTTAAATCGTTTGCGGTATCTAGAAACTTGCAGATTGCTTTTTCCTAAGCTAAAATTTACAAAAGTATCAGAATCAGTGATACCACACAAAACTGTTTCAACATCAGCATAGCTATGTGTAACTTACCATCTAACATGAAAAGCTCTTCACACAAAACGTGACAAACGTCACTTTTAATTTTTAAACTTGTGTAAATACAAAACTAAAGAGAAGAATGTTATGGGGACATGGCACGGGGGGACACGTCCCCCGTGGTCCTCACCTAATTGCGCCCATGTGTAGTACAGTACTAAAATGCGTCCGCAGCTATAAAAATGATGAGAATCATTGTCCTTAAATGACTGTTGACAGAAATAATGCTCTTGATGTGACCTAATGAAGGCTTGATTAAACTTATTCGTCGAGTCCGCAGCGAGCGATCAAGCGACATAAAAGTAAATGAAACAACATGCGCGATGTCAACCGAACAGAAACTTCTGAACAAAGCTGGAGGCGCAAACAACCAACGCCACGTCGCAAATGCGCTCGCGCGTGTGACAATACAAAAAAACAAAATAACGCCAAATAGGGACAGCTCTTTTGAAAGGATGTTTGCGGTCTGACAGGGTTTTTCAAGTATAGTTGAAGGCAATGCAGAGTTTTTCTTAAAAAATTCTTGAAGTGTATGGACCAAGGCTACTCCATTTTGAGGCAAGTTCGCTGTTTACTGAGGCCCGGTGATGTATGTTTCCATGCAACCATGAGAATGCCAATACGGGGTTTTGAATTACACTCCTTTGACTATTTTCGTTAAAATGTAATAAGACTTGGATTTTCATCTTGAAATGAAATACAAAATTTATTTTTTATTTATTGGCTACGCTCAGACACGTGGAACATATCACAGGGACAGTCTCGTCGTCGCGGGAGGCTTTGGTAGACTTATCCCCCCAAACAAAGCTCCAACCCCCCAAATTGGAATATGAAACACTATAAATCAGTGGAGCTTTTGCCAATTTTTTAGCATGTCAATTCCCCTGCACAAACGTGAAGCTCCCCTATTAAACTTTTTGGCGACGGTTCTGACAGGGGATAATTTGAGAACAAGAAGATACAAAATGTTTAAAATGTTTAGGCACAAATCATGGCAAGGTGGTTTTTGTAAGGTGATAACAAAGAACTGAAAATGAACTAACTTTTAAACAGCGCACCAGTAACTACTGCATTTGTTCATTCACATGCAGAAATTTTATATATTGGTAGAAAAATGGAGATTTGTAAAAAGCAACAGACAACTGAAGTGAATGGATAAAAAAGTTAGGGAAGTATAAGGTGCTTCTAGCGTTGGTTGTTATGCTTGTTTAGGGGGACAAATTGCTTGTCGCATTCCTTGTCAGTTGCCGAAATCTTGGTTGCAAGGATGTAACTGCAAGTCGAAGACATTTACTCAGTTTTTTTAAGGTGTTTTAGGGACCCGATTCGGGTCCCCAGAATTGAAAATCGGGTTCCTAGAATCAGAGAAAATTATCATCGGGTCCTTAGAATCAGAGAAAATTGGGTCCCTAGAATCAGAGAAATCGGGTCCCTGCAGGTCCATACCGGGGACCTAACATTTTCCTTAAAAAAAAACTGCATTTACTAGTCATACAGGAGCAAAACGTATTCTTTACGAAGTTCATAATTTAAACTGCAGTTTCACAGTAATAAGTGGGCACAAGCGTAGTGAAAATATGAAGTATTAATCTTGGAAGGTAAAATAATTGGCAGTAGATCCTTTGACCAAAACTCTCGTGCACAATCACGGAGTACTTTCTGTGCTACATTCTCTTGGTCGTCAATTAATTCCAGTTAGATTTTTGCAGCATCTATCCATTTGCCTGTATGTTTTGTTTCGACTGAAAATTCTGTCATTAGAACGGGACTTTGAATTAACAGCAGTAACAGTTCACAGAGAGCAAAATCGTAAAAATATGCCTCAAAATTATTGATCAACTTCTCAATAAATTAAGTAGATTTTGGAGCATAAAATTGGGATAAACTTAACAGTTTCATCAACACTGAAAAAGCCTTCAAAAAGCTATACATTTTTATTTTGAGACGTTTCGGATTATTCTTAATCCATCTTCATTTTTTGGTTGCTTTATTTTTTGACTGAAGATGGATTAAGAATAATCCGAAACGTCTCAAAATAAAAATGCATAGTTTTTTGAAGGCTTTTTTAGTATTGATGAAACTGTTAAGTAGATTTTGTATCTGTATTCTGTTTCGTTATTACGCTGCATGCTCAAAGATTTGGGAAATGAAAAGCTGCTCTGAACATCGTGTTTGAAAATTACCATTGTTTTCTGGAAAGCTCAAAATATGAAGTACAGTATGTGTTTTTCTGCTTGCAGTTTGATGTTAAGCCCGTACAGATGTGACTTTATTCCAGTCAGAAATCTAACAATTTCCGTGACGTATCATATCATCTTCCATCTCCAAAACATTCATAAACCACCTTTTACTCCGCACTACTCTGCAAACGAGTTCATACAACAGTGGTCAATCATGTCCACCTCATGTGCAAGATATTAGGTGCTGAAAGCAAAAGCTACGATCACATGCGCTTGCCTGAGAGCATAGTTCTCTCTCGGATGAGCGTGTTTAGTGATAATTCTAACAAAACATCGGTAACCGCGTTTGTCTGATGGAAGAGACTTATCCCTGTGCATATAACACTCACCCACGGTTTTGGACCAATATTTTGTGAAAAACAATGAGCGCTATATGTGGATGAATGCAGTAATGTTTATCTCACCTTGGAGCCCACTGGTGGAGGAGGAGGGGTGCAGGTCCGCCAGTTGAAAACCTCTGGTATAGGCTGTGATCAAAGTTGACGTCACACAAACCAAGTTACACTTTTTCTTCATTTTTCATAGAAGGTATTCTATTGGCGATGAAAATCATACACTGGTTGAACCCATAAAGTTGAAGACATTCACGAAATCTGTGCTATAATCATTCTGCAACAAGTTACCGTAAACCTTTTTCCTATGACAATTCAATGCATTGATAGAACAGCACAGTAAACAAACCCAATTTCTATCAGGAATTTTCAGCGGATTGTGACCAAGCGTGTAGTCAGAAAATTTGTTTGTAAGGTCGAGAATGGCTTAGTAAAATAAATGGTTGTCTTCACGCGTTTGTGATATTTTTTTGGAAATGTTCGATAGTTTCCATCCAAAATATGGGAGGCAGCCGCGCCTTCCACCCTGTGGCTACACCGTTGGTTACATTGCTGTAATGATAAAGCAACTGATTGCAATTTGCGTTAATTTGAAAACAAGCTGTTCATTTAGAGGCTGCAGATTTTAATGGATAACAAATTTCTAGGTAATTGACAAGGAAACTGGAAGAGAGCTTGCTGCGAATCAATCTGGTGAACTCTGCGTCAAAGGACCATTGGTATGTGTTGTGACGTTTTTTATTGTTAATTGTTCTAATTGTCGATCTTCGTACCAACTGCAGTGGATGAGGCAAAAAATTTTGAAGTACACTGTTACATAATCGTTTTCACGTAACTAGTCTCCACAAAAGCAATGAAGATGAATCAATGCGCAATTTGTTAACACAGTCGTTTTCAACCTGAGGATCGCGACGCCGCAGGGGTTGTTTACTTTTTTCTAGGAGTCGCAAGAGTTTTTCATAAAAATATTCATAAATGCTTGTACATTATCCATTTCTTATATGGAACCACTTCTTGTCGTAGCCAAAATAATGGGATCACCTGGAAAAAATGATCGCCTACTTTTTCATTCAAAATTATTTTAAGTGTTATTATGACCATTACAAAGTTTTGAGTGTGTTGATGACCATTACAGTACTGTTGCGTTTGGCAACGCACGAATAACTTTGTGACGTAAGAATGTGCTGTGTTTGTAAATAACTCGGGAGTGATTCTATTTTTGGCTTGTGCAGCGGAGTGATTTGTATACTGCCCGGGTCTCCAACTGATGCTGCCATGCTCATGATTATATATGAGTCTTTGTTCAACACAGTGATATCGTACGTTATTCTTTAGTCATTGCGATTTTCTATTGTGCAAACACAACTGCATTACATATGTCTCACTGGAAATTTTCGGAAGGGGGTCGTTAGGTTAAATTGTGTTGCAAAATGGGTCGCTGCTTATAAAGAGTGAAAACCACTGTTTTAACAGGAAATAGATTTCACTGAAGACTATACGCATCCTTGGTCCTTAATTATTATTATTCAAATAAAATCTTTCTATTGTAGAAGTGTACTGTAACTATATGGGGAATCTGTTTTCAATCAACACAAATCAGGTGTTTTCTGATTTCCGCATCACAAATCATTGTCATAATTAACCGACCAGAATCTAAAACACATTTTGTGATACTGGACAGGTTATGAAAGGTTACTACAAGAATTCAAAGGCGACTGCCGAGACTATTGACGCAGAAGGTTGGCTGCACACTGGAGATGTCGGTTATTACGATGACAAAGGATTTGTATACGTCATCGATCGCATCAAAGAACTCATTAAAGTTAAAGCGTTTCAGGTAAAATATTGCACATATTTCTTTTCAACAATCGTTTCTTGACGGACAATAAAGTTGCTATGTGTGCAGGTCGCTCCTGCTGAGCTTGAGGAGCTTTTGATGCGTCATGATAAAGTTGCTGACGTGGGAGTGATTGGGATTTCAGATCCGGTCTCCGGGGAAGTCC
>JGI24158J21664_10010725_pt1 | contig 12214 bp, 6 predicted proteins | sample Ectturendosymbi3_FD_21664 | JGI IMG/M metagenome (IMG submission 21664) | reverse complement strand
AGGAATTTCCAATTTAGGAATGTGATGTAAGAAATGATCTGATTGGAGATCTGGAGGACAAAAAAATCCGACTCCGACACCCAGTGTTGTTAGGAATCCAATGACAATTTGCCTGACTTTCATTGTCGTGTAACAGCTTCCAGGTCTAATATTTAATAAAATTTTTAAAATGGTTGTCAGGGCAAGATTTTCCAAAATCTAAAAATTTTGTCCAAACATACCATAACATTTAGCTGCATATTACTTCTAATGGGAAAGTTAGCCCGACATGGGCTACACAAAAAGTTAATGACTATAGCAAATAAGTGTGTGTTTATGTTTACTACAACAAATAACTGTACGGTTGGTAAAAAACTGCAGGTGTTTTGTAACAAAGATAATGAAACGAGCATGACAGGTCATATTGGTGCGGATTTGAAGATAATGGGAAGATTAACAATATTTAGCACTGGTATTACTTTCAAAAAACGCATAGAGTTCTGTGTCATACACTAATTTCATAGTGTCAAACATTTGAGAGATTTCATGGAAGTCTAGTCCAAGTCTTCAGACAAAGCAAAGACTGTCAACTGACCTACTCATCTGAGCAAATGTGTAGTAGTGGCATGGAGGTATAGAAAAGAACAATAAAGATGAATCATAATTTCTGGGAGTCTGCCAGTGTTGGACAACAGCTTTGATTTGCCAAACATTAACCCAATCAATCATGATCATGCGAAGCAATGGCAGCAGCACACAGCTCAGTTACTTGAATAAATGCAGTATCACTCTGGGTTAACCCTTTGTACCAGCAGTGCCAGACAGGACCAGTAGTAAAGACAGTGACAAGACACAAATAAGAAAGCAACTTAAAGTTTCTGAATGAGCACAACATTATGAGAAATGTAGCAAACACAGCATTGGGTTTTGAAATACAAATAAGCAAGATTTCTGATTAAATATATAATCCTAAGAACAAGTTACTCAAGAAAAATTCAGAATGAAAAAATGTGAACAGAAACGTATATTAAACTTTCAAACAATAATTTTTCACACACCACAAAAATTATGTGCTTCTGTTCAACATGATTGACAGTAACATCGTCAAAGTCCAAAGAGAATATGAAAAACATTATATGATATACACTCACTGTATAACTGAACAATTTATTTGAAAACTGTGGAAGAAAAAATGTGCCACATTACCTCACAAGTCATAACCACAAGGCAATATTTATTTACATTATACACAAACAACAAATTTTTAAAAGTGCCACTGCCTGCTTTCCACAAAAAATCTGCATATACAGCTAGTTTTACCATCTTACCCGAACACGGTTGGCAATTTCAGGCTGAAGACCCTTGACATTGGAGCTGGCTTGAGATGATTTTTGAGCTTCTAGGACTTGCCTGTCATTTTGTTTTTCAACAATATTTTTTGTGGTTGACATGCTAGCAACTTAATCACGCTGTTTGTTACTACACAAACTTTACTTCCAAACAAAAGCACTGATTACAGAAAAAATCCATGACAAACATATTTTCATTACAAAGAGCATTTCACAAGTAATAAAGAGACAAAGTCAGCAAAGTTCATACCAACATTCAAATACAAGCTTGCCTCTAAAACACCTGTATTCCAGAAAAAGTAACATCAGAATTTTGTGCAATCAAATCAGCACTTAAGCAAGTTTGCAGATAACTGTTGACTCTGAGCCTCGTTATCTCATTATGTCAGCCACATTGGTTTACATACATTTTGAAGTGTTGGTCCTAAGTATGCTTGATATGCCATTAAGAGTTTCTTGTAAAACTTACCTTGAATTGTATTAAGCCTCCAATAAACAGATAAGTGTTAGGAACAGCACGAAGCAAGTACATATGATTTTGCTACTTGGACTAATACAAACACATGCTGCACAAAAAGCTATGTACAACTGAAATGAATTACTGGGCCATAAGTTTAAGTCACTCTCACAATGAAGGCTGTACATTGAACAACCAAACAAACATTTAGCTCAAGCTATTGAAAGCATTCAAATTCCCTCAGCAATGATAACGAATTTTTGGTAGCTCTAATCACTCCATATATGACTGTGATGTCATAGGTGAGATTAAAGTGTCAGTGGAACCACAGAATAGTAGTTTAGTGCAAATGGACCAACAGGGATAGAAACCAGAAAACTAGAAATTAGTTTTGCACCTCAGTGGACAGATGGAAATGTGCTTGTATGCAATCCAGATGTGATGTGGCACTGAGGAACACCATTTCAAAAAAATAAAACTGAATCAAAATTAAGAATAGGTTGTCAGTAATATTGTACACACACAACAATGAAACCTTCAACTGGAATGCACAAAACCTTCAGCCCATGTACTGCATGTTGGATATAGCTGATTTAGATAGTGCAGTGCCAACAGCATGTTTTTTCACAATAGAAGTAATGCACTCCAGGATGCAGGAGCACTTACCCATGTATTGAAAGTGGGAGTAATCTGGACATATATTTATTACACCACTGGATTTGTAAGCAGGAGGATGCATACACATGTATGAAGAATGGTCCAGGTATGAAAAGTGAATATCACCCAAAGCTGTCTGTCTAGATCAGTGGCTCAACCTGTGGGTCACATTCCCCGTGGAAGCATTTGCCACTTGTCTAGGGGCCTCGAGAGCATCTACTAAAACTATTCATAATTACTTCTAGATTTTGTATTTCATATATGGAACTACTTTTTGTCGTAGCCAAAATAATAAGATCATCTGGCAAAAAAGATAGCCTACTTTTTCATTCAAATTTATTTTACACCTTCGTAATCAGTCTAAATCCAGCAGTTCATATGAAAACAGCCAGATTGCACATGGTTTGCACGAGCATAACTCCGGGCCCGCAAGAGCTACAGAGCTGTTCAAGCGCTCACAAGACTCTGCAAGTCTTATAGTTTGCAATGAAAAAAAATTTTTTGGTTTCGGTTTTGGATTTTTTTCAGCGGCATCATAAGTGGAGGACTTTTAGGCCACCTTAGCCCACTTCACCTGGATCTAAGCTCAAACTGTTAGATGATAGTATTTTGCTGAATTTTTGTTGGAAACTATGCTACAATCCGAGTCTTTTGATACTTTGGATGACTTGCTGGGGTTTCGCATTGAAACCTTATGATCTAAAGTAAACAAAACAATTGATAATTCCCTAATTAGATAATTAATTTCTTTGTTTATTTTAGACCATAACGTTTGAACCAGGAATGCCAGGAAGTCCATCAAAGGCTCAAAAGACTTGGATTCTAGCCTAGTTTCATACGGAAACTTCAGTGTAATACTTTGGTTTAGCGGTTGGGCCCTAGGCCAGGTAACATGAGCCAAAATGGCCAAAAACCTACCTCAATTGTGACGTCACTCGCAAAACAACTGAAACCTGAAATTCTTTTTTCATTGCAGACTATAAGACTTGCCGAATCTTTTGAGGGTTTGAACAGCTCTCTAGCACAATTGGTGGAGGAGCTATGCTGTTGGTAAGGTAACCGAAAACTGCTGTTTTGGGCCAATTTCCAAGAACGCATACATCGTACTTTTGCAGCCAGTGGCCCAACTACATGGACAAGGTCTCTTGTCCATATAGTTGCAAAAGTACCATAGCAGCCAATGTGTCACATGTGGTTATGATCATTACAGTACTGTTGTGTTTGGCAACGCACGAATAACTTTGTGACGTAACAATGTGCTGTGTTTGTAATTTAGATATCTGATGTGGTAGCTGACTTGGGAGTTATACTAGTTTTCATTGAGTTGTGCTATGGAGTGCTTTGTGTACAGCACAGGTCTCCCTCACTGATGCTGCCATGTGCATGAATTTGATAAATGAGTCTTTGTTTAACATAGTGATATCGTCATGGATGCCGGGAAGATTTTTTTAAGGAGGGGAACATGTGGATTTTCTCAAAGGTGGTGAAATTACACATTTTTCCCACTCGAAACCAGGAAAACAACCTTTTTTTGCTAGAATTTTCAAAATCCAAGAGGGCCAAAATTTTCTAGCAGTTGCACATAGTTTAGTCACTTAACACTTTGAGAGCCAGCATACAATATATTTGTACTTCGATTTCGGCCTAAAAAACAGCAGTTTTCGGTTGCCAAGTACCAACACCCTACCTCCTCTGCCGATTGCGCTACAGAGTTGTTCAAAGGCTCAAATGGAGCGGCTAGTCTAGTAGAATGCACTCGAAAAATATTTTTTGGGTTGGGGGTTGCGGATTGTTTGTGACTGACATCATAAGTGAAGTAGTTTTGGGGTCATTTTCGCTCACATTGCCTGGCCTAGGGCCCAACCACTAGGCCAAAGTGTTTCACTGAAGTTTTCATTAGAAAATAGGCTCGAGTCCGAGTCTTTTGAGCCTTTGATCGACATTCCAACGCATCTGGTTCAGAAGTTATGAACTTAAATAAACAAATTAATTAATTTTCTAATTAGTCAAATATTTTTTTAACTTACATCATAATTTTTGAACCCGAAACCCCAGCAGGTCATCCAAAGTATCAAAAGACTTAGATTGTAGCCTAGTTTCCAGTAAAAACTTCAGAGAAATACTACCACCTAACAGTTGGCACCCAGGGCCAGGCAAACTGGGCCAAGGTGGCCTAAAAGTCTCCACTTATGATGTCACTCATAAAAAAACTCGCATCCCCCAAGCAAAAATTTTTTTTTTGAGTGCGACTAGAAGACTTGCCGCGTCTTTGACGCTTTGACCAGGTCCGTAACCCGAACAAGAGCGGAGATATTCCCACGCAAGGCTACGTGCGTTTAGGCGTTTTTTTTCTGAAAATTCCTGAAAGCAGCCGGACGCCAAAGTGGTAAAGAACAGGTAAAGAAAGTTCAATGACTAAGATTCCAGGATGAACACAAAACAAATCAAAAAAAGCACCAGTCAATGCACATCGCAACTTTGGATCACAAAAACAGCAAGGGGAGTCACCACTTGACCAGAATTTAAAACTGTAAGCTATCAAATAGTTACTGTGTCACAAGCATAACAAATGGCAAACCACTTACATAAGAATGCTTGACAACCATAACAATACTAGGAACTGATGCCAAATGTCTGAAACCGAAAAGTTGCATCTAACACTGCAAGCACTAAGTTTTTAAGAAACAATTCTCAACAATGCTAACAAAACAATAGAAAAAATCATGAATTTGCTTATTTCTTGATCAAAGTAAAAGAAATACACATTAACAAGATTACCCTGCCCCACAGTTAGCCACTACAGTACAAATGAGCAGTGGTGAGCACTCTGCTGCTCTGAGCAAAAGTATTATCATTTGATGAAAACGGCAGATGAACAGCTCATGGAATTAGCACTTAGACACCTTAGTTGTCCAAGTATCTATGTTATTAGATGGTAAATGATCAAAAAATAGTTATTAAAGTTACCTTACTGAAACAGACAACTGTAGTGCTTTCATACTACCACATAGCAACAGAAAAAGTGCATCAAAAACCACTAAAATTAAGTTTTTCTTAAAATCAACTAGGAAGATGGGAGGGTTATTAAAATACGGAAAAGATGCCATTAGCCTAACCACATTCATCACACCACATTCATAACCGACTTGTTATGAAGATTGTCTTTTGTGAGCATGGTCTTTTATCAACATGATCTGTTATAAACATGTCCTGTTATGAACAGGTCTGCTATGAACATTTCAAAAATAATTCTTATAATTGTCATAAATGTAAGCACTGTCTGTGCACACTGCACAAGTAACAAAAATCAGCACGCATTGATGTTATTTAAAGAAAATCGATTTCGCCATACAGCATCTTCAGTCGAAGTGGGTGAAAATCGATTTCCATTAAATAACATCAATGAGTGCTGATTTTTGTTACTTGTGCAGTGTGCACATACAGTGCTCAAGTTGAAGATATGGGTAGACAAGAATCACTGCAGTTAAAAGAAAGGAAGACACAGGTTGATACTGATGCTCAAGAAACAAATAGAGCTTCCAAGTAATTGTCATAAACCATTCAATTGTCTGACTACACTTTTTTTTCTGTTAAAATCAGGGTTGTGGAGTTGGAAGTAAAATGCCCAACTCCGACTTTTTCAAAATTTAACTCCAACTCCTTAACATAATGTGAATCAAGTTTGGCTATCAATAATCCTCCGATTCTTTGCATCTTTTACACTGACTCCACAACTCTGGTTTAAACCAAACTTTTTGTCAGGGGTTCCCAACCTGGGGTGCATGTACCCCCAGGGATACATTTGCCTATCCAAAAGGGTACATTTAAGGTTATCAACAGATGAGCAAAATATACTTGCATATATTTTATTTCAAAATATCTACACATGTCAGTGAATATTCTTTTCAAAAATCATTATATGCTTATTGTTGAATAAATCTATGAATAATCATGACAACATGTATCGTCATAGGAAATTTTAGGGGTACATGTGCATCTGTCAAAATGCTGAAGGGGTACATACTTATCTGTTGAAATGCTGTAAGGGGTAGATGCTCATCTTTCGGAATGCTGAAGGGTACATGGTAAGAGAAAGGTTGGGAACCCCTGATTTAGATGAATTGCATGGTTGTCCTTTTATCTGATGTGTTTGTATGATGCTTATTATTTCCAAATGCTCATTTTGTATAATTTGTTCAATTTTATTCATTGCTTTGGTTACACTGTCATTTTCCATTCATGATTCAGGTTTGCTGTGTCTACTCTTGACTACTCTGCCAATTGCTTTGAATCCTGTTGCTTAAGGAAGTGTATTTTCATCTAACACTCACGTGATAGGCCAAGGTGATTTACTAAAATGGATTCAACATCCAAAAATATCTAACAGCTGCAGTGTAGGAGTATCTACTGTGCTGTATGCAAGGTTAAGATGAGATAGCGATGTGTTGTATCCTCAATGTGCTTCCTGTAATGCTCAGAATTTTTTTTCAATTACTTTAGTCCATAGCCTACTTTGCAGGCGTTTTGAACTGTTCAGAATTTAAGCAATGTTTACTTTTTGTGAGGCAGTGTTTACTTAAATTTTTGGGTTAGTTAGGTCTAGTGGCAACTCTGGCACTTGGGCTTGGATTTACATTGTAGAACACAAGCTTGCTTGCTTTGCATATTGTGGCACCAACCATTTCACTAATATTAAAGTTGTTTAACTTGGACCCTTTCCATTTCGGCCTTATGTTCATTTATTTTCATTCCGTGTCAGGCCTTTTGCGTTCATGTTGCAGGTGACCTGAATAAAAAAGTATTGTTCGGAGCAAACGTTCTCGACTTCGTTTGCTCACACTTTACTCGGGCTCATTCTTTACAGCCTGAGCTGCCAATTCCAATCAAATATATTATAATTCATATATATATACATAATTATGAATTTTATCATAATTCATGAGAGCGTAGGATTTAAATTCCACTCTATGGACAGTTCCCATTCGAGAGTAATTCTAGGTGGCATTATCTTTTCTCTGTGACGTGAAATACGCAACAATCGATAAATTCTCATGAAAACTTATCATTTACTGTTACATGACTTCGGTCACTAAGCAAATATAGTGCCAGAACGAGAGCAAATGGAAGTTTCAGTGACACATTCTTCAAACTGTTGCAGTAAGTCAGTACATTGGCAACTTGTAGATATGTTTGTTTTGCAAAGCTTTTTATTACTGTGTTTTACTCTAAAATTAGAGTTGAAGGAGGACATAGTGCTAGGCATAAAAATTAAGTCATTTGAGACTAGAAAGATTGTGTAAAAACATATATTTTCCATGTACATCACCCACTTCTCTTGCATTTTTACAAACGTTGTTTCACATGGACTGTATGCAAAATGTGTGATGAGCCTAAGTAACGCTGTTGACCTGGAATTGCCCCTGGTTAGATCAATATTAAGCAAGATAAAGTAAATTTATTTGAGAATTCATTTATTCAATGATTAGTAATCCATAAACAATATCTTATAGCAAATTATAATATTTATAGAAATTGTAACATTTTAAAAATGGATGATCAAAACAAATATCTTGAAGGTCAATTTTTAGATGAGCACCACATCGGAAAATTTTGTTAAAAAAACATCTAGGCTACTTGTTGCCATGCACTGACAACCAATTTATGCACGAAACCTGTCGGAGATTAGTATTTAAGAAGTTACGCACAATGAAAATGTTACCTGATATAAGGTAGACCTTCCTTCACCAACTACGCACAGCCACAACAACATGGGGGTGGCAATGCTCCTTCATAAAGAACTGCTGAGTACTACTTACGGCTAGTAACTGGTTATCCGCAGACAGCTGGTAACAACAAACAATTTAAGACAGAGGTTGGCACAAATCCAGGGTACCAGAGCCAACTCAAGCAGCTGAGCAGGATTGTGCATTTTACTTTCGAATCTGGAGTGAAAAAGTTGTTACAAAAGGGACTTGGTTTTCAAACCCTATCGTTGAAACCACAATATTTACACATTCTACCACTAAACCCTAACGCAATCTCTAAACCCTATCATCAAGTCCCAACACTAAACCTTATCCATAAACCTATCGCTAACCCCTATCCTAAAACCCTTATCCCTAACTCCTAACCCTATCCCGAAACTCCTTCAGATATTTTTGCTCTGTATAGGCCCAAAAGAAAAATGCTAATGCAGACGACCGGTTACCAGCCGTAATTAATTCGTGCTTCTCACTCACAAGCATCGCCATGTTGTGGCTGTGCATACTTTGTGAATATATTAGATCTAAGTTATGAGCTTGTATCAGGTGACATTTTGATTACACGTATCTTTGTAAATAATCATTTTCGACAGGTTTCGTGCACAAATTCGTTGTAAGTGCATCGTGATTAGTGCGCCAACATGTTTATTAAATTGTAATTTTCTTATTTGGTGTTCAGCTGAAATTTGAACATCTTGAAAGCACTGCTGATTTCATTTCAACACCACTGTCTAAATTTTCGAAACCCCTAATCAGAACTGAGACATGCTGTGACAACTGCAAGAAATTTAAAGTTTCAACTAAAGCAACATCTAATTTTTTATCACACATTTGAAGAGATGTTCTAATTTACTGCGACTAACTGCAATTTTGTACTTGCCTATTTGTTAATTATTGGCAATGGCTATGGATACCCCTGTGGATCTTGAAATTTAAAACTTATTCATATGCCATCTGTGACGTAACAGTAACGCATGACGACAGTGCAGTAGGTTTGGTAGAACTAAATGTAAAAGATAAACCCTAAACCTAACCTTAACTGTAGCCCTCACCTAACACTAACCCCTATAGACGTAACACCTACGCCTAAAAAAAAGTAAAGAAAAAAAAACAAAAGAAAAGTCAGCAAGGTGAGAGTTGAACCGTAAACCATTGACGTAGCATCCGTAACGTATGACCATTACGCTATGAGCAGCACACCACCACTTACCTGACAAACTGACCCTTTTATTGAATTACATCAGGACAGGCGTATCCGTAGTCACTTCCTTAATTGTTTGTTATGTGCTCAGCTAACCAGTAGTGAAGTCTGTACGCTAGTTTAGACTGTGCTGCTATAAATTATAATGTTGAATCTTGTTTCTGTTGAGTTCCAGAAACTGTATTCAAAGATCAATCACTGTTCAAACGATCAACTGTTGCTACTTTAATTGTGACAAGTGTTTGTGCTAATCTACCATTGTGTAGCAACATCTGTAATAAATAAAGAGACTGCAGTTCTGTGGATACTCTCAGAATTTGTGAAGTGTGAAAATATGCAAAAAGTTGTTGGATACGCAGTGGAAAACTTTGTGAGGACTGTTCTCTAAAAGTCACAAAAATCTTGTCCTGGCACCACTTCTGGGATCATTCCAACATGTCTGCATGTATTGTTTTCATTTTCTTAAAAGAATTTTATTTCAACTTGTAATCAATTAAAAGTATGAAAATAATTGTAACTGTAATTTGATGTTTTTAACACAGAGTATCAATTGTTTTACTGTAATGTAATTGACAAATTTGAAGGTGTAATTGAACTGGAATGATGCAAATGATCCAACTCTGATATGCACTAATGCTTTTTGTTTTTTGCAATTAAGACTATATTCTATAGCAGTATTGTATAGCCTAGGGCCTAGGCTATAGTCAGCATTACAATAATTCCAATACTGTTGATATGCAAAAAATCTTTAACCTTTGTGTGGAATTCACACAGACCTGCATGTCTACTGTAACCTGGTTTAATTTCTCTTTTTATTCTTACAACAAAAAAACAGTACAGCTGCGTAGTCCTGCTGATTACAATTATTAAGTTACTGTCAGTTCTGAAAGGATCAATCTTCTGAGAATACTTTCACGCCATTGTTTCAACAGTACTTAATATTATCTAATTTAGAACAGTCATATAGGATTAGTTTGCAGCATTACCATATATCTTTATGATTGATATAACAGTCACGAGTGGGCTGCTGACTACTAAGGCCAAGTAATATGTATCCAATGACTTACGTTCTTCCATCAAAATAAGTCACGAAGCTGCATATTGTACAAAGCAAACTGCAAAACAAAAATTACATGAAGTATATCATTACCCGTCCCATGGCAAGTTGCTATCTCTCCGACGCGTTTGACAGTTACTAGTGCTGTACTGTTAAAGTACATAAACTAAAGAACACATACAACGACAGTCCACGTCGTATGCGCCTTTCACTCAATGGCGTCAAAATCCCAGTCCAAAACAAACCAAAACCCAACACGTGAGTGATTTTTTCTTTTTCTGGATCACCTTCTCATCTTACAGGCTAAAGCCAAAGCCGTACACTTCAGCTCAGAGCACTGAGGAGAGGGTTATCACGGAGTCAGAGTGCCTGAGTGGACTCCGTCCGCTCGCGTCCGGACTGTACGATTGTTCACGTCAAATGACAGTCGATTGTCCACGTCGTATGACAGTTCACGTCGTATGCGACTTTCACTCAATGGCGTCAAAATCCCAGTCCAAAACAAACCAAAACCCAACACGTGAGCGGTTTTTTCTTTTTTTGGATCACCTCTTCTCATCCTACAGGCTAAAGCCAAAGCCGTTAGAGATGAGCGGACTGTCATCAGAGATGAGCACGGACAGGACTGGATCGGACTGGATCAGGACTGAAGCCAATTTTGGCCGGACAGGACTTGATCGGACTGCATTTTTTTTTAAATTAGCAGACCAAGACTGGATCAGACTGAGAAAATTTTTGTTGTTTTAATGGCAATATCACAACCAGATCAGAAATTTTATTTGTCTTGCCATTTTACAGATTTGATAAATGGTAGTGTATATTTTGCCATCAATGGCAAAAGCTCTGCTGTGTTGAGTTAGTATTACTAGTATCAAGATGAACGTAGTCGAGTGTCAGTGCCTGCTGTGCGAGTGTTCAGTGGTTCTAATCTCATCATTTGCTTTGGTTAACCTAGTAGAGATTACACCGGAGCACTTTTTATGCTCTTCTTCAAAAAGTTTTGGGATTAGGGCATAGGGTTATCGTTTAGGGCATCTTTGTCCAACAGAAATGCCTTACTGGGCCAAAAATTATATCACTAACCGCACATTGAATGACTTACTTTCGTTTTACAGTAGCAAACCAAAGTTTAGTTTAAAAGCTACCGAGAACATTTGAATACTACCTGCAAAGAAAACGACTGTGCGGTAGGCCTAATTACTCCCAAACTGTGATGCTAATGATATTGGAAGAACAAAATGATACAGTAAGAAATCAGCTTAGTCCAGAGTAACGCATGAGTAGAAATCACCTTTGCACCGAGGTGTCAGTACACACGTGAAAATCTACCAGCGCATAGTACATGAGAAACGGACACGAAAGACCATCACATCGAAAATGTCAAATTTAAGACTATCACAACAAAGACAAGGTATCATTGTGTTGTACATACACAATAATAAAAAGCTTACAGGGCCGCAGAAAACCATTGACTAGGTCGCATGCAGCCCGCATGTTGGATATAGCTAGTTTAGGGTGTAGGTTAAGGTTTCGGTTTAGAATTTAAATTAAGGTTTAGGGTTTGGGTTCAGGTTTTGGGCTTAGTTTTAGGGTTTAGGTTTAACTTTTGGGTCTAATTTTGGGTTTAGGTTTTGGGTGTAGGTTTTAGGTTTGGATTTTGGGATTAGGTTTTGGGTTTAGGTTTTGGGTTTAGGTTTTGGGTTTAGGTTTTGGGTTTAGGTTTTGGGTTTAGGTTTTGGGTTTAGGTTTTGG
>JGI24158J21664_10010724_pt1 | contig 12215 bp, 12 predicted proteins | sample Ectturendosymbi3_FD_21664 | JGI IMG/M metagenome (IMG submission 21664) | reverse complement strand
TTTTTTTTTTAATGATTTTTTTGATTTATTGTGTAGGAGTGGCCACCTAACACTTGAGATTTTAAATAGTTTGTTTTAACATAACTTTTTTTTGAGCTTTGTTTCTTCATGTGCAGCAACTAGGAATAGCTAAATTTTCATTCAAACTTTCTTTGCCCACATTCAATATTCCTTAAGACAATCAGTTCATCATTTAGATAGAAAAGAGCTGCAACTTTTACTTTGTGCCTGGCATTTTTTTCGCTGAGACATTTTGGAGAGTGAAAAATTTTAGTCATTTGTCTCAGAACAGTATTACAACTCGGCGCAACAGTATTCACTGCAGGGACCAAGTTTGCTAGAAAACTTCGGGGGGAGGACTTTGTGTCATATGTATGTTATTGTGCATATCACACAAATATAATATTATTGCTTGCGTTTTAATGATGTCACCATGTTCACTCAACAGTAGTACCCCCTTTTTGTAAAGTTGGAAAAATGGGAGGCAAATTATGGAAATGGTATATTTTGGGGACCATAGTCCAAGCCTCCCTGGCTACGCCCATGGTTTTATGGCAGTTGCATAGTACTGTGCTAGTACTTGACAATGATTACTAGGCATTTGCTTAATTACTAAGTACACAAAACTTTAGTATTAGCACTTGAAGAATTATTTTTCAAAGTAGATAAAACAAGCACAACACTTCAAGTATTCTTTAAAAAACAAACAATACATTAAAATTAAAAGTAGAATTTTCGAACATGCATGAAAATATTGGGGGACGAAAGATATTGTGTCCTCCTGTCCAGAATTGTGGGGACATGTTCCCCCATCCCCTCTGGAACTCGGTCCCTACTTCATTGGTCTATTACTTTAGGCATTGTGACTGAATTGACTTAATTTTTTCGGTCATTAAAAAAATCGGTCTGTGACTGAAAATGACCCAAAAAGAGCATTTTTCCAGTCTACACGTTCAAACTTGTGGCATTCTAATTTCTGACTTCTGAGTCTGCAAGGGTTAATGATTTCAGTCCACATATCACATTTGCAGTTTGTTGAAATAGAATTTGTGACCTCACAGAATCTATGATCGATAAAACTTTAATTGTTTTTAACTTGTGTCATCATAAGAACTCTCTACCTTTTATGCTGGTGTAAGTGAAAACCTATTAGAAACCCAATTAAATGTGTCATAGAAATCGCACAAAGCTTCAAAACTGCATATGATTTTTTTATTTTTATTGCTCGATTTAAATCACTGGTTTAAATCAATCAACCCTGCAATAGAGAACGCAAAACGTACTAATTGTCTTTATTACTGTTCTGTTAAACTTGGATTTGAAACTTATAAATACGGTAATGAAGTCTTTCGTGTATGAAGCAAACACACAACAATTGATTTAAAATATATTTTTAAATCTAGTTGGACGTTTTGAGAAACAACTGTTTTGATCGTCAGCATAGATTGATTTTTGTTGATGATGAAAACAGTTGTTTTTCGAAAAGTCCAATGTGATTTCATGTAAACCATTGGATATTGCGTTATTGGTTGTTTGGCATGCGACTTCGAACGACTTCCAACTTGCACTTTGTTTACTGTATATATATTGAAATGAAACACTTCTGCCTTCACGCGTTGGCCTGAATCCTGTTTAAAGGTGTGCCGAAAAGAAGAATGTCAACCGCACCGAGAAAACTGCTATGCGATTTGAAGAGCTTCCAAATAAGGGGTCAATAGTGAATCCATTTTAGGGTGTTCATGATAGATGCGATTTGTGTCTTACATGGCTGTTTTTAAATTGGACATTGGCTACAGTGCTGTTCTTTGTATCATCAGCAAAAAACAGCTGTTTTTGCTCATTCTAAACTGTTTTCATGAAGGTCGCCCTGTCAGGTGAAACAATTAGCTTACTTTACACAGAGTTATGCATACACTGTTGTGCTTTGTTTTATGAAATTGCGCTACTCTGTCATACAGTGTTTTGCTGCATATACTTTCTTATAATTGTACAGCTGTACCGTTCGTCAGATGCACAAAGTTTGAATCGCATTTTTGCAGGCTGCTTGGACTCTGAAAAAATTATTTCGGGAAGCACAAACTATGAGCATTACAGTGTTTGTCAAAATGAAAAGTGCACACAAGTGCAGAACGTTTCCACTTCACCTGACACTCTCTATCGGCTTAGTACTTTTGGTAAGTATTAACTATGAAGTGTATAGTTTGGTAAAACACTTTCAAAAATTTTAGTTTTGTTTTTAATACAACGGTACTTTTTGGCGAAGCGTACCCCACAACTAATTGGACATGCACTGGCAATACTATTAAAGCAGCTATGCTTTCTTGGGATTCTTTAGCTGCTGTGGGGGTCGCTAACCGATTTTGATGCAAGTCCAGTTCAATTTCAGTATTTTGTATTATCAAATTCGTTTCAACATAAAAACTTGAGCCACGAAATCGGCCGTTGGGTCGGTTCCCAGGGGACGGTGACGTAACCAAAATGCAAAAACCTCCTCCCATTGTAACGCCATCGCAAAAAAACCCAAAATCCAAAACTTTCCAATTTTTTAAATCGAAACTAGAAGACTTTCCGGATCTTTAGAGCAGGGTCGCCAAACTACGGCCCCCGGGCCAAATCCGGTCCGCGAAACCATTTTGTCAATGAATAAATAATGTATTTACGAAAAATTTGTATATTTTGGTATATATAAAAATTTGTATATATAAACAATTTATTTACGAAAAATTTGTCTATTTTGTAGAATGTCACATATCCCGAAACAATCACATGGCGCAAAAAGTCCGGCCTTCGAAGTGTTGTGTAATAGCTTATGTGGCCCTCTGACAAAAAAGTTTGTAGACCCGTGCTTTAGAGGATTTGAACAGCTCTCTAGATCTAGCGGCTGGCGAGTTATAGCCAGAAATGTTGCGGCCGTCATAGTGGCCGGCACGGGCGTTAAAAGTAGGCCGTGCTATGGCGTGTCAGTGAGGTCAAGTTGAGAGTAATCGAAAGATTCATGGAGTTTTCGAAGTTCTTTTAGATCAGGAGTCGGCAACCTTTTGCTGAATATGTGCGGACGTAAGATTTAAAATCATTCAGTGTGTCAAAAACTCACGTATTTTTATACAAGACAATATCAATATATCTTCTGTGTGAATCATAAAAAAAATAACTGATATGTAACACTTTTTGTGTTTCTGCTTGCCACTGGAAATTGCTTGGCGTGCCAAGTGTGGCACGCAGTGCCGTATCATCCCAACTCTGGGTCCCCCAAAATGCCTACAGGGGCCCCTTAATGGTGATTTATAAAAAAACGTTTTCGACGTCATGTTACATTAAAAAAAATACCTGAATTGCAGACACAATTTTGGCAGAACCAGGCCCCTAGCCAGGTTTCAAGGTTTGGAGGGGGCGAAAAACATTTTTAGGAGGGAAAGATTTTTATTTTTATCATATGTTTGAAACAAATTTTTCTGAGCACAACAAAATTTTGGGAGGCACAAAAAAGATTTGGAGGTAACTGCCCCCGAATGCCCCACCGTGTCTGCGGGCCTGGGCAGAACCGTCGCCAGAAAGTCTTCTATTAGGGGCATTCATGTTTGTGCAGGGGATTAGACATTTTGAAAATTCATTTTTAATTCACAACATGAACAGCATTTGCAGATTTTGCAAATTAATTATAAATATTTTCCCGCAAAAACGCATAATAGGCTCGTAGTTTCCAACTAAAATCTTTTGAACGAGCTTAACAAAAGGAATTGGGTCGTAAATCATTGTCATTTAACTGACGGCGATTATTTAGAGATGTAATGAAATGCAAATGTAAAAAAAATTTGCAGGAAAGCAGAATCAATCCTATCGTTCAGTTATTAAAACATTATTACCGAAGGAGCAAACATGAGGCTTGTCAAAGCATGTGCGCCGCGATGAACGTTTTCTTTCAGTAGCGTAAATTGATAAACTTTACCATGAGGTTAAAGTGAAATATGCTTATAAAGCATGCGCATTAGGCTCTTTACTGGCCGAAATACGCAAGCACAAGCCTTCCTGATGTCTAGACTTGTTAATCTCCTGGTGCATGGCACATGTTTCGATTAACAACATTTTGTATCTCAAATCGACCATAAATGTTAACAAATATAGACTAAGGCCTACGTGGACGCAACGTTTAACATTCATAATCCACTAACTGCACTATTCTGTTTTGGGACGATCCCCAAAATAGACTCTCCTAACTACACAATTAACTCCATCTACCTGTCTGAATAGCAGGCTGCGCAAATGTGGAACTTTGGTCGTAAGCACCAGAGGTACGTTGCTGCTATGCAGTACAAAATATGAGAAGACTGCCTGGGCTTGACATAGCGCATTTTTTTACAACAATCACTTCACAAACTACGTTGACCAAGTGGAAGTCTGACTTCTGGACGTATACAACTAGGCATGTAGGCAGGGCCGGATAAATGAACGCGAGGCCCATCAGGGCAAAGCAGGCCCATAACCAGCTTGGGACACCAGGTGTGGCGAAGAGTTTTCTGAGAGGCGCCCGCATTTTTGAAACTCTATCCAATATTTTTAAACTATGTCCAACACATTTTTGCAGGGGGGTGAAAACAATTTTACGCGCCCCACCCCTGGTACGGTCCTATAGGGCAAAGTCGTTACCGCGAAGCCCCGACACGCTTAGCGCAAGTGTTCGCTCCCTTTACCTGCTGAGGCAGGTTGCGAAACTTGCTAGCGGATTGTTGTACTGCGTAACAATACCACGGCAGCAAAACTTGAAATGTTCACTTCAAATTATGGTAGTAAGCGTTTTGCCGCATGTGACCAGGGCTCCCACTGAGGGTTTTTTCCACCCAGATCTGATTTTTTAGTCGACTTGTGTGTCTAGGTTATTATGAAAAATCGCGTGAAATCTGCGTTTTTGAAGTGATAAACTCATCAGCAAGTTCAATGTGTTCAATAAGGATAACTTTACATTACAGTGTTTACATGCGCACATCAGGTGAGAAAGTACGCATATCGGATGAAGCAGAACGTGTTCAATCGGTTTAATATTCTCATATAAGATCATTATCAGGGTTATATACAGTGGTGTGTTTAAGTATGGGAAAACAAGCGAGGCACTTGCCTCCGGCCACCCTTTGCAACTCTAATGTATAAAGTACCTTGTTTACAAAGGGGCCCAACAGCAAATGTAATGTATAAGTAGGCTACTTTGCTTTCAACGGGGCCCCCAACAGCAGTTGTAATGTGCAAATACCTTGTTTTCAAAGGGGGCCAAAGTAACTGTAATGCATAAGCACTTTTTTTCAAAGGGGCTCCTAACTTCACTGATTTCTAGTGTTTCATATTTCAATTTGGGGTATCGAAGCTTTCACGGGGGCTAAGTGGTAACAGGACTGAATTTTGGACCCCCTGTGATAGCGTGCCCCCCAATTGGGGGGTATGGAGTGCGGCTGATACGGCTCTGGTGGCACGCTTGCCGTAGGTTGCCGGCCCCTGTTTTAAATAATTAACTGGATCGGTCGCCATAGCTACAGTTTCGGGTTGTCATTGCGGGGATAGGCTGAAAAAGTTGTATCATATGGAAACTTAAAAACTTTCTGTTTTTATTCAGAAAAAATCGAGGATAATCGCAATCGGCAAAACCTCGGAAGATTACCCAAGCACTGTTTCTTTTTGGTTAGCTACACATGCACTCGAGCACGTTATTCGTGGCCACAAATTGGCCGTATATCCTGTCCCGTTCAGACTACTGTACCTTTTTCCGTTTGTTACAGCGGTAATGATTTAGCGTGCGACCTTATTTGAGGTCAAGTTACTCGTGGAACTGTGCATTTGTTTTACATCGACCCTGCGACATTTTATAATTTTCCTTTTCATGTACTTCTACTTAATATATTGTAGCGCAGAAAGTTTTGCTCACAAGTTTCAGGTTATTACATCGATTTGTAGGTGGTCAAGCGCTATGCTGTTGCAACAAGTCGATGTGCAACACGGATTTTCCTTTCTACAAGAAAGAAAGACATGAAAAACCTACCGCGAATACAGCACCACCCGAAGTTAAAAGTCAGCATGCTTTCTTTTAAGTATATAAAAAAAAGTGCACGATTCAACCTCAGAGATCAATACTAAGTGCTGATATAGTTTAGATTTTAACCGTGCCTTTGCAGCAAGGTGTGGGAAATGCTTGTGTATGTTGACAGAAGCATGTAGTGTTTTGTTTTCACGAGTGTAATATCTCAGTTTGTTTGAATTTCCCTTGAACAGTTTTTGAGTTTGCTCAATGAAGAAAAGACTTTTTGAAAAGGAGTCTATACCTAGTATTCAAATACAATGTTTTCACCACACCTCACTTAATAACTGTTCGCGCTTTTGCATATCCAAGTGCTAGGAATGGTACAAAACGTGTTCTAATCCTTTTTCAGCCTCCAGCAAACGTAGCTTTTGAAGATTGCCAAGTAGAAATAGTTTCTATCAAAACGTTATTATGCTTATACTTCGTTTATAACTACAATCGCTTGTTTTCATGTTGTTGCAAAATGCTTCTGCGGTGCGACTATAGCGTGAGGTCTACCCCACTATAACGTGAGATCTACCTCCCGTTAGCACTGTAGCGTGAGGTCTACCACTGCAATATAGGAAGAAAGGTAAAAATAAACATGTCATCATAATTTCCACACATTTGTTCTAGCGATACACATTTTGAACATCTTCCAAGAATGACACAAATAGATCATTGGAATTTTTTCTTATCACCTTCCAGCAAAAACGATCAAGATGCGACTGGAACAGCTGGCAACTGACACCTCGCATTCTCTTCAGTATCATCGTTTTAGGGTCCAACCACGATCACTCAATTGCCTGTGTGTGTGCTACAGTTTCTGGATCCACATAATGTTGCTGGTGGTTTACTATAGAATGCTGATACTCCATGGCATTTAGGTTGCTATAAGCAGGCCACTCATCTGAATTAATAACAGAACCATATGCACATTCCCTTTCAATAATGGGATTAAAGTGTTGCGGTCACACCATTCCATGATTCCACCCAAAAGTACTGACAGTCTGAGCCTTGTTTAAGACCAAAAACCCAAGGCTCATCAATGCTTGGGCTTCACACTGTGGAAACTGACGCGGTAGACCTCACGCTGCACCTGGGCAGGCGACATATGGCGGTAGACCTTACGCTGTTGTAGCACCGTTTCTGCTTACCCACAAATTCTTGAGCACCTTCGCTTTTCCCTGAGAATGTTTATCGACCTCTGTAAATTTGAGGGGTACATGGGCTCAGGATGGGCATAGAAATAGATAGAATAACGGATTTACTTCCAAACTTTACGAAATACTAAATTTTTGTGATTGTAGTTGTCAAAGAAGTAAGAAACAACTTGTCTTCCACTGGTGTGCAACTCTGTACCGTTGATATCTTTGAAGCAGTGGTTTCCGAACTCTTTTGTGCGACGCACTCCTAAAAAATTTTTAGAATGTTGTCACACCATTGTAAATCTTTTCGAAACAGAGGAGGTGACCTTTGGACATACACGACAAATTGTGTTACATAGGGACGTGATCTCCCAGCCTTTGGATTGCGACCTGGTACCGGTTGGAATGCAATCTCGCACCCCGGACTGGAAAACCCTGCTCTAAAGTTTTAAGCCCTTACCCCACAACCGGTTCCTGTTGTATTAGTGGTGATCAGTTACCGAGCCGTGTTTGATTTTGCAACATACGGGAGTTCAGAAATAACTTCGTTCTTCAAAAAATGGTAATACATGACGCGGTTTACTGACTCCGCTAAATGCAACGATATAAAGCCCCCATGTTGTGCTTTTAATGCCGTTTTTGTGAAACTTCGTTTAAGTTTTTTTTCCTTTTTTTGCAGGTTTTTTTCTTACACTTTCCGCAGCTATTGGTGGAATGGGTGTTGCGTTCATTGTACTTTTGGTTTTGTGTGGGATTTTCGGAACGCGCTTTGTCTACCCAAAAGGTTTGGTTTATAGGATTTTTTCCATTATTTGATAAGTTCGAAACGAAGATAATTTTTTTCGTTTTGTTGATATCACCCGATTAGGCAAAATCGCAGCATAAAAAGTAACTTAAGAGTGTGCATAGTTCTTTGAACCTCACCCTGTGAAAAGGGTCTGGTATTTGAAATAACTTGATGCTTCAGACACAAAAAGGCATTTAAAACTTCTGCTTTTGTCTATAATTAAATACACAATTATAGTTTTGTTTTTAAAACATCTGCAACTGTAGCGACAAAGAGTGTTGAAGCAAATCTTTGCCTGGAAAGCAGAGCGCTAACCAAACGGAAGGGATTTCCTACTTGAGATTTAGTTTGATGTAGCTTGGCTTCATAATGATTTTTTTATTTCTGCAAGAAATCCCTATTATTCCACTGATGGAATTCGGTCCGAATTCGTGACCAGTTGCAGTCTGAAAAGTTCGCAAAGCAAAAAACAGCTAAAAACGTTGGCCCAGAAAGCTTGAGAAAGCACGAAATTTTTTATTTCACATTGATGTCCAACTTGAGGCTGGTGTCTACCGCAGAAAAGCGAAATGTTCTGCAGTTCTAAGTCGATTATCCTGCATCGTCAGTTACATTTCAGTTTCGTGACCAATATAATATGTTCAGATATAACCTAAACATTGGCTACACATATGTGTGCAAAAAGAAACGGTGCTAAACATCATCGTGTGATCACTAGGAGTTAAAATGGGGAGAAAAATATTTTTGGTCCGATAGCTTTTCAAGCGAGTTTCCCACAATTAAAAAAACAACATCAGAAACGGACTGAAAATCAGGGAAATGGCAAGTCACCAGTCGTAGTCCTATATCTTCGCTTGTTGTAATGTCACTACTAGGATGTTTCAATAAGACAATTTTCAACCAATCGATACTTGGATCCAGTGGCGTACGAAGGTTAGATGGCGCCAGGGGCAAGAAACAAGTTTGGCGCCCTCGAACTATAAGGTCTTACGGAAGCTAATGCGCAGTATTGAAGAAAGTACTTGCGACACTGTTGGGACTTTTGGACGCCCTCCCGGTAATTCGGCGCCTCCCAATGATCCGGAGCCCGGGACGTTGTGCACTCCTTGTTACGTCCCAGCATAATCGAATGTGAGTGGGCGGACCATACTTCCTGTTGTTTGGGATTGTGTTCCGGTTGGTTGATGTCACGGGAAACCAAATTGGCAACCCAGTAAGGGTTGAGAATGAGTAAGAAAAACGATGGCGTTTTTACTCTTCAAACTATTTTTGGGGACGTTTTGCAGGAGATCAGAGGAATTTACTCACTTTTTCCTAAAGCGGTACACACCTAAATTGCCATACCTTGCAATGAGCAGATGCCAAGCCCATCTCTGTGAAGAAAAAATACGCGCTGACAGAAACCAGCAGAATGCCGCAGTTCCTTTTAAAAATGAACGTAAAAATACCCGTTGTGTGGCTTCCACCCTATCATTTCCGGTCAAGGTTGAGAGGTCACAATAGAACGCCTTGAGCAGCGTTATCATCTGACCTCAACAGATTACCTGTCCATCATTCCGACTACCACAATTGTGTGCAATTAAGGGTAAACGATAAACGTAATAAAAAGAAGTAAAATAGTAATTTATCATAAAAGAGTGAATATGTCTGTAATGGCGTTTTATGTGCTGGATCTTGTCACGTCAAAGTAAACTGTAGATAAAGAGTTCCGTTCAGCTAATGTGTATCCAGATGTGGCATTGGATTTGTTTGAACAATACGTAAATTTTCGCAAAAAAACAGGGGTTTCACCTTTTCTCACGCACGCTATGTGCAGAACATGTCTAGCAACACAAGATTTGAATGGTTGTTTCTCTGAAATGTACAGGCTAGATGAAAAAACTATTAACACGTTGGCTGCCGGAGTAGAATATTTGTAACATTCTTACGAACTACAAATAGCTTCTTAAAGGGCGAAAAAACTTCCTGAGGGAGATCTGTATGTCATCTCTTAAAAAACTATAATGCAAACTCGCTTTACCTCATAAAGAAGAGTAGTTGCACGTGTAGAATATGCCTAGCACCACAGGATCTGAATGATTGTTTCTCTGAAATGTACAAACTAGATGAACTGTAAACTACAACTTTATTTCATCTTCAAAAAAACTACAAAGCAACTCCTTGCAGCGCGGTGAATTTTAATTACAGCCGACATAAGACAACATCGTGCGAGTGAAATGGAACCTTCGGTTGTCTTTCGAAAGTCGAACACTAGTCATCCCCACTACAACACTGCAGACGGGATGGACCTGGATGGTTGGCCTAATTCACATCACATAGGTAATGTCACAGATCGATGAATGATCTACCATGAAAAAGTGGTTCTGCTTTCCGTTCTTCGTCTAAAACAGGCCAATGCAGGGAATATCATCGTTGCTGCGGTTAGTATTAATAGTTGATTGCTGTTGTAGGAAACGATGTCATTGGGCGTTTCGAACAGCATCATGAGAGGGACTACTTGACGGCTACTTCAGCAAGGGCGTACCGAGGTTAGATGGCGCCCGGAGCAAGAAACAAATTGACACCCCCATGTCCGAACCTAATGTCTTTCGGGAGCAAATGTACTGTATTGAAAAAAGTACTTGCAACGTTGTTAAGACTTTTCGCCTCCCCCCCAATGATTCGGCTCCACGGGAATTTTCTCCCTCGGTACGCTTCTGTACTTGAGGCCGTCAACGAAATTTTTGGTATGTTTTCGCGGATCCAAGTCCGCAAACTGTGTTATAAAATCGTGCTTTTCGCACCCCTGGTATTAACACTTTTTTCGTGGTTGGAAAACGGAAATGTATTGTGATTACTGCAGTACAAAATATAAAATTTAAGCAGTTCTTGGCAACACAAGCAGATACCCTTGCTACACGGTGTGTAGATTTGTCGCTTAGGGGGTGGAATTTGTCTACTTAACCTTACTATTGAAGGTGACTTCATCACCGAGTATGGTGAATGCATTTTTTACTAATTTAGTAGGTTCTTTGCGTAATATAGTCCGTTCAAGAATTTCTAATGCATTTATAAAGATATTGACTTTGTTTTAACAGCTACGATCATAAAATGAAACTTGTATTTCAGGAAGCAGCACGCAAGGATGAAGGCGCAAACATTTCAGTTGAAAGACAAGTAAATNCTACACGTCCCGTACTTCTGCATATCNTCACATCCAGAAACAATTTCCCCATTATTTTCTTGTGTGCATACATCATGGTCTGATACCTTTTCCGTGCTTGAAACTGCAGTGATTTTAATTCGTAGAAAATTTAGCAAAATTAAGAGCTTTTGCTCAGTGATTCAGCAAGAAAACATTGCTTTGTGTTAAGTATGTTCTCAGAACTAGCATTAACACCACTTGATGTTTAGTCTTACAGCCATGAAGGCACAGCTTTGTTGGACTGCAGAAAATGTATTGTGTTCAAGAATTGAACATATGGAACCACAAACCCTTTTACCCAAGAGAAAGGTTGCGCACCCGCACCAAATACCAAGGTTGTAAGGTGTGATAGGATACATGTCGCAGAGTGGCTTTGTTTTTTAGATATGATCTTAGATCATGGGCGTCGGAAGATTTTTAAATTTGACATTTTCCTGTTAAATTTTTAGCAACAAAGGTTGTTTTCTCAGGACAAAATGAAATTCTCCAATATATGCAAATATTTTTTGTGTGATTTTTTCGTTCATTTCATTATTTTCATATATTGGAGTTTGTGTAGCCTGCAAGGGTGGGCGTGTCTAGACATGTCAAGTTTTCATCCGATTATCAAATTGTGACGTCACTGGCGCCGACGGTCGACGTTACTGACAACCAGTTAAACAGAAATTGATGCTAAAGACTCCCCACTGCGCGATTTTTAACTGTTCAGATCGATTTTTTTCTGTTGCATAATTGCGAACCCGTGACGAAACTGCAGTCAACAACGCAAGGTTTAATTGGGTGACGCGCCCAGACTTACCCTTGCATCGAATCGCAGCGTATATTGTGACGTAAACGTAAAGTTTTGCACCATCATCTGTCGTACAGCGATGTGGATGTTTGTTTATCAGATTACAACATGAAATGCCTAGGCGTTGCAGAAGCTCGAAAATATAAGAAGGCTAAAATGCGAAAATGGATGAAAATATAAATATCACGTACAATGTTTTACCTTCTGTGATGAATTTCCAGTGCCGAAATCGTAGGGCCGGTGGCGTATTTGATAATCGATACGCC
>JGI24158J21664_10010722_pt1 | contig 12216 bp, 7 predicted proteins | sample Ectturendosymbi3_FD_21664 | JGI IMG/M metagenome (IMG submission 21664) | reverse complement strand
CCATTCAGATTTCATGGTGATAACGCCAGAGTCTTCCAACAAATTTCCATGAATCTCAATATGACGGTTGGTCAAGCCGCATGCCGACTATTGTGTCTATATACGCAAAGCACACTGACTGCGTCTTGCGTTTGCTGAATTGTACGGATTGTTACGAGTGAATCAAGCTAAGAACTTGTGGCTGTTCGTGCTTGAAATGCACGTGATAAGTGGCGTAACTGAAGGGGACAGGGGCAAGGGTGCGAACCTCCCCCCTGCTAAGCTAAATGTAAACACCGGGCCCTCACGTAGCTTGTATTTTGGTATTTACTATTCATTTCGTTATCAGTAAGTTGATGTTTTTTTCGTTTTTCGGTGTGTTTTCCGGTGATTTCGGGTTTTAGTATAGCCATCCACATCCGGATTCACTATTATTTCTCAACTTTTTCAGAGTGTTGGACTGGTCGGTGGGCTCCCTTCAGCTAAGTTTCCCTCTGGCTCTTGCAGATGAGAGTTATATGCTTAGGGCTAACAGCAGTCTCCTGAACTAAACATAGTTGCTTCTTCTGAACAAATACAGTAGTTTTTTCAGCGTTTCTATTAGGTTAAGCTCAAGTGGTATTTTTAGATGTGATTCTTTGCGTTTTAATTTTCTTTTAGAAAGTCATTCAGAAATCAGATTGCTACTGAGTACTTGCGCAAGTTTGTACTGCTCCCATGCCAGGATAATCAGAGACATTGGTGATCTTGAATAGCAAGCAAAAGTCACTTTGCCAATTGGCAACCACATAATTCTTCCCCAAAGAGACAAAAAATAGGGAAACAGAAAGAAAATTACAAAAGCGCGTTTCGGTCTTATGCCTCAGATTAGTGGTTCTCAGCCCCTCAAATTGAAATATAAAACACTACAAATCAGTGGATATTTTATCAAATTTTCAGAATGTCAAATCCCCCTGCGCAAATGTAATACCCCCCTATTAAAGACTTTCTGGAGACGGTTCTGCTTTGAACCTCACATCATTTCGCGCGACGGTTTCGTTACGTTTGATTCTTTGCAGTCTGAAAAAGTAAGAAACACGCGAATCGTGAACCTAGCAGTTCAACCAGTTGGGTGCGTTTTACATGAGGTGTTTTGTTCGTATGTGTGAGATTTTTACAGCCGTGGTAAGCGAGCCGCAATGTGGTCCCCACGTTGTGCTTTAACGTCTTTATGCCGCCATACATATGTGCAGTGTGGTTGGTTTTTACGAGTACAGATAAGAAAAGACAGATGTGAAACTAACAAAAATGTAGGCCATGTGTTTTGTCAAATATTTTAACCGTGGCGTTTTCGGTTGGTTCGCCTCTGGAAATTGATAATCCTGTTCCCGCTGGTCAAGCACAATTTCCACAATTCCGTGTCGTTGAACTTTTTGCGTCGAAGGTAGAAACAAGCGCAGCGATCGTGGGGCACTCTAGTAGTGATTTACAATTTTTTATTGGCCGTAATTTAGAGCGTCAATATCGTCATTTTCGGCTTTCGCAAATTGATTAACGCTTTTCCATTTTTTCCTTGTAAAAATGGGAGAGGGGCCCTCACAAGTGGATTAGCCTAGGGCCTCACATTAGCTAAATCCGGTTCTGATTGATCTACTTTCAATAGAAAGGTACTAACTGAAAAACAGATTTAGATGATTTCGTTGATGAATTTAACAGTCGACGTGATAATCGAAGGATTAAGTTACCTTGAGGTGATGATGATATAAAATTCTAACGTAGACCGTGCAGAGAGCTGTTTGGGAATTATATTGCTCATTATCTATTTGTCTGAATCTTTTTAGGTTCAGAGTTAGTGCGTGTTTCGCTTATGATAAGACAGTTATAAATCAACGCAGGGTTGAAAAGTCAACTTTTGAGGATAAGTCAGAGGAAAATTCAGTGTGAATATTAAAATGAACGACTCTGTTGGGAAAATTCTGCAAATTACGTTTTGCGCCTACTGTTACATCTTGCTATCAGATACACGTCCTAAACGCCGATGCACACCTATCTATATGCGAGGTTGCTATGTTACTTTAGGTGTAAATGATGCCGAAACCTCGCTGCTGTTAAGTGCATACTACATTGAATAGTCCTCACCCTATCCACGCTGCAGATGGGCATTACACTCGTAATAGTAAGAAGTTGCATAACATTGTTATGGTTACACCACAATCACAAAATCTCCGTAAGCTACTACCACCTAAACGGATTAGTCAGTAGTCACCAATCCGTTGGCACTTGGTTTATTTTTTATGTGCTTTGTAGTAAGAATATTTTGATGAAGCCAGTTGGCTATCAACAGCCTACTTGTCTTTGTGTCAAGATGGCATTCGTGGTTAGAACAATTTCGCTTTCATGTGAATTGTATTCACTTTCGTAGAGCTGCTTCGTTCATGTGGGTTTGGCACAATTGTGTACGCGAAATGGTGTTTCGTTTTACATGTGTAGTGCTGTGGAAGTTGCATGGTTAGCACAGAATATTCGACAAAGTAAGACACATGTGCGATTGCATCTACAGTGGCGTTTAGGAGTCTCTGGTGAAAAATAACGCCAGCTCATATTTAACGATATTCACAAGCCTATGTTGGGTTTACTATGGTTAATCATAGCAACTTAATCTTGAACACAACGAAATATCACCATGGAAGATAGACATTTATGTTGGCGCCCTTACTATTTCCTTGACCCCACAGTGGCCCCCCACTTTTTAATTCTAGAATCGCCACAGTTTGATAGGGTTAATCATAGCAAATCAACCTTCATTACAACGGAAAATCACCATGCAGGAGAGACAATTATGTTGGCCCCCCTACTTTTTCCTTGGCGCCGTAGTGCCCCCCCCAGTTTTTTTCATTCTAGAATCGCCACGACTCGTGGTGGCACGAACGTCGAATATTCCTTACACTTTTTAGCCACGTTAGGCCACCGAACTATTAAAATAGCTTATGAACAGACGGCACTTTAGTGGCAGGTGTTGCAACATATTCAATTACAGTTGTTCGAAAATTCACGGAAACCAAACGATAAAAATATCAGCCCACTGCAGTACAGGGCAAATGTGTTTTATGTAAGAAGTAAGTTATTATGAAATTTTATGGTTAAATAGCGGTTTCAGGTTTATCATCAGCTTCATCAACAGATGCCTAACATTGGGACACGCCCTCCACTTCTCAAATCAATGAAAAGTATTAAAAAATATAGATAAAAAACGTTACTGAAATAAAGGGTTTGAAACTTCACATACTTTGTAATCTTGTATTCCAGTAACACTGGTCGTTTAATCTTAAACGAGACAAATTTTAACAACTAGAATTAGCACAAGGTAACTAGGTCACATTCTGGTTTTTATTACGTTAGGAGTGATCAACATCAGCGTTCGGTTGCGTAAATGACTACGTCACCTACTGTAGAAACATCATCAAAGTGATCAACACCACGTATGATAAAAAAGTTTTGTATAACCGAAGTTACTTTGAAGAGTATTTTAGATGATTTTGAAAATTACATTTCGGAAAAAACTGTCTGGAGATTGTAACGCAAATTGTTTTGTATGAAAATCTTTCGTTGTATTTGTTAAAAAAACAGTCTTTATAAAGATTGCAGCTGTGTAAAGTATTTCCCTGCGAAACAAAAAGACTCTTCCGGCAACCGTGTCAAAAAATCTAGAATGTTCAGATCACAGGTCAGAACGAATGTGAGATATTGGGAAAGTACATTAAAATATGCCTAGATTCTGATTTAGTTGACATTTTTTTGCAAGCAGAACAAGATTCATCCTGTCACCAGCACGAGTGACGCGGATCACATGATACGGAGAGCTTTATCAACGTACAGGCTGTGCTTCGAAGAAATATCGGATGGTATGGAACAGGTGAACGCTTTTTACATGTGGCTTATATTCTGAGAAAAATATGTTTCATCAGTTCAAACTTGAAGCACTATTAAAGGGGAAGTACATAAATAAACAGTAGTAAATTGAAGAGATTGAAAAACTTTTTCATTTCCTCTATTATTCAAAGCCGCTAATTTTTGAGATGGCAAGATCCTGCTTTCTAAGTCATAAATTTTAAGCAAAACCATTACTCATTGCAATCACAAAAAAGATTATTTTACAATATGCATGAAATATTGGTTTAAATATACTGTATATGGACTTATCAAAAAAGCCGCTAAGTTTTAGTGGCAACCGTTACTTTTCCAGTTTTTGCCATAGCGCGTAAATCTTTAATATTGCATTGGTGATGTTTTATCCGATAACAGCCATCACATTGATTAAAATGTGGTACTGGCCCGTGTTTTTGAACGTCGATTAAAATTGCTTGGAGTTTGTATGCTACGGCTGAATGCAACCAGAAGCAGGATCAACTTGAGTTTACAAGGTCGGCTGCAGTTGGACTGCTAAAAACATCCACAGTGTCTTTCTTCAGGCCCAGTGGGAAAACAATGACCAGCACAAAATCTGAATTATATCATCCTATGTAAGCAAAAAAGCAAGAACGATGTGATGTTCATCTGCGTGAAAAGTGTTTTTTAGCTTATCGCAAACAGAAACGTCTATTTTACGTTTGTTCACGGCAGCGCATTTGTTCTCATTGACTATACTAACTTTTATGTACTTGTTAACTATGATTTTAGTAAAGCATCTACACTGCGAAGGATTCGCGTCAGGATTTTGATTCTTTTACCGGTTGGGACCATTGTTCCAAAAATGGAACAAAACTTTTCACCTCATATAATTTCTTTGCAGGTCGCATCAAAGACTTGTGAAATACATCATTACATTCATTAGAGTTTCTACTTTCGCCAAATTTAACATTTACCTTGAAGATCGTGTTTGCTGAGTCAGCGAGGTCACTCAAATGTGAAAATATTTGACATTTGTAAGCAGCCGCGGCAGAAAAAAAAAACTTTTTTGAAAAGATTTTGGAGACATACTTGTATTAAAGTGAACTGTCATACAGATGATACAGTGAACCGGAAACGAGCGTTGAATATGTACAGGTCATGTTCCAAAAATGGAACAGTGGTCGTTGGGTTAACACAATAACAAAAACTAAAAAACTTTTAACTTTCAAAGAAAACCTACCAAAACATTGCAGAAAGCGAAGATTTAAACCTGAGTGTGTACAAACAGGAATTTTTTATCCACTGCTCTATTGTCAATTGCCCAAGTAGCTCGTGTTTCTCATTTTTAAGCCAAAAAGGGATCGAATTACTCGTCGCTAAACATGGGCAGTGATTGTCAGTAAGTTATAATGATAATCACCTGACAATAATTGATCTGACAAATTTTAAAAGTTTTTTATCGAGACTGCACACATGTTAAATGACGTAATTGGCATCAAACTTTTCAAACCATCCATTGTCAACATGTGCTTACTTTTTTGAACAAAACTCAGGATACGCATTATTTTTCAATCTTTCTTCGCGAAAAACATCTGAATTAATAAAAACTTTGTCCTTGCTCACAGGTTTCAAACATTCTTCTTTGCAGATCGACCAAAAATTAAGTGAAGTGATTGGACCAGACTGGAAAGACGAATACACAAAACGCAACAACGAAGAACCTCGCATGGACAAGTCAAACTTGCGAGGTCGAAAGAAATGAATGCTGCGTATTGTTGGCAGCATACCTGCTCTCGCGTCAATAGTAGAAAGACAAGTTCCATCAAGAATTTATTGTGACAATCTTTGTACATAAAATGTACAACGCTTATTCATTCAATCTTTAAGCAAGTACAAAATCGCGTTTGATGCTCCATATGTTAAATCAGGTGATAACGTTTTGCTTTGGTTAGGTTCTACTTTTCTACGACTAGGTTTTCAAACTCAATTTATCGACTGTTGCTCTGGCCGTGCAAAGATGAGAACTAGTATAAAACTCTTATTCCGTTTAAGTTTGCCTTCAAGGTTTGTACATGGAACTGAACATTGAGATTTTTGGGCTGAAGATCACCACTTAATAGTACTGAGCAAGACGTTTGCTGTGGGATAATGATTGCACTTGCTTGACCTCCGGTGTAGTGAATGCTGAGTTTCATGCTGAGAAAATTGCAAGATTATTGAAACGCCAACTCTCATTCTAAAAATATGTACGAAAGAAGTCTCAGATCAAATGCTGAATACATTTTTTCGTTTTCCTTTTCTACAGCTATTCCTGCTCAGTACAATGCTAAAGCACTGTACTAAAATGTGTAGTCGCGTTGGTTTATTGTTTAGGTAGTTTTTACAGCGGTGTTAACAGTGGCAAAGTGACCATCAAGCAGACTAATCATGTACTTAGGGCACCAGGGCCAAGGGGGCACCAAAAAATTTTGAAAAGCGTGAAAAATGGATTAAAACACATTAGGTTCTGTAGTAAAATTGGCATAACTAATTTGATGATACAACATTCTGTTTCTTGATCATGTTTTACCACGTAGCTGTCTTCCGACGTGTACAACAAGGACCATCAGTAACGCAGTGCAGTCTCACCTCCTTCGGGCAATGTGAACAATAACATTGTCACATATTCTGTGAACAATAACATTGTCACATATTCCTGCAAAATTGTAACCAGGGGCGTAGCGAGGTTAGATGGCGCCCAGGGCAAGAAGCAAGTTTGGCGCCCCCATGTTCGAATGTTCGAACCTGAGCTCTTTCGGAAGCAAATTTATTGTATTGAAGAAAGTACTTGTGACATTGTTGGGACTTTTTGGCGCCCCCATAGTGATTTGGCGCTTGGGAATTGTGCTCCCTTGCTCCCGCCGTTGCGTCTCTGATTGTGACCACATGCCTGTGGAGAAGAAAAATTGTATAGCAGGCATTATTGGAAGGGTTATCAGTCGAGAGAGAAATTCGCTAGATTTGAGCTAACCCGGCGCTTTACTTTCCTTAAAATGCTACAAAAGCTATTTTAGAACTATACATGTAACTAGTCTTCACCAAGGCGACTGAGTCAGGCCCTTAGCCAGGTTTTAAGGTTTGGAGGAGAAAAATATGTTTTTAGGAGGTCAAGATTTTTTTATTGGGTATTTAAAACAAATTTTTTCTGGGCACAAAAAAATTTAGGCACAAACAATTTTTGGGGGCTCGAATGACCCACGTGGCTACGGGGCTGCCTCGAGTAACCCCCGTGGCTACGGGCCTGGACTGAGTTAAAGCCATTCGCAATTATTTTTAAATACAAAATCGATTTCTCGTAACACCACGCATCATCAGTCCTGAAATCTGTAAGCAGTGCTTCCAGGTGAAAAGTTGAAAAGCTAAGCAAGAGTAGAAAAAGCAAACAAACTTTTGACTGAAATGATTAAACCAAATTATTTTTTTTTTAATATTTGCGAGTGGATTCAACTCAGTCGCCTTGGTGTTAGTTACTTACAGATATGTACATGTTTAAACCGTTACAAAACGAAGAAAGCAGAGCCCAGCTAGTTGATTCCTCGAAAGCTTGCGGCAAACCTAGAGCTTTGACATATTTTACAATTATTTAAGAATTTCAGCTCAAAATCTACTGCGTTTTCGTGAAGCTATTTCCTGTTTAATTTCGTTCATTTTCTAAAGCATACGTGAGAGTTTCAACAGACGCCTAAAGAGATTCCTTACTGACGAAAACAATTGCCATTTTTACGTTAAATTATCATGGTTGCGCAAGGCTTCCGATAAAATGCATTTGTAGCAGTTAAAGATGGTGAGCTTTTCGTCGCTGGAATATAATCTTTAAATAGGGTTAGCAACTCACAAGCCGACAGTGCTTTCTAAAGTGGTAAGATGTGTTGCTGTGTTGCAACGTTATTTTTGCGCAATAGCGCCTAGCCGAGCGTTGCTTTCGATGTGCTCTTTCTGTGAGAGCGTTTTTCTCTTTACAATGCAGTGCTGGTCTCCAAGTGAGCCCTTCGCTTTCAACGCGCTCTTTCTGTGAGAGCATTCTCTTTGTGCGCGTGGCGAGAATAGTAGGACCAGGAGTTGCCAGGCGCAAATCTTTGTTTCTTTTATTGCGGCCAGGAGTTGCCGTGCCGAGCCGTGCACGGCACAGAATTACCTGACGCAATTAAACGAACAAAGTATTACACCTGGCGACTCCTGGCTCGTCCTCAGGGTAAATTGGCTTTTACCCAGTGTTGCCATTTTAGCTGTTTTGCTGCTAGATCTATTCTAGCTGGTTTTTCTCATTGTTAGCTGGAAATTTTTCAATCTAGCAGCTAGCAGGTTTTCTAGCAGGATTTTGAAAACCGTTTAGCAGGTTTAGCAGGTAACAAATTCCTGATGAAAAAATTGTATGAACAGTTTTTGGTGATAATCTTTGAAGGTTTTCTCCTTGTTCATCAAAATGTGCTTTGTCTTCTTGATGACGGTTTGAAATTGGCAACACCACGGCCAAGTTCAAGCTGCTTCAATCATTTCAAGTTTTTATTGCGACGCAACCAACATGCTTCAACCATAAATTGCGTCATAATAACAAGTAGCCCACTACTGTAACTAGATGACTTGGTGACCTGTTGCCATTTCAGCTGATTTGCTGCTAAATCTAGCAAGTTTTTCTCACTGTTAGCTGTAAAAGTATCAATCTAGCACAGTGGTTCCCAAACCTGTTTCAGCCGTTACCCAAATCAAGGTAGCGATTATGGCTGAATTACCCTCAATATTTCGCAGTGATCGCTCATAATATAGAACAACATTGTTGTTTTTGTTTCACATTAGGCCTACCCCTAAAGAATTGCATATTATCCCCGAGGTGTAATTTAGTCCCAGTTTAGGAACCACTGATCTAGCACTTACCTCATTTTTAGCAAGATTTTGAAAAGCCTTCGGCAGGTTAAGCAGGTAACAAATTCCTGGCCAAATATTTGTTCCAACGATTTTTATACAGTAGATGAAAACTTTTACACCTTCTTCATCAAAAAATTCTTTAACTTCTTATTGGGCAACACAAGGACAACCAGCTACCTTTAATCATTTGGATGCATAAATATACAATTGCTATTACCATTGGAATTTCTATTACGACGCCGCAAAGCTGCTTCAAGCAGATAATTACATCATACTAACCAGTGGCGTAACTGGAGGTTTGAGCCAGGGGGAAAGCTTAGCTGAAAGGGGCAACCTGGTCACCTAGAGGGGCCACTAGCATGGGCGTCCGCAGAAATTTTTCCAAGGGGGCAAGGTCGACATTTTTCTTATCTTTTTCAGTTTTGTTGGCGATGCAACGAAAATGGACGTACACAAATAAGAAAATGTCCAGTGTTACGGCAACAGTTGTATACAATGTTTTCCTTGTAAGAAAACTTCACAGTGAGCAAATGTTTTAGTGATCATGGATTTTTTGAGACCGAGTTAGCGGAGTTAGAAATGAATAACAAACTTTGTGAATTTTTAGAATAAGTGAAAAATATAATGAAAATACGAAAAATGTACACATTTAATTCAAATAGATTCTCCTTGTTTTGGTACTTTTCCAATGATTTGCAATGTTGCAAGTGCGCGAGACGAGATTTCACTACGCAGATGGTCTGGTCGTACTGCGTATTTGCGCACCTTTAGAGCATTGGTTGCAAAAAATGCGTTTTGTTGACAGCAATGCTTTCTTTCACTCATGTTTCTTTACAGATAGTATACACCAGGGGTGGGCAAACTTGTTCAACAGAAAAGTCATTTGCAGAAAAACAAAAAAACAGCGAGCCGCAAAACCAGTTTGTAGTGCCAACACAAATATGGTAAAGAATGCAAGTTTTACATTTATTGATGTACAGTAATTGTCAGTATTAAGTTTTTGTTTGATTTTATTTTCTAGTCCCTGAAAGTCTGCACAGTACGTTGTTAAAGCTGTGCAAATTAATTCTCTCAAGTGTTCATGTTTCAGGGTTGCACGATGGTTCGATTTTACGAACTTCATTACAGAGAAAAAAAATCACAGCAATATGTTGTGCTATAGGCCACACAGTAATGAGTTATACACTGGTATGTTAAATTCTGGGTATTTCCTTCCTTGAACCTGTAGCCTGAAATTAAGTGTAGAGCGGTATTGACTAAAGTTTTTTTTGAGCCAGATTTTCTTGCATTTCGGTCAGTTTTATCCCTACAGTAGACAAGTTTGCAGCAAAGGGTTAGACAACTGGACTGCCATCACCGATACATTAACATTGAATGGATTTTCAAGGAATGCAAAGCATGGTTTTGACTCTTGGAAATGGCCAAATCTGGCTTGGAATTTTCCAGTAGTCTCAAAATTTATTTTAGTATTCTTCCACTTTGTCGTCTGCAATTGCCTCTTCGAAAAAACATTCATTCTCATTCTGAGATTAAGAAAATGAAAGAATGCTTTCGACGATATGTGTCTTTAAAAAATTTTAATTTTCTTCTGGGAACTTAAGTAGACTAACTTGCGTTTTAGGTTCACTGTCGTTGTTATCAAATCGCGCAGACTCCCTGGTAACCAGTGTTCACTCTGAGATGCGCAACTGCGCAGAACCACCAGAGCATTTGCGCAGTGAAATTTCATTCTTGGGCACTTGCAAAATTTCAAGTTTGATATCGTATATACATCGCATAGCCCTGTCGAAACGTTTCACTGCTTGTGTGTCTACATGGTTGTGAAATTGTATGCGCACTGAAACAAACATATGCTCAATGTAAAATTTTCTTCAGGGACACTGCTGGTAACTGACTTCACGAACTTGTGTAAACACATTGATAAATGAAACAAACGTTAAATATGAGGCAACAACACCATCAGTTTGAGATATTGCTATTCATCTAGTCTAGAAGAGCCACACAAAATATGTCGGCGACCCACAATTCGCCCACCCACGTGGCTTACTGATATCAGCAGTCACTGTCTCACTACATTATCTGCCAAGATACCTGCGTTCAGTCAGTGGTTACATGCGGCAAAACGCATACTACCGTGACTTGACGTGCATCTATGAAGATTTGTTACCATGTTATTGTTACGCAACAAAGGCCAATAGTAGAACAATTCGTTCGCGAGTTTCCCAACCGGCCTCTTCAGGCAAAGAAGCAGATTTAGTGAACTGCATGTTACCAAAACAGTGAACCTGACTCTTGTGCAGTGTGAGTTTCATATCGGCAAATAAACTGTCATTGCAAGAATCAACCACAGTAATCAGAATTAAACTGCTCATTTCACGTTTTCCAGAAAAATTCCCTTCTTAGTCCCAATTTCCAGGGGGCACAACTGCCCGTTTTGCCCCCCTGCGGACGCCCATGGCCACTAGCCAACACTCAGAAAAACGTTAAGAAAAAATAGTGAATCTGGATGTCGTGGTTGTCTATACTGTATTAGCTAAAAAAGCAAAAACACAAAAACACAACAACCTAAACAATACTAATTATTAACTAAAGGAGGTCCAGTTTTACATTTAGCTTGCCAGGAAAGGTGGCTTGCCCCTCCCCTTCCCCCCCCCCGTCAATTACACTGATACTAACAACAAGTAACTAAATGGCTTGTTGAAACCTGCATGATTTACTTCTGTGCTTAGTGAGCGCATTGGATTTAAAAGACTACATTGGCAGAATGTATTTTTATCCCATAACACATATCATTTTTCCAGGTCGTTCAGTTAGTACGCCAGGAAGTCGTTGGCTTAATGTCTGGTCAATTGATAGTGAGTGCAAGACCAAAAATTGATACACAGCCTTACAAGTTTATTTTAAAACACCTCAAAAATAGCAGTTTTTTAAGCAGAATTTAACTATTTTAGGCAGGTTTCAGCTGAAAATTTGTGACATGGTTTTTAGCAGGATCTAGCAGTTTTTCGTGACGCGATTTAATAGGTTTAGGTGACAACCATCTGGCAACACTGCTTTACACCTGACGAGACCCGCCATCCCTACGCTGAAGGTACAGCAATATACACAGAGTTGCTTTCTAAATCAAACCTTGCGCTGGAAGTGTAAACAGTTGCTTTCTAAATCAATCCCTACGCTGGTGGTACCTCCCAGAGGTGAGCATGGACAGGATCAGGTTTGGATATCCTGCAGGATACTTGCGATTTTTTTGGATCAGGATTGGATTTGGATATTTATTGTTGAAAAAAATTGTATCAGGACAGGATCAGGATATTTGTTTAATTTCTATAACAAGATTTTTCTGAGAGTGATTCAAGATGTCACAAATGATGGTGCTGTTGTTTTCTCTGCTATGATTTTTATATTCACAAAAAATCAAAATGATTTTGTCAGTATGTGCTGCACTCATCACAATCGATGATAATTCGT
>JGI24158J21664_10010721_pt1 | contig 12217 bp, 5 predicted proteins | sample Ectturendosymbi3_FD_21664 | JGI IMG/M metagenome (IMG submission 21664) | reverse complement strand
CTGGGCGTGGACCGAAAATGGACGATGCATCAAACAAAAGCAAGATGACACAAAGACAGCAGTGAAACAAACAAAAAAAAAACACAAACAGAGTATGAAGCAAAACCGTTTCACAGTACAAGATGGTTCACAATGCGAGTAATTTAGTAAACAAACAAATAACAATAAGTCGTATTGCATCGGCTTGAAACACAATAAGGCACCACCTGTCTTAAATCCATTGCCCAAATGCGACTGTTGAAGCCAACAACAAAACACCTGCCTATCGATGCATACTTTAGACGTGGAAAATGATTCAGTGAAAAACATTTAATAGAGCACCGATTCAATGAGTAAAAGCGCTTATTATAACAGGTTTTGAACATCCTGGAGAAGGTTAAAAATTATTTTTTGTATCAACAATAAAGAAACATATGAAGTGATTATAGATATCCCAATAAAAGAGGCAAGTATAGTGTAGTATAGCCTCAAATTTCCACGAAAGTTATTACATTTTCTGTCTTTTAGATTTTTTACAACTTTCAATTTGTTAGGCTACATCTCAGAAATGATAAAAACCGTGCAGTTCACTTGGATTTTCGTTGGTAACAGATCCCACGCTTACAAAATACTGTGGGCCCCTCCAGGGTTTTCTTAAGATTTGACCTTTCTGACTGCATAGATTCTTTGGGGGGGCCGCAACTGTTTCTTCTGAAAACCAAGATGATTGTAAAGTAAGATTTTGATGTAGCCTACGTTGATGGTGTTAGTAAAGCGAGTTTATACTGCATTTTGAGAAACCTTGAAAAAAATTTGAGAACCGGTTTGGTCTCTCAAACGCTGAGCGCCGCGCCGGCACTATAAACAAGCAGCTTCGATAGAAAGCGTAAGTTTGCGTTGATTAGTAGTCATATCGACTTAAAACCGGCCCTGACTTTGACCGGTACCAAGGTTACTACAAAGTCTTTATAGTAACTTTGACCGGTACCACCTCTACTGCACAGCTGCACAGCAAAGTTACTATAAAGACTTTATAGTAACTTTGCTGCACAGTGTACAACACTGCCATCTAGTAAGTATGGATTCGGTCGAGTTGGTATGCTAATCCCGCGACATTTCACGCTGGGTTGCACTGTTGCGTAGGCTTGCTGGTATACAGTACTCGACAATTATTTATCCTCGATTCTGTTACGTGTAGTTTATTTAGCTACATGAAGCGTTAATTTGTAACTGATGTGTCCAAACATCTCAATTCCAAGCGATGGCGAGCAGAAAACTGATGCAGTGTCATAGTTATTTTGGTTTCACCAAACGATACGTTTTCTTTGGAGGTTCTGTTTTTTCTGCAAGTCCAATGAGTACCAATAACAACGGACGTTTTCTGCATTCTAGTCCAGTCACTGCTTCTAACTCCACTGGTGAGGTTAAGAACACAATGTCTCCAAAGGAAATAAGGTAAAATAGTTGTTTTTATCGCGTTTTTATATCTTAGTAATTCATCTTTTTTAAGTTAGATGCTCTCCTCTAGAATTCCGCACACACCCTGCAGAACGCAGGTCGATAAAAACAGACAAAACAGAACGTAGTACAAGGCATTAAAGCCGGCGGAATCACAGGGTTACAGACACGTTTTGCAACTGCTTTGAAGACAGTATTTCTATACTTGTGTTGTTGTTAAAAGCATTTGACACAGAGTAAATCAAGGATGGGGAACTTGTTTTACCATCACAAGCCACACAAAGGGTACAATGTTATGGGTGGGCCACAAAAATTCTAATTATATAGGCTATTAGGTTATGATAAAAAATACAAACAGCAAGAACCAAAGTATTATACATAATGTTTTTTTATTTTGACACACAAATCTAACATTTTTATATTTTAATATGCATATCCAACAAAATTTTGGTGATGAAAATGCTGACATAAACCACATTATTGAGCATGCATAACCATGGCATGTCAACATCATGTTGTGTGGTCTGCAAGCCATAGGTTTTCCACCCCTGCCATAAACCACACAGATGTCTGTCCAAACATATTCTTTCTTGGCAGTATTTATTTTGCCATCAGTGTTAGCGACAAAAGCACTGTTAGAGCTATTTTGCTATTATTAGCTAAATCCGATTAGTTGAATTGGTCACATGATAAAGACATAAATATGTTTGGATTAGCATATCGTCCTTGTCACAAACCTAAGACCTAAACCCCAACTCTAATCCACAACCTAACGAAAAATGTAAACCCGCATCTGGTTTTCAAAACTTTTTTAAATGTACGTAAAAAGCGCTCCCATCAAAACTGTTATCTCTATTAGCAAAACCAAAGCAACAATGGTAAAAGCCAAACCAACAGCCACTCACACAGCAGGAGTGGACATTTCCTATTTGACCAAGTTCACCAAACTGTTAGTGTCATAAACTCAGCATTATATCATTGTGTGGACAAAACTTGATACAGTTCAAATGAAATGGCAAAATATCCCCAGCAGAGCTTTTGCTGCTGGCGGAAAAATAGACACTATCTTTTTTTATGACATAAGGGTCTTACCCTTAGAGCTAATGCAAAATTAGTTAAGATATTTACATGCATTGATTATGTATGTTAACATCAAAAGATTTTAATCTACTCAGAATTATAAAGTAGCTCGTAAGCCTAGTTTTATATTTCAAAAACAACTTTGTTGATACATGAACATTTGATGACCTGTTTGTTGCGCAAGATGTCTTACATTACTTTCTTGTAATTCTGTTTTGCATTACAACACAAAATCATCACAACAATTTTATTCAGCAAGCACTTTCGGAAGTCTATTGTTAACAACATCTTGATAAACTGAAAAAAGTTCCAGCCACGTATTTATTCAAGTGGTTACCTAAATCAACATCATGTTTATAAGTGCATGTACATTTGGATATAGAGTTCTCATTGTTGTACAGCTGCCATTTGCTGATAGTTTGACAAGCTGTCTATGTTTATTTTTCAGCACCTCATCCATAGGAGTGAAAAGCAGTTGCGATGTAATAAATGTGCTGTGAACAAAAATAAGTAATACTTGAGAATCTTTCTTTGTGTGCTTGATGGTATGACCAGTACTACAAAATCTTATAATTATGGTTGGGATACTAGCCAAGTTAGATTGGATCTTGAAGCAGCTACAGAAAATCTGATTTTATTCTGAAAAGTATTACCAAAAAGCTGCTCTTCCATGAAAGACCCATTTTTGCCAGGCTCAATGCACCACTGCTTACAGCTGTGCTGTACTGCTATGCTTTGTGTAGTATTTTCTATTTCTGTTTACATGTTTGGTTCAGACACATTTTCCATATTACAGGGCAGTCAAAAGAACACAAAAATGCTTATGCACAACACATCATAGGATGTGTTTGAGTTGATTCATGCATTCAATACTGAAGAGAAACAAACACTAGGACAAAGCATCAACAACATCTGTTACATTCAGACATTGTCATACAACGCAAGATCAGGGGTTCTCAAACAGTATTAAATGTGCCCTTAGTAGTGTGTGAGAGAAATATCAAGGATACACGATCATAATTTTGTATACTGGTACTTTGTTTTTGTATAAATACTTTGTGGTGACATGCACGTTTCTTCAAATCACTTGACTGTTTGATTAGTTGGTTAAGTATTTTTCTGATTTGAATGGTTCTATATCAACTGATTTAAAATCCTTTCAGGGATTAGTCCCAGATCTCTTCCAGAGAGTTTGCAAGATAAATTTGTAGAACTTTTGAGTGATGCAACAGCCAAAGATTGTTTTAAAAATTTACCCGGCAAAATTTTTAATCATCCATGATGAAAACATATCTGTTGGTGTCAACAAATTTTATGGAAAGTTTTTTGCTTTTTTTCTTCTATTTACTGTTATAAACAAGGTTTTTCAACTGTGCGTATGATAAAAAACAAATGTAGTGCAAGACTTTTAGTTCAGCATGACTTTGGTTTATGTCTTTCTAAAAATTTTACCTAAATTATCTTGGGAAGCAATGCCAACCTTATCCACCTAATTAAATGTAAGCCTTTGACATTATAATTAAATATGTAATTGATACTTTGTGGGTTTTTATGTTAATTGCATGTACATTTCATGCTATATTCTTAACACCTTCAGCACGGTGCGAATTCCACGCGATTAGTCAGCTGGTGCAGGGCGTTTTTTAGGTTATTTTCATCCAACAGTTACACTAAAAATTGAATAACTCAAAAAGTACTTGCCTGATTGATCTCAAAATTTCAGGTAAGATGCATTTTCACAAGAAGATGATTCGTCAAAAATTTGGTTGCAAAAGACCAAGCATGTTAAAAGTTATTGCACCCTACGCAACAACTACTGAACTGAAATTAGCACGTTGCCAGCCACGCGCACAAACAACTAAAATATCAAAAATTTTGTTGAATGTGTTCCAGCAAAATTCCAAATCACACTTCCATTTGGCTGTGTTTATGCTAAGTAACTGCATACCGCAGATAAAGAGTTTTGTTTAATGTACTACTGCCATAACTCATACGTTAAATTTCATGTGCATAGCTGCATAAATTTTTATCGAGGCCATATGCAGCTGCAGGTTGTGCAACCCTGGTCTACATCTAAAAGCTGCAGTAACTACAATTAGTTAGTCGAATACAGTGTAGTAGTGAATGTGTTTTGGGGCACACAACATAAACATCTTGTTTGTTCCATTGAAAAAACTTTGTAACCCAATGATCAGAGATTAAAAAAAAGCAGGTTACAAATTCAAACTTGTTTCACTTTGAGTAAATATTGCATGTGGAAAGTAAGCAGTTTTTATTATAGTTGATACACTCAAAAATTGAAACAACTGCGTCCTTTTAACTCAGTCATTGAAAATGTTTACACAGTTTTGCCCAAGTGGTAAATTATTGGAAATGCATACAGTGGCCCCAAAAAGACAGTCCATATGAACTTTATTATATCTTATCAATGTTCATAAAATTTATAGAAACTTGTTGGACTTGAACATCAGTCATTTACAATCATTTCTCAAAATTTCAAAAATCTTGATCGCTTTGCATAAAGTTACCTTCTTTCTAAAATGTATTTTAAATAGCCACCACAGTGTTGGAGGCACACTTGCACACATTGTGCAAAATTATCAATCACTCAACCACATGCTTTTTTCAGGATTTCTTATTTTTACTGCAATTGCTGTGTTTATTTCACCAAGAGTTGTTCTGGTGTACATTATCCTTGAGGTCTGGGCTGGCCTTAGCCAGTGCGAGACCCGATTGGAAGTACTTTTGCAGAGCCCCACTCAGTAGTGTGTGCAAAATTTTTTGAAGGGCATCAAGTCATAATCATAGAAATCATAAGATTTGGGAAAGAGCAAGGCCTGAAAAGGGAAATACCAAGCTAAATGTGTCTGGGGCCATACTCCCTAGTTTACTTCTCCCGCAGAGGCTTTCTATATCTGTTCCACGGACATTTCCATAACACTCCACAAATACATGAGTTGGTACACTCAATCAATACCTCCTCTCTGGACAGGTACCCAATGCCAGGTACGGTAGGCAAATTGGCCATGTTTTAAATGAAATTAGCAACACTGCGTGATATAATCAGCCAGCAATGATAAGATAAAACAGCTTAGCAACAAAACACCAACAAACAAGAAAACGTGACAACAGGACATCACACAAAAACTGCTGTGCCACATTGAATTATAATGTTGTACAATGGCAAAACCAAATGAAACACATGGATGGGCTGTGAAGTCAGAACCCGAGCCTAAGCAATTTTGAATGATTACAGCCAAAGCCAAAAACTATCACATGAACGAGCCGAAGGCAAAGCCTGAAATTGGGGTTCCAGTTACATAGCCCTAATTTGTGGAGCAAGGGAGTTAATGGATGAGCATGGTTTGCCATATGTGTACATAATGATCCTTGTAATGGGCATTGGAACAGGGCAGAAGGGCTTTAAAATCCCTGGATTTGGAAAACTGAAAAATTTTTATGTTAGCTTCAAGTTGGTAAAATAAAATTTACCCACTGCTGACCCCACTACAGGAATGCTTTTGGCCACAACCTGGCAAAATTAACTATTGCCCACTATGGAAAAATCCTTCCGATGCCCAATCTTGTTTGTGTGTATCAGGGTTTCTCAAATGCTTTCGCACATGTTCCAATATCCATCAAGCATATCATTTCATGTCACCTCATACCTCCGCTGGTGCAATAATACAATTGTACAAATAATACAATTATTTTCAGTTTTCAATGAACCAAATTATTTTGTAGCTGGAGCTCGAGCCAAAACTTTAAGATGCCTTGAGCTGGAGCCTTGATTAGCTTCAAGGTAGAAAACTCCTTTCTCAGGATGCCAAGGTCCTGGCCCACAACCAGGGGTGTGCAACTGCCACCCTGAAATTTTCAAAAACATGTTTACTTGTCAGGTACAACAACAAGTTGCAATTAGTCTGCCCACCCCCGAAAATATCAGTTGATTGCGGCCCTGCCACGGTCACTGGGATGGTCAATTGTAAATCTTGAGGGCAATTAACAAATTAGAGAAAGAGGTTGACTCATCAGATCTTTACAAGGGAAATGCATAACACTATTAAACAACCGCATAAGCATCACACATTAGCAATTACGAACTAAACTTAACTTTCAGAAGACAAATGGCAGTAACTGTTGAAAACACAATAACCCACTAAGTACGAAACGCTCACAACTGAAACAGAAAACAGCTTCAAAACTACCCTCTCTGCCTTAACTAGCTGCTGTTAAAAAGACTAGACCACACATAGAAAAGCAATGACCACTGTCGCAATTCCAGAACGAATTATGATGAACAAGGATGTTAAAAAACACGTAGTTCACTTTGGTTTTCATTGGCAATGGCCCCTGCGCCAGCGCTACACAGGCAGCCTCAATAAAAAGTGTAATGTTGCATAGGTTAGTGGGCGTAGCACGGGGCCCCCTTCAATTCAGGGCCCGATTGGAAGCAATCAGCTAAAGGCCAGCCCTGCTTGAGGTACCACCACATATAAAAATCTGAGGGATTCAAGTCCAGTGAGTATGTTGCCCACTCTGTGTCACATTTCCTGCTGATCAGCATCTTTTGAAGTTACTCCCTAAGCCAGGGTGGGGAATCATTTGATGTGTGGAGCATGGTTCTGTTTTTTCAACTTAATCTATCCTTCTGCGTCGTAACAACAATGCCCAAAATGTTATTAGTATTTCTACATAACGCTGTGTGTTCATCAATTCAGATTTATAATATTTCCATCTTCAAACTAACATGGGCAAATGATGCCAAATTTTAAAATTGCTGTGACACAAGCTGTGCATTTTGTTTGAGTACAATAGCAATCTGAATCACATTTTCCAGTTAGTCTGTACCCCAAGAAGCATTATTTTTGCTATTTACATGTCTTGACATCAGAAAGTTTGCTTTGTCAAAGAAGCTATCATGATCCAAGAAGCTTGGATTGTTTTTGATTATGTGATAAAACAATTCACACATGGTTATGTGTTTTCCCATGTCTTCATCTGTAAGTTTTTCCTTTATTTGAATCTTTCAAGGATACGCATGAAAATCTGATGAAAGAACACGCTGCACAGTTGCTCAAAATTCCAGCACTTGTCTACATCATTATAGGGCTGTTTTATGGGCTACATACCACTGAGTCCTATACAGCAGCAACGTTCTTTTTTGTCTTACTCTCATTCTCCAACCAAAATAAGTGTCTCTTAGGCTTCTAGAAATAAGATTTGCACAATTCCAAATTTCTGAACCCAGTATCAAATTCTGATGTTTGGTGAAGCATGGTGACATTGAGACTTCCTTTGAAAATTAGCTTGCATTATGGTAGGAATCAAACTTTTTCTGTGAATATTAGTTGCACACACATACTATATAAACCTTGCCATACAGCATTCATATGCATAAAGTACAAAATGTAAACAACTTAGGAAAGAAAATATGTAATTTATTTCTTACCTCTATTTATTTACAGACAAGAATTAGGGCTGGCTATCTTCTTTCACATATTTACAGACAAAAATGAGTTTGGCTATCTTTTACATATGTGCAGACAAACTAAGTTAAACTAGGCACTGCTTCGTCTCTGCAAATCCTGTTCATACACTCCAAATTTTTGGTTGTGCAAATGCTCGACTGCATTTTTGCATCCCTGCACTATGGTGTATGATTCCTTAGTGAAATAGGCTTTCACACAATTTTTTCCTTGGATGGCCATGACATGTTAGGCAAGATTATTTTTTCAATATTTTATGTATTAAGTTAACTAATGACTAGTACAGGGGTTCCCAACCTTTCTCTGACCATGTACCACTTCTGCATATCGGAAGAGGAACATCTACCCCTAAAATTGCTTATGACAAAAATGCTGAGTAAAATGACAAAAACCCACTGAATTTTTAATAGAACCTGAAGATTTTTAGAACTATAAAATAATGATTTTTTGAAAGAACATTCACTGATTAATGTATATTATTTGGAAATAAATAATATATAACTATATTTTGTCTTCTATTGCTAACCTTAGATGTACCCCTTCATATAGGCAAATGTACCACTAGGGGAACATGTACCCCAAGTTGGGAACCCTTGGACTAGTATATTCTAAAAAGAAAAAGAACCAAAAACATTTTTATGAAAAATTTTGTAGGTTTTATTTCTTTATCACACTATATTTTGCATATGAATGAATTGAGAGAATTGTACAAATTTAACTTAAATTCGCAACATTATTTTCAGGGATATGTGGGGAAAAACGTCTAAAACAACAGATCCATCATTATCATTTGATGTTGATCGTATGACCTACCTTTTGGATCATGATAACAGAGATATGAGGAAAAGGTTTCGAGTTTTCATGAGTGATCCTGTCATGACTCCACAATATAACATTTCACTGCCTGAAGAACGAGATGTAGCTTTAAAACGTTTGCAACGTATATGTGATGTAAGCTGAAGACATATGTCCATTTTTTCTAGGTGGCAGTTGCATGTGTAACAATTGTGCTGTGTGGAAGCTTTGTGACTATCTATAATTGTTTAAAAGGACTGCAGAGACACAAAAGTGGCTTGAACTGTGTCCAGTCATAACGTGCCAACCAATGAGCTAGAGAGCTGTTCAAACCCTCTAAAAAAGCAGAAAGTCTTTTAACTTAGATGTAAAAAATAGATCTGTGTACTTTAAGGTTTGAACTTTTTGGTGTGATGTCATGACTGGGAGAAGTGAAAGGATTTTGGATGATGTAATCAGGGCCCGAGAAAAAATTGCGAGTGGCAATTTACCCACTTTTCTTTTAAAATGTTTAGACGAAAATCTGCATCTCTAAAGCTGTTGATTGGCCATCTAGCGTTAGTGGTTGGCAAGTTACCGCCAAAAAATGATAATTAATTGATTAATCCTCTGGTTCGATTCTGAAAGAAAAAATAATAATATTTCATGAAGAAACGTAGAAAGGTAGTGAATAATGCTCTAGATTTAAACTTACTGTACTGTTTCACAGTAGAAATTGCCTGGTTTACACAGTGCTTAGTTGTAAACCTGGTTTTCAACTTCGTAATATTGTTTGGTTTGCAGGGAGGATTTATATCTGTTACAGACTTCTGGCACAATCCTTTGCGAATTTTCGCAGCTCATGAAATATCTGCAGTTATTGACCCAGCCATGGCCACTAAAATGACAGTGAGTATTTAATTATATTAGCATATTTTGAACAGTTGAACAAATCGTGTGTTCTGCTCTGCTATATAGGCCATCTAATTAGCATTCTGATCTTCGGACTGAAGCATTTAATGTGTGTGTAATTTCAGGAACTTGCCACAACTTTTTTGTGCCAGAGGAACTTGCCACAACTTTTTTGTGCATTTATGCATAGAATAATTTTCTGTCATGAAGAATATGTTAACAAGGGGCTTCATGCAAACAATGTCCAGCATACAAGAGTTACTTATTGAAACAAATCCCACAATCTGAAACACTTAACCTCATCTGCATCTGTTGTGATGCTGGAGATTATTTTACGAAGTTTTCTGATTAATGAATTGTAAGTTTGCATTGCAACACCTGTGTTGCCCTAAAGTTTCAACCTTAAAACATATCAATTTTCAAAAAATTTAAAACCATGTTAACTCATGGTTATGTCTAACTCATGCATGTTATCAAGTAAAATATCAAACCAGTTGAAGAATTACAAAAGTAGTATTGTAAGATATCAATAGTTTCATTAAAAATAGATATATAAAGTTTTAGGATTTATGTTAGTACTAGTAGCCCTGGTGCCCTGCTGTGTTCTATAAGCTACTGGTGTATCATTGTGTTCTGAATTGACCTTTGTCTAGAACTGCTACACATATAACCACATTGATGTTGTCTACATTTCTAACCTTTTGAATACTGGTTATACTAGATACTGTTTGTTGCAAAGTGCACCAGTATTATCGTAATCATCTCTGGCAGGGGTGTACAACCTCTTGCTATTGTCAGCTGCATTACTTTCATTTATATGAAGTACGGCTGCCAATGAGTTCGTGTTATATTTATGAGATACGTTTAAATGTCATGATTAGCCGTTACTGCCAAGTGCCAACCAACACAGAACACATTCAAACATAAATTGCGTATTCATTCTATAACTCTTTGTAACATCACAATCCAGATTGTTACGCATCGTGTCAACTGATTTTCTTGCCTTGCGTTTGTTTTGCTTCAATATAGGCCACCATGGCTGCCAAATCTTATATATTAAATAACATGTGGACAGCCACAAATTTCATTATCGAAGGCCACATGCGGCTGTCATGCACCGTTGATCTCTGGGAATCAAATTTTGCTTGTTAATGTGACTTTAGTTGACCAACAGCAGTTGACTCAGCAATATTGATATAGAAAATAGTGGTATGTCCACCTTATCATTAGTTCATGCCTTTGCTGTTTTCTCCTTGCACCTATTCTTCATGGTTGTATTAGGATTTGTCAAAAGCTACAAGTAACCGTTAACATGCTCATAATAAAACCCACATTAAATTTAAATCAAAATTTATATTTTAAAATTTTGACACCATCACCTTTGTTCATGAAGCTTAATATTTCATGCCTTGCTGTACATTATCATAGCTTACTAGTGCACCAGTTAACTTTGCAATAGTTGAGTGGGTATGCAACTGTTGTTTGTTGTCTTTGCCATCAGTACCTATTTGTAATATGTGAGAAGCTTGTTTGATTTTGCAAATTGAAATACATCAGGAATTACATTAATATTTGTTTGCCAGTGCATTTTGAAGTTGATGTTATCACTTTTCACTTCCTGGGACCATGTTGAGTGGAAATCACTACAGGACAGACTGGGCCAGGCCAAAATGCTCCAACTGGGCTGCAAAAACTTGACCCAAGAATGATTTTAGCAATGCTTCTTTGAATGACATACCTGGGAAAACCATGTTTTTACTTCACATGTAGACCATACAAAGAAGTCAAGCTTATGATTGACTTCCCTGAGAAAGTAGCTTCATTGTGCATGAGTTACTAGTTGTAGGAAAACTTCATGTAATAAACCATAATTTGTGGACCTAAAATACTGTACTCTTACATACCCAAGGGTTTATCATTGTCACTTCAAGTATGTTTGTTGGCAAAGCATATATATACTTGTACACTTTGCTGTACAAGCCTGAAAATTCCAAACTGGGTATGCCAGGTTATGCCTGCATCATGTTGGAAGTCATCTTGTGCAGCTGTCCTGTGGCTGCTACACTAACTCTATCAACTTATTGATATTGTTATGCTGACCTATTGCTTTGAAACTATTTTAATGTATTTTTCATACAATGGGTTCACCAAACTATTTTACAGGTGCAGTTTAACTTATTTGGTGGTACTGTTATAAAACTGGGAACGAAACGTCATCATGACAAGCTAGTTCAAGGTAAATACACATTTCACATATTCTTTACTCTTTGGCGTCCGCTTGGTTTCGGGGATTTTCGGAAAAAAAACGCCTAAACGCACGTGGCTTTGTGTGGGAATTTCTCCAGTCCGGTATGCTCTACAGACCTGGTAAAAGTCTCAAAAGACGCGGCAAGTCTTCTCGTCTGCACTCGAAAAAAATTTATTTGCTTGGGGGTGCGGGTTTTCTGTGAGTGACGTCATAAGTGGAGGACTTTTAGGCCACCTTGGCCCACTTTGCCTGGCCCTGGGCGCCAACTGTTAGGTGG
>JGI24158J21664_10010718_pt1 | contig 12221 bp, 12 predicted proteins | sample Ectturendosymbi3_FD_21664 | JGI IMG/M metagenome (IMG submission 21664) | reverse complement strand
AGTAAATATGAAATCTGGTGCTCAAAAACGTAAAGAGAAAGCACAACAGCAATTTCAAAGTTCTGCTGCAAAGTCCAGAGAGCCGACGGAATTTTTTCCTGCTTCCATCACCCCTACAAACACAATTTAGCTGAAAAAAACTGTAATGTTTTACTAGTAATTATCCAACTTGAAAGACAAAGTTTTCTTGGATTTGCTGCTTCAAATTTATTGAATATTTCGTCAAAAATGATATAATTTAAAAGGTCACATGTATTAACCTAGGAAATATCTAACGCTATAAACGCTGCGGAGATGTTCTAGGTCAGCAATTTTGTGATCTGAATTTTGACAATTAAATGTTCACGGAGATGTTCAGTTTATGGGTCAACTCAAATAAAAAACGCGTATAACAACAACTAAAAAATGTTCACATTAATGACTAGTATGCTCAGCGCAGTTGCACAGTTCAATTAATATCTTGAAAAAGTAGCCAGTATTTAGTTGCATTAATTCTTATGATTACTCCTTCACCCCTGCCATGTTGAGGATATGCGCAAGTAAAACGTAATCAAATTGATTTTATAATTAATGCCAACCGTCAATTCGTGTTTTAAATTAAATGAATACAAACGGTTGTCCGCCTCATGCTAAAAATATCTTGCAACAACATTTGATAGCTTGATCAAAACAATTTACATGCTTTTGTACACCACTGAGCATCTCCACAGTGTCGTAGCCAGCCCAGAAATTTTTTGGGGGGCCAAAATGTTTGATTTTAGGCGAATAACCCTATTTTGTTTGGAAAAACGCTTCTCAAAGCACAAAATGTCCATATTTTCTAAAAATTTGGGGGAGGCCATGGCCCCTTTGGCCCCCCCTGGCTACGCCTATGCATCGCCATCCCGCAATTTTAGCCATTTACTTCAGAACCTGATGTTAAAATGTCTTCATTTCTTCCCACTGTCGGATTACTCTTTGATGATAAGTGGAAGTGATAGGTATAGCTGGTGCGCTGTTTCAGTGTTTGGCATTCCCATGTGTTCATGAGTGTCCGCAGGGGGAATAAAAAGGGAATTTGCCACGACCTGGAAATTTGGACTAGAACCAAAAATTTCTAGAAAACCTGAACTCAGCAGCTTAATTGACTTAATTCTTGCAATGACGGTTTTATTTACTGATATGACACTCACACTGCACAAGAGCCGGGTTCTCTGCTGTGGTTTCATGCAATTTTGAGCTTGCAGTTCATTCATGTCCGCTACATTGCCTGCAGCGTCAGGTTGCGAAACATGGGTGCGGATAGTTCTAAATTAGACTTCATTGCGTAACAGTAACATGGCAACAACGTTTCACTTCAAGTTGCGGTAGTAGGCGTTTAGCCACATGTGACAGTTGAAGATATCTGTGGCAGGTAATGCAACGAGACAATGACTGCTCATTGCAGTAGGTCACGTACTTTCATACGACGTGAAAAGAAATCTTGCTGCCAACGAAGCGCATTTTTTGGGACTGTTGCCGTCACATGGGTCATTTTCTTTGCGGTATAGAAATGGCAAAGTCTTATGTGAACGCCCATTTGCATTGTATCGTCAGCAGCGTGAAACGGGCAAGCAAAATGTCGACTTTACCGATCAATGGAAAAATTTCTGTGAACGCCCATGCCTGTGTTGTTTATGTTTATAATGTAACATCTGCTTTGTACTGCGCTAAAATGACCATTTTTGTGTCATTTGAATGTCCCTTTTTGCAACCTCTCGGTTAACTTGTCGTTGAATGTGCGATTCACCCCGAACCTGGTGTGCATGAAGACTTACACCCACATACATGTGGCGCGAACATGTGAAGGATAAAGCCCATATATATGTAATATATGTGAATTTTTGGGAAATAATTAATGCATTCCCAAACGGTGGCCAATGGGCCCCCTTCAGCAAAGTTTGCCCCCCTGGCTCAAACCTCTAGTTACGCCACTGGTGCGGGGCCGGAGCGGGCAAGATTCTCAAATTCCTGCGGGTGCGGAGCAGGTTTAAAATTTGCTGGTGCGGGGCTGGAGCGGACAAAAAATGTCAACCCGCGCAGGGCTCTAGTGGACAGTGGTGACCTGTTCTAATTTTACGCTGAATGTGGCCATTCGTTGATCTGTTTGGCTCTTCCAACATCCAAAAGGCTGGAGACGAGCCCTGTGTAGCTTGATTGGAATGCAAAACTTCAGGGCTAATAAAGGTTTGAAAGAATTGCTTGCGACATTGCATTTTAACTTCTTAGTAGAATGCATTCAAATCCTTATCCACGTTCTAACCACACAACGATGAAAAAACAGAGAAAACTAATCAAGTGCAACGGAAAGGAAGTTTAAGTGAGCGTGACGTGTATGAAACGATTACCGCTTTTGGACTTGCAAAGCTTCACATGGCTCCGTTTCAGTTTTACGTTATCGTCGTGCATTTAAACGACCAACTTCAGGAAATTACATCCGCAAACATGAAATCATTTGTTTTCGAACGTGATAAGAATGCCAGGATGAATACAAAGCGAAAACGTTTCGTGCCCTGCCAATGACAAAAATAGCATGCACGACAGTTCTTCATTTAACTGCTTGCAAGCCAATTTGCAATGAAGGCAGGTTTAAACAACTATATGACCGTTGTTTGCTTAATATTGTTATTGTGATGCTGGGCACGCTTGCTTGTCGTATCACCACGTGACGCCTCTTCTATAACGCCAATATATTTCCCTTAAAGATCTTTTTCAATTCCATTATTCTACGAGTACTTCAAATTATTTTGATGTCTGGGCATCATTTATCGACTGCTGATCTCGTGCAACGAGAACTTTTAAATGACTTCAGCAACAACAGACATTGGCACTCATATAAGAAAGCTTGTGTGTTCATTTCATAAAGCGCAGTGACCAGATGAATTTTTAATGCTTTGTGTCATTCAAAGGCTTTCAGGATACAAACTACACATCAGATTGTCGAAGACATAATCAAGTCAGTTCCCTCATATTTTGCATGTGTTAACAGGGTCGGTTTTTCTGCTTTTACAATTTGCTTTCATGACTTTACTCATCTAAAACGCTTGTCACGCAACAGTTGTTTCGTTCGCCTGTGCGTCACTGATTCGTTTTATGCCAACTCCGTTGGATTTTGAAAACTTTCCTTGTGCTCTTGCTTTCAGTCAACCTTGCTCAGGACACCGCCTCGTCATTGCTATTTACTGTAATAACTTACCGACTAGGATGCAGAAATCACCTACTAGCAGGTAATTGTGCAAACACCCACAGCTTTAGCATTAAGCCGTTGATGAGTATAAAAGCTCAAGTACAGTGGGTCAGTAAAATTTCTCCCTTCTCTATTCTTCGCAAGTCGGCAAGTAAACCTGCTGTCAAGTCTAACCGTGCGGAGATGTCTTCAACTAGCGGTGTGAGCAGCATAGCCAGTTTTGGAAACGTAGCTTCGGAGCAAAAGCTCGTAGAAACTGAAGAATTCCCGTAAGCGGCGTAGGAGGTCACTTGGTTGAACGACTCTTATGGGAAGTGCAAACACACTGGGCAGTTGTCAAACGTGAGAGCGTGAAAACGTGTGTCGCATAAGGGATTAAGCATGTCTTTTTCAAACCCTAATGACCTCAGTTTTTCATGTCTGTTCACACAGTATTTTCCGATAACTACATTGATTCGTAGGCAGTTACGATGAACGGGAATGCACCGGTCAAAATGGCAGAGGTAGTAAAGGCTATGAAGTAGTAAGCTACTTAGCTGCTTTCTGCATTTAACTGCAAGTTATTATGCGCTTATAAAGAAAGTTTTTCCGACGGCCGTAAACTGTCCACAAGTATGGCTAAGTTCAATGTCGCTCAAAAAATCTACCGTTTGAGGTGGTACTTTGCAAAGTCAGATCCAAAATTGTCACTAGTATAAAACAATGACAACGAAATCAGAGAGATAAATAACAACGCATCCCTGATCGTGACTTGCAACGTCGAGGCAAACGCTATGCAGCAAATAAGACCACTCTTGAACCAACCCTGATCGAAGTCATTGTTTGCAAATATACGGTATTGTTTTTGCTGCCCCACGTACCTTTGCTGTTTTTGACATAAAAGTAATGTTTTCATGTTGCTCTTGTGACAACTGTTTTGCTAAGGTGTTTCAAAAGTTTACACCTTATTTGATGCAAACGGCCGAAAAACGAGAAGGCTGTGTTACAGCAGACCCGCAATCAGGGAGCCAACCGGGTAATTATCCCCCTATATTTTCAAAATCATGTTTATTTGTTAGGTGAAACATCAAGTTACAATCGTTGCCCTTGAAAATATCAGTTTGTTGCCGCCCTGTGTTACAGTAAATGTTCCTTGCAAGCTTACCGCTGAATCAGACTTGTCTTCATTCCTTCTTCTCCTACCCAGAAGTCGTCGCAGCTTTTTGTTCATTCTCATACACGCAAAGCTATCTCATACTGCCTAGCTTTTCCTGTGTTGAAGCTTTGCAAGCAAACAGAAAAGAAACCTAAACCGAAATCTGTGAGAGCAAAACAATGAAGCACCATTATCTTGCAAGCTACTGACATAGCCTGCTGCTTCAACAACAAGAATTTAAACAATGTATGACAGCTGGTAACAATCGGATATCCTATCCATGTGATCAATTTACCCGGACTACAAGCTCCTTTACGTTTTGTAGCTAATCACAATAACGTGGGTTACTGAGACCAGAACAGTATATTCAAACCAGATGCTGCACATCAGCGAATAGCTAAAATGCATAAATGCTAATTGTTGCAATGAAACACAATTTATATTTAAAGAAACACGGCTATTTTGAAGAAATCTATTAACTCTACTTGCAATTGCACGCTACCTATAAAAAAAGTTGCACTACTACCGCGAGGTCTGTAGACTTGAAGTCTGAGCTTTCAAATGTGGTGGAAAAAGTATTTGCAAATATAGGTAATCTGTAACTGGACAGCACAAACGTTTTCAAATTAATTATCAAAATTCGCACGCCTTGCAGAAACCCTGCTGGCCGTAGTCTGCGCGAGACTTGTGACACAAGAGCACTGTACTTCACTGCGTCGGTCCCGTCTACGCAACAAAACAGGATTTAATCAAGGCCTTCTAGAGAGAACAATGCTCTCTCCAGAAGGCCTTGATTTAATTCCAGACGTTGCAAAACTGCCGATGATGGCAGAAAATGTTACAAGTATGTGCAAAATGCTTGCGTAGAACTTGAAAACAAGAAAAGCGATTCGACCAGGCACATCAAACAGGGAAACAGACAAGTTGTCGCGATAACATGCCGCTAATTTTTTTTCGTAGTTTCGCGCGACACCTTTGCTAACGAACTGTCCAAACACTTTTTACTGGGACGTACTGTTGTGAATAAAGCTGTCAAAATACTGCGAAACATACTTTGGCATTTCAGGGTTCGGGATAAGCCACGCCCTGACTAAATGATGAGCTTGTATTTGTTTGAGGTATCATAAGCGTATGCTAATCTCTAACAATTTCAGTTTTTGAGCAGATGAACAGTTTTTATAAGATTTTGGAGAGTTTCTCTTTCCTCACAAAACTGATCAATATTACAACTTCCCTGCGTTACATACATCTACGATAAAAAGCTTGAAAAACGCTAACCCCTTGCTTCCAAGCAGAATATATTTTGCCTAATATTTCGTGCTCGTTGCCTTCATTGTAAGCAGCCAAGAAATAGTCTAAACAGGAGACAAATTCACAGCCATTGAAAGAGTTTGATACCAAACAGTTTTTGTTTTAAACATAAGCGTTTTTTTGTGAAACGCTGTCTTCCTGTTCCGCTTTCATGCTCATTATTTTGTGTCAAGCTTGAATGACTTATATTCACTACCTGGTCCAGTCATACGTTTAGTCAGAGAAGGTATCGGACCTCGGCATATATATGTGGGTTGCCCTCGTTCTTCACATCTTGGCAGTGATGTAGCACTCCACTTGTTTCGTGTTACAACAAAGTATTCCTCCAATGAAAGATGCAAAACTTTACAGTAAAACAAACACTGTCTTCTAAGATCTGCATAGCTTGGATTGTTTGAACATACGTCAGATAGGTCGTTTGATGAACTCAGCCTCTGTTAAGTTTGCTACATTTGTCATAAAACTCGTCAACTTGACTTTCTTTCCAAATCCTTGCAGCTCCAGACATTTGATGGAGAATGGCAAAACGTTTGCCAACGCTTGGTTTTGGATGCTTTTTGCCTCCGTTGTTGTCGAAGCTCAGTAGAACGAAGAGAACAGGATGAGCGGTCGCCTGCGGGGAGAGCCTTGCGCCAGTGTCTCGTTAAGGTGCACGCAAGAAATTGCCAATGCAGCGAACAACGTCAGAGTGGTGGCAACAGAAAGATAAGCACTTTATTCATGCAACAGAATACTCCACACATCAAACGATCATCTCATTGTCCAAATGCAGCAGCCGCGCGAATCTTACGGTTTGAATCAAAGCGTCGCTGGGTTTTACTTTAAAGCAAAGCCTTGGGGGTTTTTAGTTCCAACAGTTCCAACAGACCACTATTCCAATTCCCATTTGCAATGGATGACAGAACGGTGTTTGAAGCAAAACACGATTACAATGGAATGCGGTTTGGTGTTTCAAAGGACAAATCGTTTACAATTGCATGCAGATTGGTGCTTAAAGCAAATATTGCACAGCAGTGAATGGCGTCCATAACGCACGGGCTTACGTATGAAATTTCGATATAGGTGCGTGCGAACCTGCCAACAATCTTGACGCTGATTGTAGAAAGTCAGCAATGTCCGGGGAACAGCCGGTCAGCGTTTGCGCGAGTCGCCGACATAGCTTTGCGGGGAAGTTCATTGGCCGCGAAAAGCTTCAGTGAGATATGGCGCATCTGCCGTTTGTGCAGCCGCCCCAGGGAACTTGTTCAGTTGCATAAGGTATACTGATAGTTTTTGACCACACGCTATCGTCTGGCCATGAATATCAAAACAGTTGGTAAAATCTGATTCGCGGGTGTGGTAGCGCAGCTGAAACCTTTGAAACAACTGCAGAAAATACACTTTTTGGCGGAAAAGCTAGTTTGAGTTACTGCCAACTGTAACTGTAATTAAATGCCCCGAATCTAGGGAAGTGTTAAGAGCTTGTCGTATTGATGATCAGTATGGGAAACAGTTTCAAGAGTGTCAAAACTCATTATACATCTTCAACGAGAGTTGGCCTATTCGTACAAACAGACCAATGATCAACACACACATCTACACTTCGCACGTTATTGCACGAAGAGTTTACCAGTTGGAGTTTAGTCAGTACGTTCATGTGGCTGTAGACATACACGCTTCCAAATTACCACTGAAGGTCTGTCAGACGCATAAGAAACATCCACTTCAGATGGCACATTTTGTGTTCTAATAGTTGACGTATTAGTTTTAAAACTTATCAGGTAAAGCGTTGGACGCATCTGGACTCTGAAATGAAACATGCATGTCATGAAAGAATGTAAAAGCTTCGAATGGTATTACCAACCTGTAGATTAGTTCGCATCAACTCAACTATCATTAACCACAACTGAAGCGGACACATTAGAGTATGTCTAACACGAAACTAAGAATTACTATCTCGGCAACTGAATGATGTAAAAGTACAGTCCGTAGGCAATAGATTGCTACCAAACCTTTCGACAAACACAGCGGCTTTCTGCTCGACGAAACAGATTCGTTACTGGAACCAAGAGCTCGATTTACACTGCTGCTACGTACACACTGGCTGCACGTATCGCAATCCGTTGTTCGGGTCTTTTTCCAAGAAAGCGATCAAGTCACGTGAATAATTTTCTCAGAAGTGTCACCTTTCCTATACCTCACAGAGGGGTGGTGTACTTCTTTCACCCGAAATCCTTGTCTGACGCGATTTTCATATGATTGTCAAGTTCGCTTGTTGGGAAAATAGTATTGCTTGCCAATAACAGTCACTAGCAATGCATTTTGTGCTGTAACCCTGTGTAATGCATTTGCAGTAAGCCAAACCGAAAAGCCTAGATTTCGCTGCTACACTTTCAACGTTCAAATATTACTATGGCAAAAACTGTGCTGCCAAAGATAGCTGATGCAGGGTGTAGATTCGCTGAAACTTTAGACATAACATATATCTTTAGGTTGATGCATCCGAGGCTTTGTTGTTATTTACGCGATATTTTAAGGACATTTTCTTGCCTGTATTGAGACGCAAACAAGTTATGAAGCAAAAATATCTTTGTCTTTAAAATGTGTATAGTGTTTTGGCAAATATGTTGCTATTTCCTTCTCGGAAAGGAAACATGGCGTCCGTGAGAAACAGGCGTCACGATCGTCCTTGACAAGACTGATGACATGTATGAAACTGCGAATACTTCCTATTTCAAACTGAAATATTTTTAAACTGCCAAAGAAAACTAATGCAAACAAGAGATGGTTTTGCCTATTGAATTGAAAGTCAATCATTTGGTTAAGAGAGTCCTGTGAAGAAACTATCTGCAGCTCTACCACCAGCACTTTATTCCTTCGTCACCTCCAACTGACTGCGTATATGCTGGAGTGAACTATGAACTGTAGTTTCAATCGTTACATAATCTTATCTAGCCTGAGGCGAATTTCCAGCAAGATGCATCTGGTGTTCATGCGCCACCCACTGCCGCAGAGGCTGCGCTTCGATCATTTGATTCTTCAAGAGCTGCTGAAGCAATCCTGTTCAACGCCTGATGTTGCATAACCTACAATTGCCATAGGCATGTCATCCAGAAGCGACATCTATCCACAATTCGCGTTTAGTCACGTATGCTGTTACATAAAGTTTATCTGTAGGCTGAATCATCATGAAATACTTCGTTAAAACCGCCTCCTCTTGTTTTTCGCTTGCTGTTGGACTTTGACCACTTTTTATATAACTGCGCATAATGGATACCGTTATTAAAATTGCTTCGGAAGATCGCTAGACAGACGAATGCTGCGCTTCATCACTAAAAAATGAAACACAGTCTAGCGTCAACAAAATCAACGAAACTAAAGAAAGCATAAAAACGTAAAATTCAGCACAAAGTTTCCACAAATCTCTGAGTAAATTTCCGCCATTACCTTCGATTGAATTCAGTTTGCTGGATAAACTTGAGAAGGAACTATAAATGAACCAAGAAGTGTGAAGGACCGCTAAAAGAGGAAAAAAGGATTGCAAGCAACGGTACGAAAGCGTACAGAGTAACAAGCTGTTTAATAACAAGCAAGCTAAACAAACTTTTATTTAACCAAAAATTCCCTAGATATTTAAAAAAATTCCAGAGGTGTTGATCGAAGAATGAGATTTTGGTTGAAAATCGCAAAGAATGAAACAAACAACAGCTCATCACATGTCAAGAGTACAATTCATTGCGAATTTAAAACATACGAGTGGACAAAATTTCACATTTATCTCGTGTTGCCAAAACTAGCAAATGTTTTCCTCACTCTCTAGTTACTGGAGGACAGCTCTTGGGAAAGGAAGGGAGACAGAAAATTCAACAAAATTTTGTTTGTGTAAATAATTCTCTCAAGCATTATCGAATCTCTTCAAGGGAAATTCCTCTTACTCTGCTACAGTATTTTTCGGGGTGTGACTCATAACGGCAAGGTTCGGTTTAACAGTGTTTTTTTAAGCCGTTTTTGGGTGTCAAAATGACACCCTAAAAGTTTGCAATGACACCCTAAATTCTGAAAGCCTAGATATGGTTTTGCTTAGTATTGGAGTAAAACGATTTGACATAAGCAGGTTTTCCTGCACGTGGTTATTGCAACAGACGGCTGCAATGTCATGGACCGACACAATTTTCTGTCGCAGAAGTTGGAAGCGAAAATTCTAAGTTTTGTATCTGTGAATACAGGGGCGGATCCAGGGGAGCGATTGGGGCGATCGCCCCCCCTGAAACCAACGAAAGTTACTTTATTTACCATGATTTGGTACAATTCGGAAAACAGTATTCGCAATATAATTCGGAAAACAGTATCCGTAATAAGACTTGACTACAAAATATTACTGAAATCGCCCCCCTAACCTTACCGGCTGGATCCGCTCCTGTGTGCATAGTCATGCGCACCGCTTCAGCCTCTTACTATACAGCAGCAGATTTGGACAGTATGGGGCACGAAACTGAGAAAGCACTTTAATGCAATTGTGGAAGTGTTTTACTGTTTCACCGATGCGATCGGCTTGCCTGGTGGTGCATCAGAATACAATGAAGACAAAAGGTCGGCAGTTGCAGCGCGCATGCAAAACCAGGTGGTTGTCGAGTGAGGCAACAGTGAGAGCTATGGAGTGAGGTTTCGGCCTTTTGGGCCGCACTGAAGCAGCTGTCAGGAAATAAAAATGATGCAACGTGCGTTGCTTCACTGCGACTTATAAAAACAAAAAGTTTCAACATGGTGCATTCCTTTTGTCAACATTGGTGCCTCACCTGACAGAACTGAGCAAAGTCTTTCAGGCGGAATGTTTTGACTTTGCACAGGGGAAAGCTTCCGTAGAACTGTGCATCAATAAGCTCTATGACGCCGCTGCTAAATCCGAGCTTAAAGCTAATTGCGAAAATTTTGATAGTGAATTAGGGGAACTTGGAAAGCTGGATGATTTGGCTGACTCGTGTGTGTCAAGTGGCATGGCATTCTGGAATGGCGCCAAAAGATTAGCAAATTGATCGTCACCACACACAAAAGGGAGACAGGAGTGAATGAACCAACTACCGCGACATCTCTTTGCTAAGCCTCCCAAGACGAGTGTATGCTAAGATGCCGCGAAAATAATCGAACCAAAGCTGGATGATACCTAGTATGGTTTTTGTTGCGGCCGAAGAAGAAACTACAGAAGAAATTTCTACTCTCCAGCAAATTTTCAAGAAATCATGGGAACATGTCAAAGACTTACGCACATGTTTTGTCGACCTCGAAAAGTATATGGCCCTGTTCCTCGTGAAAAGCTTTGGGTGATGTTGTGGGAGTATGGTGTTGACGGGTGCTTATTGCTGGCCGTCAAGTAACTGCATTCCTGTTCAGAAGATTGTGTCCCTGTCGACGGAGTTAACTCACAACCGTTCAGAGTTGGCGTTGGACTCCGACAATGGTGTGTGCTGTCACCACTCTTCTTCATAGTCTATATGAGGGTTCTAACTCCTCTTCATTGTCTATATGAGGGTTCTCATAGTCTATAAGAGTGTTCTCCACACTACGGCCCGGGGGCCAAATTCGACCTATGAAGCCATTTCACCCGGCCGGAAAACATATTTTGCCAATAATGAAAAAGTAATATATTTACGAAAAACTTGCTGATTAGGTAGAACGTAACATATCCCTAAAAAATCACATTGCGCAAGATGTTGGCTCTCGAACTCTTGTACAATAGCCCATGTGCTCCTCTTCCAAAACTTTGAAGAGCCCTGGTCTGTATAAATTGGATAAACAGTGACAGACGCATCGACGAGGGTGTCACTATTGGGAACTGCAGGATGAACCATTTGTTTTTTGCGGACGAATTGGTACTGCATGCGTGGACCTTCGGAACAGGGTCTTCAGCTCACGTTTGATCGGTTTTCTGCTGCGTGCGACCAAGAAGGAACGAAAATCAGGACTGAAAAGATTGAGGTATTATGTCTCGCCAAGGCAGTGTTTCCTGGGCAGACGCCCAAGGCAGTTTCCTGCAAGTGAGCACAAATACACCAGCAGGTGGAGACGTTCAAGTACCTTGGGGATGGGGTGGTATTCACGAGTGACGAAAGTCGGAACAAAGGGATTGATACACGGATTAGTAAAGCAAACGCAGTTCTGCGTGAGCTTTATTGCTCCGTGGTGACGAAACAGGGGCTTTCAAACAAAGCAAACCTTTCAGTTTTTTAATCTGTCTTTGTTCCGATCCTCGCCTGTGGTCATGAATCTCAGGTAAAGAATAAAAGGCAGAGATGGAATGTTTGCGAACAGTTCTCGGTGTGACACTTTGTGACAAAGAACACAGGTCTAAAATCCGTAAAGCCCAGCATGTCAAGTCACTTCCCCGAATCGATAGATCCCAGCTATGTTAATTCGGCCATGCGTCAAAAATGTCCCAGGAAAGAATGGCGAACTAAGTCTTTCAGGCTACAGTCTAAACCCACGGGAAATCGGCGCAAAGTTTGGGCATTGTGCCCCCCTCGTTACGTCCCTGGTGTGACACTATCGCGACAAATTGCGCAGCTGTGAAACTCGCAGAGCCCTGAATGTCGAACC
>JGI24158J21664_10010717_pt1 | contig 12222 bp, 9 predicted proteins | sample Ectturendosymbi3_FD_21664 | JGI IMG/M metagenome (IMG submission 21664) | reverse complement strand
AATAATGGTGATCCGCTTTGCCCCTCACAAAAATAATAATCAAAAGGTCGTAGAAGAACAAGCGGTTTGACGAGGCACTAACTGCTATGTCAAAATTTCTCTTATCAATTTGACAGTTTCAGCAATTTGCACGATTCAACAGTACCCTAATGTTATAAAGTTTCATGAGGGCAAATTGAGACCTGTCTGAGACAAAATAGTACACAAACAAATAGATAAAAAGTACCTTAAAAATACGAACATTTTAAACTATCTCCCAAGTCGACACTTCCAGCATATTTGTGGTTGAATACCAATAATTTACGAATTTTCGATCAGATAATCTGTCTCAAGATAAATCTTGTAAGGAGATAATTAACGAGCAGGACAAAGAAAAATTCCAATAAGATTTCTTAAATATGATTAGAATATAAAATTTCATTTTTATTCTTTGAAAGTTTCTACAAATGTCAAACTTGCTATGCAATGTTTTGAAAATTTCTGGGGGGCAAATGCCCCAAATGCCCCCCCTGATTGCGCGCCTGCAGTGAAACATGAAAGGATTTTTTTGAATTTTTCGAAAATTTGCCAAAAAATCGTTTCTGGAAAATCAAAAATTTGCATTTTCCTCAAAATTGTCAAATGTAAAGGTACCTTTTTTCAATTCATCGGATCGATTGCTGTCTTTCGAATCCGATGATGTCTTCACTGATTCTCTAGCGCAATCCATTCACGAGTTACCTCGGATAATAACATCCTACTTACTGCGGCGGGCTTTAAAGTGTTTTTTTGCACTTGATCTTCTGCTGTTGGTAAAGTCACGTATTTCAAAATTCAGTTTTGTAGCACTTGTGCTGGTTGATAGCAGTTTTATAGGCTCGTTTCCAGTCAATTATGTAGTATTGAAAGAGACTAAAGCAGATTAAAAGCAATATTTTCATATCAGAAAAATGTCTAATTTTACACACTACACCACAGGCTTCACAAAGTTTCCTACAGAGGCTACTGATATGCGGTTTCAATGAAAGTTTATTATGAATTATAACAGCAAGACACTTGATGCTGTCAATTTGCTGTAGTTTCAAACCATTCATGCAAATTTCAAATTTACAGTTTGAAGAACGTGTTGCAGTTACCGCATATAAGCTGTGTCACTATAGTTTATTGATAATAATCAGTTAGACCTCCTCCAAGTATAGACTTTATCAAACTCATTTTGAACATTAGTTTGTAAGGTTTTGATATCTTTGTGAGATGAGTGCAAACTAGTGTCATTTGCAAAATGGGTATTTTGAAAATTAGAGGCACAAGCAAGTTCATTCACAAAAGGGCCCATCACTGAAGAACACCACACTCAATTGTCTGAAAATTTGAAGAATAATTGCTTACTTTAGTACACTGCTGACGATTAGTTAGAAAGTAAGAAAGTAAGACATCAAATCATAGAAAAAATATCTCATAAAGGGCAAAAGTTGCAACAAAACTACTTGAAACAGACTTCTAGAAGCATTTTCAAATCTTACCTGACTTAGCCAGAGGCGCAACAAACAGACAAAGACCGCACATGCCGGTGGAAAAAACGAACAACTGACGGCTTGAACATTTTCGCAGCATCAATTGAACAGCACCGTAGCTGAATATTTCTACCAAAGCTGCATACGTTGCGTTCAAATACTTGCTGCCACCCAAGCGATTGGAGTTGAATGAAAGTCCATAATACGCTGACGAAACTGCAAAACTGATTTGAGAAGTTGAATGAACGACAGGACATCTTGGCCTATCGTTTGAAAAATAGTTGAGTATTGTTGAAACGTTTGAGCTGTTTAGAGGAAAACACATGACGCCTAAATATGCAATCGAGTTCCAACTCAAAACAAATTGGTTTAGAACCATGATGTGCAACCGAGTAAGGGAAAGAATTATCAACTACTTTTGTCTTTTCGATAAAAACCACAAACAAATTTCCGGAAAACTTACAGAGTTGGGGAGTATGTATCGTGCGAAAATCGCAGGTTATAGTACATTTGCATATCTCACGTAACAGCAATTAAATTTGTGGACAGCGTTTTCGTTCGGTATTAGGGTCTCTTTACTAAAAGAGCAATCGTTTCAATTTGTAAGCAAACTGCCTATACAAAATTTGCTCACAACGGTTTTGATAATGACACGTATTTGCACGGAGAAAATTAAACGGTTTGCATTCTTGTTAAATTTTTGTTGATACGTTGAACAAACTGGTCGCGCCATTTGCGTAGAAAGTTTTACAAACAGAGGGTGCCATAGAAAGGTGTTGCTGCGGTAGCAAGTATGTAGAAGAGGTCTTGTGTACTGAGTCTACAGTATGAGAGTGGTTATATGTTGCGCTATCATTGTTTTTTTCTTAACGGGCCGGGACAGGCGATATTTCGCCTCTTTTGTCTGACAACCCCCAAGCATTTTACTTTTTCACATAAAGTGACTTCTTTTGAGAGGAGATTTCTCATTAGTTGTCGTGCATTTGCTTTTGATTAATCCGTATACCTGTATTATTAATTTCACGCTAACGAAAGTAACGCACGTGTGGCTGAGAAGGGTAACTGAAAAGCTTGCTTCACTTTGGGTCAAATAGCGGCGAGCTGGTAATTAGCTATTTTTAAAAAGTATTGCGATCGCAATATTTTGCTTCGTATATTGGAGATAAAACTTATAAATGGTGATTGCAACATGAACTTTCTTTACCATAGATAGCTCCCGCTTGCTTGGACACATAGCTGCGCACGCTAAAGTGCTGCATTGACCCAACGTGATTGGAATATGAGGTCAGCACGACTAGAGCAGCATGGACAAAAATTGGGTGAAAGTTATGACTTACAATGCCATTCCAAGCTTCAAAAGGCGATTCCTCAGAAATGAAACCTTTGCCATGTCGATGTAACTGAGACTTTTTCTTTGTTTGTGAGAAGGTTGTTCAGGATCAGGTTTCACCTGAATGAGAAGAAAGTCAGTCTAACAAAATCAACATTTAAAATGCTTGTTTGGAAGAGTTCTTACCGTGTGATCACTTGCAGATATAAAAGGAACTTGAAATTCCATTTCCACACCATTAAGACGAGAAACGGTTTTCACAATTTTTTCAGCTTTGTTTAATTTTCTTGCTTGTATGAGCCAGGTCACTGTCTCTTCTATAAAACTTATAAAGATTCACATAAGTTGTACTGTGGTGGTAGAGTGCGTTAGGGGCAAAGTTTTTCTATCACACTGTAACAATAGAAAAATTCGCATCAACAGAATACAATCTGAAAGCTAGTTACGAAAAATCTGGTTTAGTAAAAAAAACGAAAGTGGGTCTTCCACAAAACTAAATGCAATTGTTGCAGCTGTGATGCTCGCAAGGCATGTCAGTGAGCTGTCGTTATGCTATTTAACTATTCACGTACTAGCGTTCAGTTGAATCTAATCGTACTGTTCATAGGTGTAGGAGCAGGCAAATGTTTGGGAGTGCGAAGGATTATTGCCCAAATTTCCCCAAACTTGCTCGTAAAAAACTCCAAAGAAAATGACCTCCAGAAAAATAATATTAACGACTGCATTTCATTTCATGTAAGGCGCATTTTTTTCAAATAAATGCATTTCAAGCACCATTTTGGCCCAAAGAGAACTAACTAAACATATAACCCCAAAAAAAATAAATAAAAAAAATGTTTGCACTTTAATTTTGGGTGCCATTTTCGTAAAATCAAAGCACATACAGCAAGTTTGGGAAAGTGTTCACATATTTTGCCTAAATTTCCCCAGATTGTGCCCGGATTTTAAGGAATTTTTCCAGGATTTTCACAAAAACAAAAGTTACGGGGGTGCACCCGCTACATCGTCGCCTCCCACACCACTGTTAGCATTTTCGTTATTAGGAAAACCCCAACGTTTAAAAATAGTTAAATCGCCGCAAATCGTTGATAAAATGAAAAGTATTTTGAAGTCAAACGAAGCTGAAGACCATCACACGCTTTTTGTCATTTGAAGACTGAAAAACAGGGTTTTAGAAACTGTAACCAAATTGCAAAAAACGTAGCAGCAAAATTTGCTTGTGATATTCTAAAAGTAACGCAATCAATCAACACACTACAGTAGAGCATTAACCATAATTGCATTGCGTGCAACTTTCTATACAAAAGAAAAATCCATTCTTTCCTGAGAAACGTTTCAAAAATGAGCAAAAGGGAAAATCTAACTTCAAGCAAACGATTTTATCAAATTTCCTAAAACTCGATATCATGGAACTGTTTCCAAATATCTTTATTTTAACATAGATTAAAACTGTATTGACGTGAGAACAATCTAGCGCACTTAGTAATTTCTTTCCAGAAAAAATCGCAGCAATGTCATTTGAATACAAAATGACGGTCAACTGGTTCAAAACATGCAAAAAGTTTGCTATTAAAACGATATATTCTACCCAAGCGTTGTAAACTTAAGTTACCCTTTCTTTAGCATAACGAAGAACCATTAAAAAACATACTGTTATGAAAGACAAACGCTCCACAAAAACAGAAAACGCGATGGCTGAAGTGAAATACAACAAATTAAATGTTCGCAATTCCTGTGAAAGTTTCAATAAGAATATTTTTCATATTTTACGTGTTTACCATTGTCATGTTTTTGTCAAAAAGATCTCTGCTGCATACAGTCCAACACCATCAGTAGTTGTGCTTCACTCTGTACGTTTCTGATGCAAACACAACAGAAAAACATGTTTCGTGCAGCAGAGCTAATTTTCTTACCATAGTGTTGTTGGAATAACAGCTGCAGATGCAATTGCCAAGGTCGTCATCATCCACCTCCAGTTTGGCAAAACGTAAGCTACCAAAGGCAAAATTACATTACCGAAGCTTGTACAGAATACCACGAAAGTGGCTGCCAAATTTCGACGTTTCGTAGGTGTACTTTCGTTCACTGAAAAGAAGGGAAGGCAAGAAGGCTTTGAAGTAAATATTACAAAGGTAGTTTGGCTGAAAAAATTTGCACGTAAACGCGGCTTAACCAACTCATCCTTCAACAACACAAATCTCAAAAGTTTAGGCAAAAGCAATAGAGATCAATATTTTCTTACATCGTATTTGCAAGAAAATTTTACGTTTACATGTTCTGTTCGGCAATCAAAATGCGCAACAAAGTTAACTCAGACTTGGGTAAAACAACGTGAAGACAATGCGTTTGACAAGCCAAAACAGATGTTTAACACTTAAGGCACCGCTTTTGCAACAAATTTCGCGTACCAAACACACACACCACTGATATTGCCCTTGCTTGATGCAGACAAGAAAGTTGTACCGGATAACTTAGGCATTTCTGAGAATAAAAAGGATGGCTGGTAAAAATTTTAAAATGCAGTTTTACCCGGATTTATGAATTTAACTCTAAGAATGGCTACAAAAATTAAGAAAGTACGCCAAGGCAACTGCCTGACAAAACATTTGCTGCAAAAAGATTTCTGGTGAAGGCACGGGCGTACCGAGGTTAAATGGGACTCGGGACAAGAAAGCTTGGCGCCCCCATATTCGAACATAAAGTCTTTCGGGAGCAAATGTACTGTATTGAAGAAAGTCCTTGCGGCATTGTTGGGCTTTTCGGAGCCCCCAGTGATTTGGTGCCCGGTGCGTTTTGCACCCCTTGGTAAGCCCCTGACTGAAGGCTCTGTTGCGAGCCTACCTGCAAAAAATGCCTTTACACGAGAAAGTGTTGCAAATAACAAAGCAACAGGAAAAAAACAATGCAGTTAGCACACATGCTCACCGATGATCACGTTTGTAAACTCTTTCATAATAGAGGCCACTCCCATTAACCACATGCATATGTTCAGACCGGCAGCAATTGAGGTCCATGCCAAACCAAAAACGGCCGCTGTGTTCACCATTAATGAGAAAACTAACGTTGGTTTTCTTCCGTACCTTCGCACAGCATCCGGAATAGCCGATAGTACGCAAGGCAGCGGAAAATGAGCAACATAAAGCCAGATTGAAGTCGTAGGCAAATACTTCATTGGCATTCACAACGCATCCGCGAAAATGCACTCCGCTGACAAAACTGTCCTTTAAAGAAGGGTCGGAAACTCAATGAAGCAACGTAATGGTCTTGGGTTCGGAAGGATTTTTGCAATGGGGGTTATTTGCGGATGTTTCCACAGGTTGTCAAAAAGATTTTTCCGGGGGGGGGCACACGTGATGAAATTTATTTTTTCATGCTCGAAGCAAAGAAAACGACTTTTTTGCTAATATTGTAACAGAAAAACGTCAAATTTCAAAATATAGGGGGGCCAAGACCACATTTCCAACGCCCATGGTAATGGGTAATTTTGGGTTTTACAGAAGAATCTGTGGATACTCGATTGCAACCGTGCTAAAAATAATGCAAATAATGCAATCAACCAATTGCAACGCTGTGCAACCACTTGGATTTCAGTTACACAGGGTCATTGCCAATCGTCCAAACGCACCTAGGACCGGTCTGCATCTTTGTAGTATTTAAGTGCAACATGAACCAACCAAACAGAAGTCAATAAGGGTTAATGAAAGTTAACTAACAGCATCGGTAATAACCAGGCACAAAGTTTGTTTCACTGTTGAGTAAAACTCGTTTTCTACTTGTTTTTAATAAGGAAAAAAGAAAAAATAGATGCTAATTAATATTTATGGATTACGGATAATGCGCAATGTCTTGGAGAAATCAAAATGAGCCGTTGTTCAAAAGTTAACAGTGATGATGATAAGCGTCTGCATAGAAAATGTGATTCTAGTCAAAGAGAATGTTAGATGTTTAAACTCAGTTTTGGTGGAACAAAAGGAAAACCATTATCAATAATGATTAATGTTATTTTACGAAGGTATGCGTCTATATCACGGTTGCTTCGAGGCATTTACTTGTGGCTGATTCGCGATCGGCTGTTTGTGTGTGAAAAAGCATTGTTTTAGTGTTGTTTTATTCTCAGAATTAAGGATTAGGTCAGGTCAGTATTCCTCTTGCTCGTAACAGTAGTTTGTTTTGGTAAGTGGGACAGACCTTGTTTTTGATAATCGCTTCCACTGCATTTCAGGCGTTGTTTTACATCCTTAGCTTTTCACTGGCATCCCAAACGGATGCAATCTTGTCCTGTGATCATGGGCGTCGGAAGGGGAGAAAGGAGGGGATTTTCCCCCAGGATTTTGAAATTTAATATTTTCCTATTCATTTTCAGTAGAAAAATGCTTTTCTCTACGTTTTGAGTTGGTAAAATGAAGTTTTATCACTGCTGTGTTTATTTTTTTACTAAAATAACTCCGAAGCTTATTTTCTCAGTTAATTACATAACCTGAACTGAAGAGGTGCAGCGGCATCTGTACACAGCCTAAAACCGCCTCTCATATTGTTGAGCGTCCACTGTCATTACGATACAGTGCCGCTCGTGCGTATCGTATGCGCGTCTCAGAACCGGTAAAATGTGTGAGCGTGGCCACGTGACAGTTTTCATCCAACCCCTTGTGCCAGACGCCTGTCTTTTGTGTTTTATGCTTAGCGACAGCAAACCACGCGGTGACCACCAAGAAGAGACTTTTTCTTTATTGCTCTAAAAGAACTGAGCACCAAAAAACAAATAGGAGACTGGTTCCTAGATAAACTCTGCAGAGGCTCTCACCCAGGGACGCCGGAACGTTGGTAGGGCAGGAGGGGCAGAAAAAAGTTGAGGGCAATGGAAACTTATGAAAAACAAAAATATGATTGTCAATTAACAAGCCTGTAACTAGGAGGGACACAGGGGCTTAGTCTCCCCTGAAAAAAATTTTGCCCCTCCCTGGAAAAATTGTTGGACATGGTTTTTGGGCNCCTCAATGAATTCTTCGCCTCCCCTGATGTCCCAATCTGGTTATGGGGCTGCCAATTACGCTTGCTACAGTTCAACAATAATGTTGCCTTCAAAAATAATAAAACAAACTATAGACACTTGTTTCATTTGGATCTTGATAAATCATAAAATTACCTATGAAAAGACACCTTTACCCCCGTTTTCCCTCATTTGAAAGGTCAGGGAGGAAATGCCACCACACTCCGGCGTCCCTGCTGCTTGCCACTATCAGCATTCACAGCCTCGCTACATTACCTGCCAAGATGTCTGCATTCAAGACTCACATGCGACAAAACGCCTAATATCGTAACTTGAAGCGAACATTTGAAGATTTGTAGCCATGTTATTATTACACGATAAAGACCAAGAGTAAAACAATCCGCTCGCAAGTTTGGCAACTTGCCCCTGCAGGCAGTAGCGTAGCCAGACCAAAAATTTGGTGGGGTCCAAAATTTTTGTTTCAAGGCGAATAACACTATTTTGTTTGTAATACCGCCTTTCATCGCGCAAAAGACTACATGTTCTAAAAATTTGCGGGGGACATGGTCCCCTAGGCCCCTCAGCTACGCCTATGCCTGCAGGCAAAAGAGCGGCATGAGTGAACTGCAAGCTCAGCACTGCATGACACCAAAACAGTGAACCTGGCTCTTGCGCAGTTTGAGTGTTGTACCGGCAAATAAACTGTTACTACAAGAAATAAATCAATTAATCGAAATCAAGCTGCTGACGATAAATTTTCTAGAAAGTTTTAGTTCTTGGCATGGCATAGCCAGGGCGGCCCCATGCCCCCCAAATTTTTAGAAGATATATCATTTTGTGCTTTGAGAGGCAATATCCCAAACAAAATAGCGTTATTCGCCCGAAATCAAACATTTTGGCGCCCTCAAATTTTTGGGCTGGCTACGCTACTGGTTCTTAATACCACTTTCCAGAGGGGCAAATGCAAGTTTTGATCTCAGGGCAGATCCAGCCAATAAGTGTAGGGGAGCGATTTCAGTAATATTTGTTAGTTAAGTCTCATCACCAGTGGCGTAACAAGAGGTTTGAGCCAGTGGGGCAAAGCTTATCTGAAGGGAGCCCACTGGTCACCGTAGAGGGGCACTAGCCAAAACTCTGTAAAAAGTTAAGAAATTATAGTGACGGTCTGGGTGTCGTGGATGTTTATACCAGCTAAAAAAAAAAACTGAAAACACCACGAAAAATGGAAAAACAACAACCTAAATAATACTACATGACAAAATGTCAACAAAGGGGGCCCAGTTTTTACATTTAGCTTGCCAGGGGGGCGGCTTGCCTCCCTGTTAGTTACGCCACTGCTCATCACGGATTCACTACTGTAAGAGAGATGAAGTATACTTCACAAGACTTCTGTGACAAATCAACGGATGACAAAATGGACTTGCATTGCTAATGCTGTTTTCCGAATTGTACACAGTCATGGTAAATACGGTTAATGCGTAGGTTTTAGGGGAAGCGATCGTCCCTCCTGGATTCGCCTCTGTTTTGATGCCCCTGCGGACTCCCATAGCTTTGACGTACCACGAGTTCAGAACTGTTTGCTTGAGTACAGTGTAAAAGCACACCAGTAGCCATAATGGTCATTGTTTTCGCATTCACATGTTTAGCGACAATGTTGACCTCACAACTAATAACAGAAATTATAGAAAACCATTCTGAATTTTAGGTGTGCGCGAATAGCTGCAATAAATTTGTTTCTAATTGATGTTGATAAATCATGAAATTACTCATGATACTGGTTTGTAAGGGCATTTGTGCCCCAGTTGTCCCCCCTTTCGAAGGGCAGAGGAGGCGGTTCCCCCGTAATGCAGCCCCGTTCCGGCGTCCCTGCTCTCACCTCAATGCATGCTGGCAGCTCAGAAGTAGAAAGTCAGGCTGCAGGTATGTTTACTGTTGTTCTCATTCTCTTATCGTTACTACTGCAGCGCCAGGGCCGGCCATAANCCGATGCAGTTGCATTGGGCCCAGCGCCTCTGGGAGGCCCGCGCCATGGTGTNTGATTTTTTTGCGAGGTACTCGTTTTTGCCAGATATTGCNTTCGAGAATTGTAGGATTGGTTCATAAATCTCAATAAATCTCATTGTTAGCAAACAGTTATCNTGTCTGAACCAACGATGAATTTCCTCATCGAACGTTNTCAAACGTGCTCAATTCTCGTGCTGGGGCGTTGTATCTGCGCTCTACCATGTCCCACTCCTTACGGATGGAACTTGGTTGTTACTAGTGCTAATTAAACCTGCAGTATACCTACAGTTTTTGCAAACAAGGTGTGTAATGATTCAACTCGCAACGAACAGGTCAAGACGATTGTCTATCGTATTAGCTTTCATGGCAGTTCTGCTAACGTAACGTTGTTCAGTTCTTGAAAGATCCTTCTGTTTTGGAAAGATTTTGACTGGTTGCGGGCCATCTGCATTTTGACAAAGGCTTGCAGTTTTGCTTTATGGCAGGTTTTGACTTATATCACATATTTAATATTTTGTCAAAATAAAATTAACTCTACGACATTGAAACCAATACTACAAGGTAAGAGGTTGAACATGTAGAAACCAAAAATCTCATGCAAACCAGGGAAAAATTTTGAGAAGTGTTGTTCGCACTTAAATTTGCCTTCTTTTCTTTGTTAAAAAAATTGTTCCGCGTTATTTGTCAGTGGTGCAAATACTTTTATCATTTGCCGCCCCACCAAGTTTTGCCTATTTGCGAGCGTAAATAGGTAAAAAACCACAACGTACTTCAAAGTCCGGGTTCACAAACGTAAAGGACACTTAAGATTATCTTTGCAGCTTAACGAGGCAAGACAAAACTGTGAATGTTATCCAGCACACTCGTTCCTGTTTATCAATGGATTAGACGGCTATATGCTTCTATTTCATCAATCAACCATGCGGATTGTATATTGTGTTGATAAGTGTTTCTACATCTGTGACGTGGTGGTTGTAAGATTTTTGTACATTACATTTCTAATTCATAAAGAACAGTTTGCATTCCAAGCCCATGCATATAAAATTTGGCTTTTGGGGAACTTTGGGCGGATGCATGGGGGCTCTCTTGTGACGTCTGGTTCTTTTTGTGTATTGCGTCATAAAGCGGATAGTTGATCGTGCGCCCAAACGTTACCTTACTTATACTGTACAGCGTACAAGAACGCGTCTAGACTTTTGGTTAGTGAAAGCGAAAAAAGTAATCAGTTCATGTTAGCAGGTTTCTCCAGGTCAGTTGTTATTCGAATGAAAGTGCCGTTCAACAAGAGCAATGTAATTACATTGGACGTTAAGTTCGCTTGTCAGTTCGGTTTGATTGATGTAACTTTACACTTGCGTCCACCGTTTGGATCTCCATTGCAGAGCTTTCACTATGCCTTTCGACATGACTACGACTGGTAGCAGTACACTGTCTAATGTCTACCGCAGCACCATTCTATTAGTCGTAAACATAAACGTAACCAGGGGACCCATGAGCTATGCCCACATCCATATGAAAAACTGTTGTGTTATCATTTGCATACATACATACAGATCAACTACAATTTTGTCGTCTTTTGTCATATTCATTTAGTTATTTTGCTAAAGCATCTTCAACAAAAGTTCGCAGAAAGGTTGACTGAGCACGATGACGTCATAACACCACCCTGCTCAGAGGGGCCATGCGCCTAGGTCTTGCATTGGGCCCCGCACCTGTTGAGACCGGCCCTGTGGAGCGCAGTCTATGTTGAGTTGGTGTTCGCATCGTGAAATAATTTAATCAAGCCTTCTTATCTTCCAACTCTCACTTAGAGCATTTTTCACACCTTTGGTCTTCTTACAGCTTGTATTCCGGCACGGGTGACTTAATTCTTTGAGTGAAATTACGCAAAAGCGCCTGATCTAAAAAAGTGAGAATCAAAATTACGTTTTTTTAGTTTCGACACAAAAATCAAAATCACGTTAATGTGATAGCTAATGATTTTTGTTTTGTCATTGTTAGTGAATCATCGCGTGCTTTATCGAAACTTTGTAAATGCTGCAGTAAATGTGTGCAGCTGTAACATAAGCGTAATTCAATGATATCTTCTTCAACAAGTCATGTAAATCCATCGAATATACTAATTGAAATTGTGGAAAACTGCAAAGCAATTAAAAAATCCGCTACAACAATTATGCTGATGTTGTTGACAACAGCTGCAAGGCTAAAAAGCTAAATGAGATTATGGAAACGTTTTTCCACAGAGTCGCATTGTCAAGGGAAATGAAGTTTTCCCAACGCAGTAATGCATCTCACCTGTCTGACAAATATCCTCCCACTACTGAACCCACCATGTAACCAAACAACTGCATCGTTACCGGCAGAGGATTCAGCCATGATTTGTCGCACACCAAGGCAAACTGAAATCA
>JGI24158J21664_10010715_pt1 | contig 12222 bp, 11 predicted proteins | sample Ectturendosymbi3_FD_21664 | JGI IMG/M metagenome (IMG submission 21664) | reverse complement strand
CGAGTTTCAGGCAGAGAGGCCCGTTCGAAAAAATTCGAAATAGTCTCCCTCATCATCTATCCACAAGTGGAGGTCCCAAGTTGACCCCGCTGCCCATCTTGAGAAGCGAATGGGGTCAGCGCAGGTTTCTTCTACTCCAGGAGACTTGAAAGCCACGAGTAAACGGTGATCTTGCCATAAGCTGGTGATTGGAAACTGGAACATAACTTCACTCACAAGGAAAGAACACAAACTGCTTGAGCAAGCCAAACAATATTCCCCGGATGTTGTTGGCATCCCTTCGACTAAGCGCCATAGTTCTAACACTGTTGAGCTGTTGGACGATGGGTGGAAACTGTTCTACTCCGGCGTTGAGCCAGCGAAGTATACCCAGGCTGGAGTGGGTGTACATCTTTAACCCTCAGCTGCCAAACTGTGTTGATGAATGGATCCCACTGAGAGGGTGTTTGGGTTGAAGTTGTCAGACATCTCCATTCTCCGCGTGTTCGATACAAATATACGTCTAAGTTCAAGTGCATTGTACCCGGAATGCGTAGAGGAAAGTAGTGATGCCTGTAAAGGGTTAAAACTAACAAATCTACGATACTTTGGGAGACTTCGATGCTCATGTTGGGAACGATGCCGGTGTATGGAAGTATGTGATTGGCCGACATGGTGATGCTGACGTTAATGATAACGGAGGACTCCTGCTGCAACTGTGTTGTAACAACACACTGTGCATCATGAACACTTTCTTCCAGCACAGAGATGTGCACAAGTACACCTGGTGCAGAGATTCCTTTGGTCAACAGTCGCTCATTGGTTTCTGCATAGTTTCAACCGACTTGTTCCGTTCAGTGTTGGACGTTCGCGTTAAAAGGGGCGCAAGACTGTTAACCGATCACCACCTGCTGGTCTGCAACTGCATCTGGAAAAACTAACGGGGCCTACACATATGTGCTGGACCTGGAGATGGACAAAGTTGTAAGAAAAACCTTTGCGGACAGCGTATCGTCCTTGTTCCGAAAACTCCCGGAATCCACAGTGAACGCGGAGGTGGAGTGGCTGCTGTTCAAAGCAGCTGTAGCTTCATCTGCTGCTCTGGTATGCGGAAGGAAACGACTCGTTGTGGCGAGTAATGGCACAAAAGTAACCCTTTGGTGCAACCAAGAGGTGAAGATAAATGTAGTCTACAAGGTCTGGTTTCAGAGCAATGCTGGATCCCTTTTGTATTCGCGGTACGCTGAGGATCAAAAGTCAGCAGCCCTCATGGTAAGAAAGCCCATAATGCAATCTTCGTATAAAAATGAATGAAACATTGCAAGATACCCATCATCAAATAGGGGATGACTTCCTTGATTTTGAACTAAGATAAAGGAGGAATAATGAGCGATCCGTTAGACTCGCTTTGCACTGCTGCACTGGTGGCGAGTCACTGGCAGCACCGCGCGTAAACTGTCGTCTTGTATCCACCGGTCCACCCATTAGCCCGAGCACGAGGCTGGACAGGCCGCAAGTGCCGTTTTTTAAGACTTCGATGTGACCCGGCCGGGAATCGAACTCAACCCACTAGCATCTGGAGAGGCCACTTAGCCACTGATTTTGAACTGAAACACCCCTATGTCGCAATTGAGGACGGTACTTTGTATTCCTTTTTACACTTTTTGTTAGAAATAGGAGGTTAGGTCTATTCATGACGCAGCAGTAACGTCTAATGTATGTTAAGCTTGGACTGACGCATAGTTTCACATATTTTGATTCATAGATTCGCCATCGAGCACGTCTGCCGCATATCCCGCATTTTGAAACAACCCAGAAGTCACGCTCTGTTGGTTGGAGTGGGAGGATCGGGGCGCCAATCGCTCACTCGACTTGCGTCACACATGGCTGATTACGAACTCTTTCAGGTTGATGGCTTGTATCTGCTAAGTTCATACTTAAGTGTTTTGCCTGAACATTGTGCAAGCTATGACCAGAAATTGTTCGTGAAGGAAAAGTGTAAACAAAAAACAAATTGTCTTCAAAAATAATTTTTGAGTTCTTTGAAAAGAGCAATGCGTGTAAAAGTTCCACTTCCGGACAATATTTGTTTCCCCCGAGTTGTTTGATTTCTCGTAAAAAAGCAACAAGTGAACACTCGTGACTTAACAGAGTTTATTTAATGCTTTTTAATCCAAATTTCGTGGTGATAGCATATCAAAATAATAAAATAAAATGTTTTGAAAGGTAGGAAGAACTCGTTTACTCATAGTGTAACACGTGCAGTGTTGTTAAGAATTGAAGTGTTGCGATATTTCTTGCTGACCACAGTCAAATTGCCAAATAAATTAAGTTCATCTTAAACGTACTTCACGTGTGAATCAAATAGATTTCAGCATGTTGTCCAGTTTCCATCGGTAGCGCCATCTAGCACTCCTAATTCATAAACTTTGCTTGTTTCCGCAGGTTGAGATATCGAAAGGATATACTTCAAACGAATGGAGAGAGGATCTGAAGGTGATATTACGCAAGTCTACCGAAGGAGACCAGCACGGGACCTTCCTCTTTTCTGACACTCAGATCAAGGAAGAAAGCTTCTTGGAAGACATCAATAATTTGCTCAATACTGGGGAGGTTATTGCCGCCTGGTTTGATTTGTTCATAGACGCTTTTGCGACTCTGCATATTTAGTTTCGTTCTTTCAAACTTCCCTCAGGTTCCAAACTTGTTCGCGACAGATGAGAAGCAAGAAATTGTTGAGAAAATGAGACAAGTTGACCGACAGCGAGACAAGTCGAAGCAGACTGACGGGACGCCCAATGCTCTCTTCGCTTTCTTTATAGGTTTGTTCTCGTAAGACAGTCAGCAAATTCTGGCGCCACACCACACCAAGCCATAAAGTATCATTCGCGACATAATGTCTGGCACACCACGATCTAAGTACTGCAACAAATTAGCTTTCTTATAGACGTTGACTAAGTGCCGATGTAATTAAGTAGCAATGTGTAATCTCAGGAATAAATGTCAAAGCTTATAAATATAATATAAGGTGGATCCCAGTAATGTTATGAAACTGTGCCTAGTGACGTCTCTAACGAAAATTTTATAACATGCTGCGTTAGAACAAGAGAGACATCACTGGCACATCAGCATCCATGAACGTCGGAAGGGTTTTCTCCAGAGGGGACAATAGTGGATTTTTCCAGGAGGCCAACAGTAGTAAAATTTTATTTTGACAAATCCGAAACTAAGAGAAAAACATTTTTCTAAAAAGTAGCAAAATATCAAATTTCAAAATCCAATGGGACTAATTCCCCCTGCCGCCTTTCCGACGCCCAGGTTAGCAACACACTCACAAAAATTGAGATTATTTCATCTTTTCTTGTAGTTTCTAGCCAGATTTTTTCATGTCCTTGCATCCGCTCCAGGCAAACATCTTTAACGTCCATCCCATATGTTATCGGCATCATCTCAGACTGGTTGTCATTTGATGATCCGCTCGTTTCTTTTTATTGCAGATCGTTGCAGAGACCAGTTACATGTGGTGCTGGCCATGAGCCCGATCGGCGACACTTTCAGATCAAGACTGAGGAAGTTTCCGTCCCTTGTCAATTGCTGCACTATTGATTGGTTCCAGGTGAACATTTTATATGATTTGCTTCTTGATATTGGTTGCTTGGATCCTTCAAGTCTCCTTTGCAAAAGCTTGTTGAACTTTCATTTCGATACTTTATTCAAAAGTTTCTATCAAGAAACGGTGCAAGTCTTTGCGTATGGGTTCTCTGAGACAGTGTGAAAATACTTGTCTTGTGGTTATGTGCGTGTCTTTGCTTTAAAAAAAAAAACTCGTAAGATTTAATAAACTTTTTCTTTCTAAATATTTTCTACAATCCAATTCAATTTCATATCTGAGTAAAGCGTTCCAGTGTCGTTTTAGAAACTAAACCGCAGCTTCCCGTGGTTGCGTTTCAGGAAACTTTGCCTCCGATTAATACAAGTTGATGTGTCGAACTAAGTATATTAATAAATACTCAGTATCGCACGAAGTACAGTATTAAGTACTTAGTACCGAGCCCACGGGAAATGTTTCTTAACAGCAGCCTAGAAATGAATGTATTTGTTCCAACAGTCATGGCCGGAAGATGCATTGACAGCTGTAGCTTCACGATTTCTTGAAGATGTGGAATTATCAGATGAACACAGGACAGGGTGCATTGACATGTGCAAAAAATTTCACACTGTAAGTCATTTAAGTTCATAGTTTAATTTTTTTACTCTTCCATGCGCTTTGCATGGTTGATATACCGTCATCAAATAGATCTGGTATTAATATTTTTTCGACCATTTCAATCAATTCCTCACTTTATTCAATGTCCAATAGGTCAATTGTTGAACACAGGGTCAAGGCTCGAACACTCGATTGTAGCCTAATTCTCTTTATGTTGTGCAGTCAACCCGACAATTGTCCGAACGATTCATGCTAGAGCTTCAACGTCACAATTACGTCACACCCACGTCATACTTGGAGTTGATTTCAACGTTCAAGACGTTACTGGGAAAGAAACGCTCTGAAGTCCACAAGTTGAAGCGTAGATACGAAGTTGGATTGGAAAAACTTAATTCAGCTGCGTCACAAGTGCGTCTATGACGCGTCAATGCGTCACAGCCACTTACCCTGTTAATCCAAATATAGTCAAGCAGATAAATTAGTTATTCTGGCGATTTTTATTATTAGCCGACGTTTCGCCCACCTATTCAAGTGGGCTTCCTCAGGGCAATGTTTTTCCTCAGGGCAATGCCCACTTGAATAGGTGGGCGAAACGTCGGCTAATAATAAAAATCGCCAGAAGAACTAATTTATCTGCTTGTTTTGAAACCTGGTGGCAAACGCTACGAAATAACAACATGAGTAGCAAAAAGAACAGCAAATATAGTCAGCTGAATATGAATGTTTGTGATGCAATGCATCAGCTTTGCAGTGTGTTCTGTGAATTAACTTTGTGTTTTTACATTATTTCTGTCAGAGAAACGTGTTTTTTACTGAAACGACGTCAGCGGGGTGTTACCTGAGCTGTTTTGTTTCGCAAACAAATAATCTTAACTGAACGTGAAGTTATGTGCGTTTAACTTTCCCTGCTTCGATTCCTGGTTTTCGCAATGGCTTGTTCAGAAATGAAGGTCCATGAAAAGTTACACCTTTTTTAATACTTTGGCAATGTTCTTCGACAATTTCCAACGTTTGTTGAGTTTCATGCACGAACGGATTTGGCTTCAGCTGCTGTTTGTTGCCTGTGTCCACTTGTTGTCTCTATCACTAGGTGGCCGACATGCAAACAGAACTTCGGGAACTTCAACCCCAGCTGGTGGTTGCAAGTAAAGAAGTTGATGAAATCATGGTTAATGTTGAAAAAGAAAGCGTTGAAGTCGCAAAAGTAGAGAAGGTAAGTCCGTTTGTATCTGATCGCTGTCCAACTATGCACCTGCACCTGAGCACAGAGCCAATACAGTCATTCAGATTTTTATAGCGTTTTGTTCAAGAGTGAAGTCCATGTACTTTGCACCGGAAGTTTTGCCACAACTCAGTCAACTGAGTGTCATTTTAAATGTCGATATCATCTCTCAGCCATATAAACAGGGATAAGACTTTTCAAACAGCCTTGCTGTCTATTCTAGGTTGTCAAAGTAGACGAACAGATAGCGAATGAACAAGCAACGGTGGCTAAAGGGATTAAAGATGAATGCGACGCAGATTTGGCAGAAGCTATTCCTGTCCTTGAAGCTGCCCTGGCTGCTCTGAACACCCTCACCCCGAATGACATAACGTTGGTCAAGTCGATGAAGAACCCTCCTGCTCCTGTTAAGCTGACGATGGAAACCATTTGCATTTTGAAAGGAATAAAAGCGGACAGGATTCCAGATCCATCCGGATCAGGTTGAACCCCGCGTGGCGACTCATTCTAGTGTCGAGTTAAAGAATTGTTTAAAATATTATTAAAATTTTCAGGGAAAAAGATCGAGGACTTTTGGGGCCCGTCAAAAAAGCTCCTCGGTGATATGAAGTTTCTACAGAGTTTGAAAGAATATGACAAAGACAATATACCGGCTGCTTATATGAAGATCATCAGGTAAAAAATTGCAACAACTGCTTTGTGTAAACGATTCACAACAATGCGTTTCGACCGCTTTTCGAAGCAATGACAACATTACCTTGTAAATGACATGGCAGTGAAACGAAGTGTTGTTATCCTGTTGTTCTCATGGATGAATGTACTGTTATCCCGGTTTCAAGAATTTCTCTTTTAGAGATTTATCTGATATTTGGAACCATAACACGAAGTACAGTATCATGCGAATTGCCGAAAAAAGAGCATGGAACTTTCCAAATAGTCCAAAGCAGGCATTACCACTACGTGAACCTCACCAAGTACGCCGTGGCCGGTCTGATGAAGAAACTCCTTGATGTTTTTATGATGTTTTTTTACACTTTTACTTCAGTCCTGCTTAAAAGTTTAAATCTTTTTCTTACCTTTTCTGCTCAAAACATATTGCATTTCAATGTCATTGATCGTTTGAGGCAATGCTTAGTCCATGTGGCAGAACAAACTCAAAAAGTATTTCCTGCGTTCTGAAAAAAGCCCGCGGCGATTTCATTTCGCGCATTGCCATGGGGGCCCAACATCGCTATCAGGCCCCAGCGGTTCCCTCAGGGCCCAGCATCGCTATCAAGCTTGGCGCCGGCATCGCCATCAGGGATGAATCGGAAGCAATCATTAGGAGTTAGGTTAGATTTTGCATGACTAGTTTGCTTTGAAAGTGAACTGCTATTGCTATAAACTTACGTCAATAACAGAACCCCATGTTGTACGGATATAGCTTGCATTGATATGATTCGAAACCGCTACCGCCTGTATCCAGGTCAAAGTACATACCGAACCCGGAGTTCGTGCCAGACAAGATCCGCAACGCTTCCACTGCTTGCGAAGGTCTGTGCAAGTGGGTTAGGGCCATGGACTCGTACGACAAAGTGGCTAAAATTGTTGCTCCGAAGAAAATCAAGTTGAAAGTAAGTTGTCATTTTTTTCATCCCCGTCTCGTCTTAAATAACTTAATGCGACGGAGCAGTAGTACATACGAATGCTGAAAAAGTTTATTAAGTCATAATTTATAATTTTTGAATAAGATTTCAGGTTCTGTTTGAAAAAGATTTTAGGATTAAGGATGCTTCGTAGTGTTGCATGAAATCGATTTCCATTTAAAAAGTTTTGCGAATTGATTCAACTCAGCTGCCATTGTGGATACCAGTTACTTGACCACAATTTGTAGCTTGTGCATTTACCTTAAAATTTGCCTCTATCTCCTGCAAAAACAAGTTTTTGAAACACCATTAATCTTTTGCGCCACTCGTGAATTTCAGAGTTCGTAAAAAAGGTCTGCTTTCCCATCAATAAGACACCATCTGTGCTACTTTGCTCATGCGACATTTGTTGGGTTCAGGCGAAATAGTTTTGCTCACTTCATCGACTGCCGCTTTTACTCCTGCAGACTCGTGTTTGTTTATCTTGCTGGAATGGTTGTGTTATAAATTTGCGTTGTTGGTAAATCGGTGAAAGATCAGGTGGTTTCTGGGTGCGGCTTCCTCAGACTGCGCTTGGTTGACGTCTCCTCGCGGCTAGAAAATCGTTTCTCGCGGGATGCATGCATTTATCATCTGGTCCTCCCTTCATATTGCTGCCTGAAGCCAAAACGTAGCACTCAGTTTAAAGCGATTGCTCTGGATTTTCTAACATAGGCCCTTTTGGTCCAGTGTGTACACGAACCAGTGTGTAAATGAACACTCCCAATGCGCAAAAGCTAACTTCTCAAATCTTTTCGTACCATGAAAGAAGGCGCAACACTGCTCAGGCTTGGTTTATGTATTTGCATGGCAAGTTTTATGTTTCCAGGAAGCCGAAGGGGAGCTTGCCACAGCTATGGCTGGTCTACGAAAGAAACAGGCAGCCCTGAAAGAAGTTCAAGACAAATTGAAGAACCTTCAAGATAAACTGGAGTTTAACAAACAGAAAAAAGCTGATCTCGAAAATCAGGTTCTCTTTTACTTCGTGTGTTTGAAAATTATGTTTCCTTTCTTGTCTCTCTTCACGAATAAATCACGTTAATTTTTCCAGAACACTATTAAAGATACTTTGCAAACGTTCCGATAACTCCTGTTATCATCATCGGTGCATTGCAAATGCATTTTCTAAACCTACATTGTAACAAACTAAACGTTTGACATCATCTTTAATGCAAATTATCAAAGATGATATCGAACGTTTAGTTTGTGACAATGTAGGTTTAGAAAACTCTTCCCGTTGTACTTTTTTCCGTGTTTGACACCAGCATTCGCAAGATTTACTTTTTCCTCCATTTGTTATTTTCATTTGTACTAGCCTTTTCCATCACCAAGCGTTTTTCGCTTTTTGAAATATTTTATCCTATATAAACATTAAAAGCAGATTATCCCAAATTTACATGTTTTATTAAAACAACTGCTGCGCTGTTTTTTTTTCATTTCTACCATTCTCCCGCGTAATATTGCAATTTATGTTCGATGTGTAAAATGCTTCCATTTTTACTTCACCATTCCGCCAGTTTGGTCACACATCTATTCTCCTGAATGTCTACGCATTCAGGATGGCGCCATCATTTAGTAGAGGTTGGTCGATTTGCATTGCGTTGACTGCACACAATCACATTATACATTGCAAAGGTACTGATAGCAGTTCGTGCAGCAAGCGCAGTAGAGTGATCTGCCATTCTGTTGCGTCCAATGAGCTTTTCTCTCCTCTTTGTTGACGGAAAGATACTCGTATGTAGTTTTCTCTGTCATTTGGACAGATGCAGTGACGGCATTCTTCACTGAAACTAACGCGCATTGAAGTCTGGATATTGTGACCGACATATCTCACTTTCTGAGCTATGGCCGCAGAATGGGATCGAAATTAGCTGTTGTATGATAACTTTGTAGCACATTTATTTACATTTCTTTGTTGTTGGTACAGTAGTTGTGATTTTTGTCGAAATATTGAATAATTCACCAAAAGACGTGTTGTTCAATATGCAGATAACACAGCTCGGAAAAATGTGAAAGAAGTGTTGCATAGTGGCGCTGACCTTTGACCCGAAGCGTCGTTACTTCAACACCTTGTGTATCGCAGGTTGATCTGTGCAGCAAAAAGCTGAGCCGGGCCACGCAACTGATTGAGAGTTTGGGGGGTGAAAAGGACCGATGGGGCGAAACTGCCCAAGCGCTCGGAATTACGTATAACAACTTGACAGGCGATGTGTTGGTGGCTTCAGGCATTGTCGCTTATCTTGGAACTTTCACCTCAAAGTTCAGAGAGGTCGGTTGTTACGTTTTCCGAAAGATAAGAACGAGATGAGTTTGAAAATTCTTTTCTTAGCTTACATGCACAAACATCGTCATTTCCTTTTTCGACTCTAGTAAAAGTTTTAAAATCCTTTCTGCAACAACACCTCACTTTGCCTGATCGATACCACGAAAATCATCCCTGTTGGTTAAATTCTAATTGCCTTTGTTTGCACAATTACCTCGTATCTGAATTAGTAACATTTTCCTCTTATCAGGATCAAACCAAGGAATGGCTGAACAACTGTAAAGAAATCGGCATCCCGTGCACTGACAACGTCACTTTGCACATGGTTCTCGGTGAACCTGTGAAAATAAGACAGTGGAATATTTTTGGTTTGCCAACAGACAGTTTCTCTGTTGAGAACGGGATCATTATCAGGTAGACTATTCTAATTATTGCAGATGCTGTGATTTTTAATGTATTTTTGTACCAACACCTGAATGCTTAGCTGACATGTCAGTTACCACCAAGCGTTGAAAATGATGTGTTGCGCTGTAGTCGCGAAATTGTTTTTGACATTTGCAAGCAAACGTGATTTTTTAAAACTAAGAAATAATTGAAATGTGCATATAGTAGTGAAATGACCTCTGGGCGCAAAAACATCAAGTTAATTTTGTCATATAATGATGCTTTGAAGTTCTTAGCCACGCGACCATACTTCTTAAACAGGCTGGCAGGGTTTCAGTAGCTCTTGGACCTGATTCCATTCAAAAACTTATGTTACATTTAAAGCAGACAGTTTTAAAAGGAAGCTGAATGGAACTTCTGTCTTTTCTTTTATTCTCCTTTTTAAAAGTCCTTGACAAACTATGACAGGTGGAATTGCTGCATGTTTGATCAAATCAACCTTTTCATTCTTGGTTGATGCGCTAGGTCATTGTGATATAAAACTTCTATTTTCAACATTAAGTTATTTCCAATCTTACACTATTGTACAGAAAGCTAACCTCAAATGTACAAAGTTACAGACTTGATTAGAGTAAGACACTATTAGTGTCTGACCAGCATCTATTGACACCTGGTTGTGCTTTAGACCCTGGTCATGCTGTCGCCGATATTCTAAGAACTTTAGATAGAAATCTTGAATCCCGCAATGATTGAAAACCAAAATATCCTTGCAATGGTTCAGCGACATTTTGGGTCCCTACATTGTATGTGTTTATCATCTGAATCAATGTTTTTTATCCTCACGAGTATTTGGCCACACTGTTCTGCACTGATGATTTTAGTCAGTCACCCATTATATTGTAAAGCTTTGATGTATTGAAGATTAGCTCCCTGCGGAGGAGGTTGGGGTTGTTACTTGAGTTACCTTTTTTAAGTTTTTTTTAACTGGGATCACCGATGACTACTGCGATGTATTTAAAAATGGAATCTAACGTAAAAAGAGAAATAGATGTGTGTGCAATTTTAGCGTATTTTAAGGAAAAAGGATGTGATTCTGCGTAACTATGTTGGATTGCTTTAATTATGTGCTCAGCAACGCCCGCCGGTGGCCGCTCATGATCGACCCCCAAGGACAGGCGAACAAGTGGGTCAAGAACATGGAACGTGCCAACAATCTCCACGTCATTAAGTTGACTGACAGCGACTTTGTTCGGACGTTGGAGAACTGCATACAGTTTGGCACTCCGGTCCTGCTTGAAAATATAGGTAGAAAACATCTTTTGGGAAAATATCCTCATGATTTTGATTACTTATAGCTGGCCACTTGTCCTCACAGCCCGTATGTTATCTCTGGATTCGCTGTTTTGTTCCCATGTGCTCAAGTAAAGTTGCATTTTTGGACCGTAGCTTGAGTTGTCGATCGTTCATGTAAACGTGTCTCTTCAACACACTTTGAGATATATTTTGCAAGTTGTGGTTGTGCTTCCCGCAGGGGAGGAATTAGACCCTCTTCTGGAGCCACTTTTACTGAAACAAACTTTCAAGCAAGGTGGAGCGATTTGCATCAGATTGGGCGACTCAACCATTGAATACAGCGCTGACTTCCGCTTCTACATGACAACCAAGCTGCGCAACCCTCATTATCTCCCCGAGACATCTGTTAAGGTCACTTACTTTGGTCTTGGCTGTAAAGCTGCTGGTTGTATGGTTTTGTATCCATACGAACTCTCGCCTCCTTGGTAAGATGTTATGACGTGACAGTAAGCGACCTGACGATTCCATCATCATTGCAGGTGACCCTCCTCAACTTCATGATCACTATGGAAGGCTTGCAAGACCAACTGCTTGGGATTGTCGTTGCTCGCGAAAGACCGGAGCTTGAAGAGGAAAAGAATATGTTGATCCTTCAATCAGCTCAGAACAAGAAGTGAGATTGCTTGAAGTTTTAACTGATTTTTCAGAAACAATTTGATATAATTCGTGCGCCGCTAGCTATTCTGATGTTTCACCAAGCTCACCAAGCGATTGCCGTTAAGATTAGAAAAACCCAAAGATAACGCGTATCATAAACTTGAAACATCATACTGCAAAGTCATGTAAAGTAAAATGTCCCACATTTATGACCAATCTGCCTCATAGCTCATTCGCCTATTTTCCCGTCAGACAAAGACCTCACTGACATCAGCCACGCTTGTAAATTAATTTATTTTGCCACTACTATTCCAGTGAAAAATATGAAGCAAGTGCTTCTCTTTTAATTCTGGATCCGGCAGTGAAATGCTTTTTTTATTCATGAACTTCTTATCAGAACTGTCAAATTCTCACATTCTGACAGTTTAAAAGTTGTCTCTGCAACAAATAGCGATATGGAAGTTTGGCCTTTCATTCGGGTCCATTAATTGCTTTGTTTGTCTCTCCGTCGCTCAAAAAAGAAGAGAAAACATGTACCTCCACACGCGAACCA
>JGI24158J21664_10010714_pt1 | contig 12223 bp, 9 predicted proteins | sample Ectturendosymbi3_FD_21664 | JGI IMG/M metagenome (IMG submission 21664) | reverse complement strand
CTTTTTGTCTTTCGTTTCGTGCCAATGCATACTAACGCATGCTGGCCAACCTCCTAATGTTTCCTGGCAAACCTTTGGAACAGGTACGCAGTCTCGCATTAAACGAGTGCATATAGCTCAAGCGAATGCCTATAAAAGTTTTCTTTACACACCAAAAATTTTAATGCTCGTCATTTTATCAGGACATGTGTAACGGTCACGGCGACGTCACGCATAACAATTGAGATATATATAAAATCACCACAGACAAAGCATATTCAAAACCTCCCTTCTATAAGGGTAAAGTGAACAAGTGGTAATCGAATGGTCTCGGTGAGTGTCGTCTCATTCTGCTTGTGAACACGGAAAATGGTCGAATGTGCTTGTTGATAGTTGTTGAGTTTCGTGGCGACGTAAAGTGATCTCGGTGGTGAACTCTGCTGCTACTTGTCATGGTTGACTGAACATGCTGTTTGCTTAGTTTCAACCTTCTTGGCGAGGAAGTGTGACTGCAACACACGTAAGCCTTTATTGGAAAAAGTTGTACGCAGTTGTTCTGCCGCTTCCATTTTCGTCTAAATTTATAATCTACTAATTTCAAATGTCTGATGCTTTATATGTGTGTTCATGTTAATCAAACAGCTTTCTACAAGATCGTGAGAGATGCAGTAGTCACTGGCATGTTCTGTCAGTGCTTTATATCCAGTATTACGCGTGCACATGTAACAAGTTCTTATGCTGTGAAAAATATAAATCTTTTGTATTTCTTGTGTTCTCCTACTGACTCACATTATATGGACTTTGAGTTTAAGATAAACAAGTAAATCACAAGAAAGCAATAGATTAACAAATAAATGAATAACCGTTTCTGCAGTTATATGAAAAACATTTTTTTATTTCTTAATAGAAAGGAATAAACCTCTAACTATTTGTTTCAAATATTAAGTATTGCATAATGCCACTTCTCTTTACCATCAACCAAAACTATTCCTATCTTCCTGGCAAGCCTGCTTGTATACCTCATTGATGAAAGACAGTACAGCTGTCACTCCCTCAGGCCAGCTAACACACAGCATCAAGTAGAAATGTAACGCGTAACACATGTCGTAACGAATACACCAACAGAACGTGAAATATCTCCTTAACCATAACATTGTCTGTTTCCATCTACAAAACCAAAACCTGTTGTGCCAGCAGACCTGGAAGTACTCACTAACACCGTTTCCTTTTAGCAGAAACTGTAGCGTTCCTATTCCTCCGCCATCGCCAGTTAAAAGCACTACTCTGCCTGGAAGATCGTTGGCAGTGCGTTGACTATCGAGTTACATCATTCATTAAGGTTCCATAGTCTGTTCGGAGATTGGTCACAATTCAGATTGAGGTAATGCGACTTCTGACCAGTATTTCAACTTCAACGATGTTTTTCAATCTGACTAGACTTAGAATGATAAAAAACGGCAAAAATCTTGATTTTGGTTGTGCAGAACGTTACGTTCTAAGTCTTTCACGAAGTGCTTAATTTATAATGCTTTGCTAGTTTAAAAAATCAGTATTTCAATTTGAGTTTTTTTGTTTAGGCATTTATCTTTTCGTATTATAAAATCTTTTGTTTGAACCGAATTTAATCTGTCTCTTCAACTTCTATATGTTAACAATAGCTGCGAAGACAAGCCAAAAGTTTTAAGAGCAAACCCAAGACCGAAACCAGTCGTTTGGTTACGTTCAGATATGCCCATGCATGACACAAAGCAAATATGCTGTTTTGTAGATTTCACAGTATACCACATAAACAATTTACCATTGGTAAAAACTCACAGCTTTTGCGACCCAGAACTGTGGGGAAAATTTTTCCTTCAGTGAAACAACTCAAATCTTAAAGTAATGTCAACATGCTTTGAAACAAAGATTGCTGAAGCAAATTGAGCATGTCCGACTTCTATGCAGCATAATACTGCAAAGTTATTAATTCCTGGTGTTGTAGTCCTACCAGTTTAGACCTGAAAAATGAGGAGAAGCTGTGTTGAACTGGTTTGGCATTCTTAATAAACTCTTTTGCATGTTGCAGCAAAGCGAGACCCGTACTCTCGCTAGCAGTGACGTTGCCAATAGTTTTGGCCTTTGTGTCAAACCGCTATTGAATATTTACAGAATTGCTGATATTATTGTACCGTGTTATAGTATTGTTCGTAATGACAGTAGGCTACTGACATTTTCATATCTGAACTGCACTTCTTCTTTTCATACCAAACAGTTTTACAGTTTCTTTCTTGCATTTCTAAGGTACTTACGGTATAAATACTGCAGCACATAGTAAAATCAATGGGGACTAGCAATTGATATAACCCAACGGTTTTTCAGACCCTCTTGAACTCCATTGAAACCCTGCTGGGAGGGGATTCATATAGGGTAGGGCTATCTAGAAACTTGCTGGGCTAAAAGCAAAAATTCGAAACTTTACGAAAAATAAAAAAAATTAACTTTTCGAAAAAAGCGCGAGACTGCGTATAAAATAAAGCTGTGAATTTTCTGAAAGCATCCAAAAAAGCCACTTTGGATTAAATGTATATACAAAATAACATTCTAACAATCAACAATTTATTTGAAATGCCTGCTGGTAAGTTTATGCACTCGTATGAAATCAATCAACNTCNATCACATTTAACCAATAGTTGAAATCTATTCCGACAGTTCGTAAATACCCNACCAGACTTGCATGTTCAAATATTTTCTTCTTACCCAGGGTAAACTCTTCCCAAGGGAATGCTCCCTCAAATTCATTGGACCCAAGGTATGGTCAGAATTACCTGACCATATCAAGTTTCGATCTCACTTTGATTTCAAACATCTGTACAAAAAGTACCTACTCTCTGGGCTTGTTGGTGAAAATTAACAAATGGGATTTGTTTAACTCATCTCGTGTTGTCCACTCTTTGTGGTGTGTATCATGTGACTTTTTCATGATGTTTTGCTATACATTTTAGATTCAACAGACACTGTGAAGCTTCCCTTTATAATGGGGGGTTAATCTTCTGCATCTGTCTGTCATTTGATATGTTTTCCCCTTTGTTGTTTTTTTATCATATAATCATTTGCAATTCAAGTACTGCCTGTGCACAAGTAACAAAAATGGGTTGATACTGATGCTCAAGAAACAAGTAGAGCTTCCAATTTTTTTATAATCATTTGCATTGTCAAACGAATGTAGATACATTTCAGCGTTTGTTCTCTCCACACCTGTGAAATTAAATTTCACGTGACTGCTTATGATAGTACTGGAAGTTGTATTGCAGGGTTGCTAGACGAGACATCATGATCTTTCACCAATCGTTTGTGACAATGGAACCAGTAAATGTTCACTGCTTGTGTAGAAATTCGCCTTAAATTATGCTATAGCTTCTGCATTAGCCTACATTCTACGTAATGCTGTATGATCTATTGACTGTGTGAACCAGTATTTTGTCGCAAAAAAACAATACACTTTCAAGTAAACCTCGGTCAATCCGGATCTTCGCCAAAACCGGATAAAACTGGTGGTACAGATGATTTCTTACCTTTTTCTTTATAAAAATCTTCGGTTTATCCGGATTTTTTAATCCAGATCTTCGAATAATACCGGATAAAATCTGCTCTTTTCACATCTCGTAATCCGGATTTTTTAGTGAAGTAAGTGCAACGGCTGGTCTCCAGGAGTGATTCGGCAGCTTTCAGACGCAACACATGCGTGCTCACGATTAACAACGAACGTTTAGAATTATCATAACAGCGGCTGAAACTGCACGCAACATTCGACTTATCGTAGAGACGATTATTGCGTGACACACGGGCATAGCATACCACGTTGAACATTACGCTCAAGGCACGCCGCCGCACCAGGGTTTGTCTATTAATTAGTGTTGAGTTTGCGTTTGAAGTGTAGAGTAATATCCCTGAGAGTATTGTACTCGGTAACATGTCTTAGTCACTGGACCAGTCACAAAAATCTCTGCGCCAGTCCAAAATCCCAGATTTTTTAGCAGCCAAGCAATCTAAAATTATGAACTTAAGATTGTTCATAACTGCCTGGATACGGGGGTTGCTAGTCAGATGTACCATTGTAAATACATTAATAAATTCGTTTTGCTTCTGCGAAAATCTGCTGTTGTGTCGTAAATGTGTTCCATTTAAACGATTCTCACCGATATCTCAGTACCGAAATGACGTCAGGCTAGAAACAATCATCTTCGGTTAATCCGGATCTTCGCCTAAACCGGAAAAAATCGTCGGTCAAATCGAATCTGGATTAACCGAGGTTTACTGTATTTACATACTGTGTCCGGTTAGGGTTTGGTTAGAGCTAGAAAAAGAAAAATAATTGGGTTCTAAGAACAAGTCCAATACTTTTTTACTGGTAAAAGTTATTCCCGTACTGTAGCTTGTGTGGGTTTGTGATATCTAAACAAAAAGTTTTAATTAACACAACGCAAATAAAAAAAGTGAACGCCAAACTTTATTCTTTTACTCTGAGAAGCAAAATAAGTGACAAACAGTAATAGATCAGAAACTTCGCAGAAGTCAGAAATTTCGCTTGACACCGCAGTCGACTCTGGATCCGTGGCTACCTCTGCAAGTTGCTTGGAAATTGAAAAACATACGTGCAAGGGCACAGAGTTTCGCATGGCACTTTTGGCGAGAAAAAATGAAGAACTGTACGTTTCAGAACGTACGCTGGCGCTCTACTCTAAAAACCAAGTACATTTTGTCGAAAAGTGTCGTACTTGGCACTGAATGTGTTTTAAAAGCTTCAAAAGACATGAAGCGTTCTTAACTCATGATCAACTGCGAAGAAGCAAGTTAACTTAAGAGGTGTTGATTTTTGTTCACTGTACTATCCGCTTTGTTTTGAATATGGCGTTTATAGTAAAATTATAATACAGAAAAATTTACGAATGATCAAAACATTACATTTAATACTTTTCAACAAAATGTCTCTGCCATATTCACACCTTTGCGTTCAGGCTCTCAGAGTGAATCGAGGGATATTTTGAAGACTACAAGGCGTAGATTAACAATAAGGTAACAGGAATTGGCCTGCCTACAAAGGGGGAAGAGAGATAGGGTGTAAGGCTGTGATGGCGTGACTCGAGTCTGTTTGTCGACTTGACTCGAGTCACGATTTTTAGTGACTCGAGTCATGTTGAGAAACAATATTTTGATGATTCCACTCAAGTACCGCTTTTTTGCCGAATGATTCGACTCGAGTCACCGTAAATGACTCCAGAATCGAGTCAAGAGTCATTTTTACAAAATCTCCAAACATCTTCGTGACAATCAAAGTTAGTTTGCACGCAAAGAAATTAACTTTTTTGCTTCAGTGATACATGATTTAATATTCATTGAAAATTTTCTGCTGTGATTGTGTCTCCTAGTGATGTTATGCTTGTTTTTCAAGATCAGGGGTTCTTTCTACCTGATCTTGCCTGTATGGGGTCTGGCCCCTTCTGCAGACTGTGAGTGTGGCGCAGAGGAATAGACCGTTGACCATGTTATCCTTCGCCCTCCGCTCCATCGACCTCACTATGGAGTGCATGACTTGACGGTAGCGGATAACGAGACATCGAATGGCTGCTCCACACCTGCCCCTAGTACGGCCCAGCAGTGGATGATTTGTCAAACGATGAAGAAGAATAAGGGGTTCCACCTGACACTGAGGTAGAGCTGAGACTTTGTGTTTCACTGAGGGCAGCAACTTGGCGTAGTCAGTGGCGTACGCTGAAAATTTTCATGGGGGCGTTTCATTCGGTGGCATATGGTCGTCATTTGCATTTGGTGTGCGCTCTTTGTGACGTCACAATTTGACGTCATATTCATGTTTCCAAACCAACGTCTTGGCGAAGTTTGTTGACACAATAGAGATATCCTTCTACACGCACTCCCTTTATTTTGTGTATCATTGCACGGAATATAAACTATCAGCGCTCCAAGTTACGATATCGGAGGAAAATAAACTCAACGCTACGACGCGGCAGTTTATAACTGCAAAAATATCAGGCTCCATGTTAAAAAAGGGCAACAAAACATACTTATCACTAAGTCAGAGCAATTTACAACGGCAAAATGAGGCTGCGCTGATGTCCTGTCGAATACGAGCAGTCGAGCTTAGAAAGTGTGCGGCTGGACTCGCTGGCTTTGCAAGATCGAATCTTGCTAAACTCGGTTTTGCAAGATCGAATCTTGCTAAACTCCACAAGAATTGAGAATGCGCATGAAGTACACAAGAAAACTTTTGTTTTTTGTTATGTATAGAAGTCCAACAAACTTTTAGTTCTCCTTTTTCTCTGCTGAGACATTATCAAATGGTTGAATGCTATGTTAAAAACTGCTGTTTTTGAGCTCGTGCAACAGTTCTCGTGCTACAGAAATTGGTAATGTAGCCATTGCGTTGCGACCAACGCTTGCGCTGATCAGCCATAGCAGACAAAATAAAGACAGTTGTTTCGGATAAAGTGGACTATCGCGGAACACAATCTTAAACATGCGTCGTGGACGAAAGGTCTGCAAAAAGTGGTGAGATGGTTTCTGGACGTAGACGATAACCCAGATTCCCACCAAAACCTAATTATTACTTTTTGGCCCATTTGCCACGTTCCTTGAAATTTGCATGCAAATTCATTCCGTGGTATGTGGATTAAGTGGACAAATTAACAAGCAAAAAGTATGCGAAAACAATTAATCTCCTTTGCGAAGGTAATAAAGTTTTTGTTGATGCCCAGGGCGACTGCTTGATTGTATGCCCCCAAACACATTCTAGTATTGAGCAGTGGAGTGGCGTATGGTGGTCAATGAAACTGGGTGTACGCTGTTTGTGACGTCACAATATGACGTCATCTTGACGTTTGGCGTTGGTTTGGCGAAGTTTTTTGACACTGCGTGCATATTATTTCACACGCACTCTCCTTACTCATTATTGCAACCACTGTAATAGGCCTACACATAAATTAATCAGCGCTCCAAGTTAGGAGACCGGAACAAAACAGCGCTCACGCCCAAGACCGAGCAATTCATAACTGCAAAAATATCTGGAAACGCTTTGAAACAGCGGAGCAGAACACACTCAGTGCTACGTCAGAGCAGTTCACAACTGCAAAAGTATAAGACTGCGTATTGGAAGAGTGCAGTAAAACACACTCACGTTATGACGGGGCAGTTCCCAAATTTAAAAAATGGCTGCGCGAACGTCTCGTCGAATAGCATTCGAGCAAAGAAGGTATACGGCTGAGATGGCGGACATCCAGGGTTGACAGTTTCAAACTTGCTGACCTGACCTAGCCTACACAAGAATTGAAAATGCGCACAAAGTATGCAAGAAAACTTTCGTCTTTATTTATGTGGCCGTTATATGTACAACTGGGGGGACAGAACAGATACGCTTTTGTGTGAGCCGTTATGATCAATCTGTCCAGAACCGTCGCCAGAAAGTTTTCACTCGGGGGACTTTACGTTTCTGCAGGGAATCTTGATATTGAAAATTTGTTAAAATCTCCACTGATTTATAGTGTTTCATATTTTATTTGGAGGCCTTGGGACTTTGTCTACCAAAGCTTTGGGGTTACCAAAGCACCCCCGTGACAACGGCACTGAATCCGCCTGAAATGCCAAATATTGACGAGGCTCGAAATGATGCACGTATTGCGAGCACAGGTGTGAAGCTGCATTAGCGCACACCCAGGGTTGCCACATCAAAAAACAAAACGGGAAACTAATAATGCATCAAAAAGTCAGCTAAACCAAGCAAGTTGAAATAAGACAGTTTTTTAATTCGGCTCAGAAAATCAATTAAACGGCCGTAATTATTTTTCAATCCTTTTTTGTGATTTTCCCTTGATAGCTTGATCTGGACAAAGTCACGTCGCTATCAGTTTGAATGGGTGTGTGCCGCACACCTATAGTATAAGTCCCTGGTATTGAGGAATGTGAGAATTACTGGCGTTTGAGTACGTAAAAACTAGTTTTGACAAAGAACACAAGTTTCGAAAAATTAAATCCATGCAGCATGTGTTAGTAGCCTTGCAATACGAAAAATCATCTTGCTGCAGCATTTTTATTTTTGCAGTTTCACTCTTTGGATGCCCGGGGCCGTAGCCCCGTTTGCTCCCCCCATCTGCATGCCACTGGGTACGGTGGGCTACTTTCAGAAGGCTTGAATCACGTATGGGCAAGACAGGCTATGTTAACCATGTACGAAATTGAAAAATAAACAAAACGTATTATGTCGACACAACCTTTCTTCAATAATTTACTTTTTACTACACAACTGGTTAAGATGGAGCAAATCTAAACATTGCTCTGCTAAGATGTCTTTCAAGAATCAAGGACATAACGAGTTTTGATAGCAAATTCAAGGACAGTCCTTGGCGCTCAAGGACGTCTGGCAACCTTACCTTTACCTTCAGATTTCTGCTATCTTTAACAATGCGGTTGTCTCNAAAATTCGCCTCTACTTAATGCCATTAAGAGTGGCGGAGNCACTTTTGCCGTCATAGTCTAAGAGTTCCTACCACTGAATTTGATTTCACTTAGCTTCCACTTTGACTCCGCTTTAGTGCTTCGACGCCTTCCTTTTCTAACCTTAAACATTGGCAATTTCGCCCCCACACTGCGGATTTCACCGCACATTTCTCCTATGTTTAACAATGGGTTGGCCCCGCTTCCAATTTTATCCGATTCTTAACAATGGGTTATTTCCACAATTGGCCTTCAGTGATCACCACCCTTAAGTTAAGACTTGGTTGAAGTGGCTGATTAGGAAGTGCTATTAGGAAGTGCCGGAGTGGTTTCAGGGCCGGTTTTAAGCAGAACCGTCGTCAGAAAGTTTTCAATAGAGGGCTTTGGGTTTGTGCGGGGGGGGGGATGAAATTAACCAAAACTCCACTTGTTTACAGTGTTTCACGTTTCAATTTGGGGGGCTTGGAGCTTTGTTTGGGGGGGGCAAGCCCACCAAAGCCCCCCGTGGTGACGGGACTGATTTTAAGCCGATTTGACCGATTTCTTCTAATCGGGCCCCGCGCCGAAGGGGGCCCGGTCCTCCGTCTACTCACCAAAGCAAGCTTACGCTTTCTATCGAAGCTGCTTGTTTGTAGTGCCGGCGAAGGGCCCAGTGCTTTTTACTTTGCTTTGAGAGACCAAAACGGTTCTCACATTTTTCCAAAGGTCTCTCAAAATACAGTATAAACTCTCTTTACTACCACCATCGAAGTAAATCAAAACCTTGCTTTACAATCTTCTCGGTATTCAGATGAAACAGTTGCGGTCTCTCATAATGTCCTTGCAGCCAGCAAGGTCAAACCTTAAGAAAACTCTGGAGGGGCCCACAGTATTTTGTACGCGTGCGATCCGTTGCCAACGAAAATCCAAGCGAACTGCGCAGTTTCAAACGGCCTTATCAAAATACTATAGCAAGAATGGTCATTGTCTTCAGTAGTGTGAAGCCACGTTTTTTCATTAGCACCTCGATCGATAAGGCCGAAAGGGCTTAAATTTGGTTTCTGTTTCATTTATAAAAGCGTTACGTATTTGGCAGGTAAGGTTTCAATAGGTGCTACAAAATACAATTCCATAGTTGTTGAATGTTGATATTTCAACATTTACTACTGCTTGTCTTCTGAAGGTAACGTTTAGTTCGTAATTGCAAATGTGTGCTGCTTAGTGTTTTAATAGCGTTGCTCATTTTCCCTCTCGTAAAGATTTGATGAGGCAACCTATCATTAGAGGAAACCATCTGAGATAATTGGCGAAAACGTTTGAAACATAGCCTATTTAGTTTTAATTATGAAAGACTATTTCAGGAGCGCAAAAAATAACGGTTCCTTAAAAGTAACAGAAAATCACTAACGGTTAAGCCAGTGGTTGTCCACCTTTTTCGTATTGGTACACACTTTGAAATTTGCTCGAAAACCTGTACACCTTTGCCCAGTGTTGTAGGAGGCGGGGATGCAAGCGCACCCGAAAGAAGATATGGTTTGTCGAAAATCCGGGCAAAATCCTGGAAAATATGGGCAAAATCCCTGAAATTCTGGGCCCAATCCCTGAAAATTTGGGACCATCCGGGTAAAAATGTCGCCCAACTTTGTTTGACTTCAAAAAACTGCCGCCCAATCTTTGCAGAAAAACATATGAGGACAGTTTTCGGAGGTCACATCGAAAAAATGTCTTCATGATCTTTGTGGGCGAAAATTTGTAGGCAAAAGTCGCACAAAAAACTTTACGGGCAAGTTTGGGGAAATTCGGGCAAAAATCCTTTGCAGCCCCCAAAATTTGCCTGCTTCTACACCTAGGCCTTTGCCATGCATTTAAATCTAGTGCTGTAGAAGTATAAAATTTAATCGATTTTTACGCTGTAAATGTCGCTTTCTTAGCCGATTTTGGGGTATCACTTCTCAGCATCCCTGAATCTCAGTCAAAAAGCGATTTTTGTTCTTGTTCTCATACCAATAACCTACTTTCGTAAGGATTTTCTGCTCTTGTCGAAATTAAATGAAAAAAACAAACTCATCAAGGATGTTGATCCTCCTATGAGAGAAGCCCTTGAAACAGAGTTTAAAACCTCGTTTTTCACATCGGGCGGATAATATTCAATCACAGTAAATGGGATGTTTTCTTTTTTATTCACCTGGGTGTTGAACAAACTCACTTCGTGAGCAGGAAGATCGACTTTCATTGAATTGTACTACGTGTCGTGTCCTGTCGTTTTCTGCGTTGTTGTTGCTACTGTACATGCGCATAGCCCACGTCAAATTCCTCATCTGTAAAGGGCTCCACGATCCATAGCAGAAAATTCAAATTCAAGTAAAAATTCAAATTCAAGTTTGATGCTTTTATGAAAATGTGAACAATTCGTCAAACATGTCATGCTATGCGGCTGGACTATAAATCATGTCTTTATTTGTTATGTACATTGAGATGTATTAAGTGAATTATCCTGCCAAGATATTGCCAAGGAATTTGTGAGATCCAATGATGCAAGGTGACGTGTGTTTGACAAAATTTCAATACTATCCCGATGCACATGACCAACAACGGCATTACTTAGGCGTACTCTTGGCTACGCCGGTGGTCGTATGACAGTTGCATACTCAGAGCTCAGAGCCGGATTAAAGGGTACGGGGGCCCGGGGCAATTTTCACTGGAGGGCCCCTATGACGTATTTCATGACGTCATCGTTTGTAAGATTTGTTTTCGCTGATTCGCAATGTTTTCGTTTGCTTTTTCCGGTAGTCGATTATGTGCCTGCCGTAGTAACTCGATTTTTAGCCCCTTTTGATTGTAAGCCGCACGAAATAGTGTTAAAAATTAATGTAAGCTGCCTTTGATTGTAAACCTCACTTGAACATAGGTTACCTAAGCCTCTGAGACGCATTCGCGACGTTCGCGTACTCGTGCGTCACCCGTTTAATTGGCAACTCTGTTATTAACGATGTTAACACCACTACAACTGCCTCTAGCTACTTTTGACCTACGGGCCATTTTATAAAAACATAACAACTTGCGGGCCACTTCCGATGAAATGAAGTATGAAATAACAGCTTTACAAGATTTTAAACTAAAAGTGAGTGCTTCATTGAAAGGGAAGATAAGTGAGTGCTTCATTGAACTTATTGCACAATAACAAATAGCAATTTATTACAAATCTGTATCAGTCAGATGCCTGTGGTTGAGGCAGGGTCGGATCCAGAGGGGGACGATCACCCCCCTTAAAACCTGAGAAAGTAACTTTATGCACCATGATTTTGTACAGTTCGGAAAACAACATTCGCGATATAAGGCCATTTGGTCATCCATTGTTTGGTCACAGCATTGTTGTGAAGTATGCTTATCTCTCTTACAGTAGGGATGTCGTTATGAGACTTGACTACCAAATATTTCTGAAATCGCCCCTCTAACCTTGCTGGCTGTATCTACGCCGGTCGCGGCTTCTCTGACACTATCGTCCCAGAACCGTCGTCAGGAAGTCTTCACTAGGGGGGCGTTAAGTTTGTGTGGGGGGCCTTTGCGTTTGTGACGGGGGGACTTGATATTGAAAATTTGATAAAATCTCCAATGATTTATAGTGTTTCATATTTCGATTTAAGGGGGCTTGGTACCAGTGGCGGCTCGTGGTGAAATTGGCCGGGAGGGCTGCAAGATTTCATCTCTGGTTGAACATATGGGATTGTCGCCCTGGCTGTTTTTATAATTAGTGGCGTTTCCAGTCACTCCAGCAGTCCTAATC
>JGI24158J21664_10010711_pt1 | contig 12225 bp, 4 predicted proteins | sample Ectturendosymbi3_FD_21664 | JGI IMG/M metagenome (IMG submission 21664) | reverse complement strand
CATAGTATGAACACACACACTCTGCAGAACGCAGGTTGATAAAATCAGACAATACAGAACGTAGTACAAGACATTGAAGCCGGCGAAATCACAGGGTATAGACAAAAATGCCTTAAAAATACGAACATTTTAAACTATCTCCAAGTTGACACTTCCAGTATATTTGTGGTAAAATACCAATCATTTACGAAATTTTCGATCAGATAACCTGTCTCAAGATAAATCTTGTAAAGGAGATAATTAACGAGCAAGACAAAGAAAACTTCAAATAAGATTTCTGAAAAATGATTAGAATATAAAATTTCATCTTTATTCTTTGAAAATTTCCACAAATGTCAAAATTGCTATGCAATGTTTTGAAAATTTCGGGGGGGGGAAATGCCCCAAATTCCCCCCCTGCTCCCCCCTGGTTGCGCACCTGCTGAAGGATGATGACGGTATTCAATGACAAGTGAAATCACTATACCGTGCAGCAAACAAATTCAAACGCACTTTTGATCAGTGCTGTCCTACAGTAAAAAACACACTATTTCGTGCCTATTGCATGCCAATGTATGCTTGTCAATTGAGGAGCAAATACACACAGACCAGTATGAAGCGCTTACGCGCTGTATATAACAATGCCTATCGAATGATGCATTACATACCGAGAAATTTAAGTGCTCGCCCACACCAGGTTAGCCATTGTGCCGGGACCTTTGGTGGCCTGGTGAGAAATAATTTGTGTCGATTTTTTGTACGATGCACATCTTCATCCAGCATTTTTATTCGATCGCTTCAAATGTCTGATGCTTGTTACAAATCTTCATTTTTCTTCAATTATTCAACGCTCCTGTATGATGGAGACCAAATGCAGTAGTTGTCCGTGAATTGTTTCAGTGTTCGCGTATCATCAGTATTGCTTTTGCGTAGTAAAAAACATGTGGACAATGTGTACACACCAAGCATAACAAAGAAAGAAGTGCTGGGAAAGTGTTTTGCTCCACACAAGGTTGGACACGTGCTAACACCGATTATGCAATGCACTACTGTATGGATATCCATATTTTGTGTTCTTGTGAATGACGATACAGCTGTGGTGATGACAAAGTGTTTTGCTCCTCCCAATGTTGGTCATGTGCAAACACCGTTTCCGTAATGCGTGCTGATGTATAGCTAACCACTTTTGGTGCTCTAGTGTCTGTGATTCCGTCTGTGACATGGACCACGAGTCTGCAATAAAAAAATGCAATTCATAAAAAATTCGAGACCAAGACCATGACTCGAGACTTGAAATTCGAGACCGAGATTTGAGACTTCAAAATTTGTGGATTTTGTCGAAAATTTTCAAAAAATGTCGTCATCACTTCTAAGTTGAACTTTTTTCGAATTTCTGGCATTTTTCCGACCTGTTTTGGTTGTTTCTTACCTGCAGCTCCAAATACAGTAAATTTGCCTAATTCGTCACCTCAAGGGGATTAGAAAAAAGTGACGAATTAGGCGAACTGACGAATTATGCAATCAGGTGAAAACTCTATCATAGAAGCTCGTATACATAGTCATAGAAGCTCGTATACGAAAAAATTTTAGATGACTCTGTGGACTTTTGATTCTGACTCGACAAATATGACTTGGGCACATCACTGTGATTAATTTAGCTTATGTAATAATCGAAATTTTTTAAGATAAAGCGTGAATTAAAGTTTGCTTTTCATATCAGTTCATAGTATAACATAGCTGCAGTTTTTTGAACGCTTTGACTGTTAGACAACGTTGTGAAATTATTACATAATCCTTTTTCATTAAAGCTTGAAGAGATACAGATAAGTAAGCAGTAAATACAATCGCCCCGTAATGATTATAGTATTGACTTGTTCGATCCACTCCTTTTTAAAATAATGTGGTCTGCCTTTTATTTAAAGAAAGAACCTAATAGTTTTAAATCAAAAATCGAATTTGAATGTTATGAAACTCTACGGATATGTAATTGTTGAGTGTTGGTCTTCTTTTTGTACGTTTTTGTTTTACGAGACTGTTTATTTTCGTTTGGGGTCATTTTTACCATCCGTTACCAAGGTGAAGGTTTGAGCTTAGGGAATTTCTAGTAATCAAACTCACATCCGTTGCTTTCTTGAGTCCATTCGTTTTCTCTGCTGCTGGCTGTTAGGCCTATACGGTATGCTTAGTCACTGCATGAGTTGAATCAACTTGAATAAATTTTCTGAAGATGTAAGCAGTGATCGATGACATTAGGTGTATTTTTGAATTATGGTTTTGCCTTCTAATAACGAAAGTGGCAAAAAAGGTGGTTTGTCTGTTGAAAAAGCTCATTGGGAAAATGAGGAGCTTTCACAGGTAGGCATAGCCTTACATTACCTGATAAGATAAACGGTCTGAGTAAATAAGAGATTGCAACAAAATTATGCATAATGAGATACATGTGATCGAGTCCTGGTTCAGATCTAATTTCGGTCTTGATTATAAAGGATGCAGTCTTGGTTTTGAATTCTCTCTGGACCTTGAGATTTAAAAATTCTTCATAAGCATGGCTTAGTAAAAGATCTGAACCTTTTACAATAATCCATTTGGCTATAATTGACTTAAGACAAAGTGACGTTTGGCTATAATTGACTGTTCTCCATTTTTTACTGTGCCTTTTCAACGTAGTTATCAGTGTTATCACTATGTCATCCAACCATGCGTGTTCCATGAATTTTACTGCTCTCCTGTTTGGTTCACCATTCACCCTGATGAAAGCCTACTGTTATTTGGCTGAAACGTCGGTGTTGTTTTCAAAGTTTTACAACAGTTGAACAAAGACTTTTATTATTTTAGTCTCAGTAGTTAAGTTAAGGTCTTGTGATCATGATTATGAAATTTTTTTCTAGTACACAACTAGAGTTTTGTATATTAAATACAGTATGTCACAATTACACAAAAGATTGTAAAATATAACCATTAGCAATGACCAATACTGGTAACACAAAGAGCACCAAAGGGAAGTAGAGAAACTAGCACAAAAAAACAAAAAAGCCCTATGGAAATTGCAGTGTGAAGACATAATATATACACAGTCAGTGTTCATTTCTACAACATAGATGATGGTTCACAACCATTATATGAAATGTTGTGGGACATACAGATGAGTAAGTGAGGCATGCACATTAGTGGGAGAAGTGACAATGGGGGTTATAAAGCAGAAAGCCATGTAGCAACCATGAACCATAATGTTACAGAACAGAAGAATCACGTAGTAGAGGCCAAAAGCAATTTTTGTCAACATATACCATGAAGAAGCAACACAGTTACTCATGGCCTGTTGTGAGGTATAACAGTTACATATTTATTCTGCATGTATAGCACATATTATACGAAGACAAGGTTGAACAGTCAAGGGAGGAAACCATATTATCACTGATAAATACATTTTTTAAATCACAATGTTAATTGTTAAATATCTTGTTTTCAAAATAGGTCATATATATTATCAAAATAATTTTTGTATTATTGTACATTTTTTATCTGTGTCCTTCCGACTTGGTTGCTGAAATTTATGTTACATTAGAAATGTTACTGCTGCGTGGTTATTACTATTTGTGGATATTCTGTTTTTTCACATGGTTCATAATGATTGAGCTTCATGTTTTGCTTGTATTTTGTTGTAGTTTCTTATTCAATAATGATAGATTAACAACTGTACCATATCACATAAAAATGATAACGACAGGCCCTCTTGTATCATAGGTACTAAACATTAATGCCGATAAAATACCGAATGCTGTCACTGCAGGTCTTTAATACGGGAGTCTTGGAACAGGAAACAACGTTTCTCTTTGAAATTACATGAAACAATCTACATTTTTGAACAATCTAAAGTGATTTTGGATTGAATGCATATGTTTCAGAACCTCCTTCCCTGGCAACACCAGCTCCAATGCAGGCAAAGCTGTTAGACGCTCGCACACTGCCAGACACATGCAGAGCTGTTTTGTAATATTTTGCTTCATGGCGACAGGACACAGCCCCAAATTGCCACTGTTTGGTTTTGCAGTTTAAGCCTAAATTTTATCTGCTGTTTACGACTACTAGGTTATGGCAAGATTAGATGAGGCCAAGTAAAGCGGGTTCGTTTTCAATAAAGCTGAATTTTTATGACAAATTTCTCATATTAAAAGGCGGGACAGCTAACCTCTGAAATTGTCATTTTGAAAGGTGTGGCAACTAGCCTGAAGAATTGTCGTTTTGAAAAGTGCAACAGCTAACATCAGATATTGTCACTTTATCTGAACAAAATACCAGTCAAGCATTGCATTTACAAATAACTCTGTTGGTATGAACAGTTGACGACATTGTTTACTGCACAAGAATTCTTGTACTAATTTTCCATAATTCACTTTTACATCACATGATGCATCGTGTGATGCAAAATCATTTTAATAACCTCAATATTGATAGAGTGCCCTCCACAGACACAGCTGTGCAGCTGGTTATCAGCATAAATTTTAAAAGTGCATGCACTTTTGGACAAACATAATTATGTTTATTGCTGTATGGCTGATGCTTGCTGATTATTCGACAAGCTATGTATTTTTTCAACATAATCAGTTTTTTTAAGGAAAATGGTAAGTAGCAAGTTTCAGCCTATAGGGACTCGAATTGCTCTGGTTCTGGGGACCCAATTTTCAATTCTAAGGACCTGAATCGGGTCCCTAAAACGCCTTAAAAAACTCTGAACACAATATTTGTAGGAACAAGAAGCAATTAGGATGTAATAAATGCACTGTGACCCAAAACACATGATAACCAGTCTTGTCACCACAGGAGGTTTTTGGTGGGCTTATCCCTCCCAAACAAAGCTGCAAGACCCCCTAAAGTAAATATGAAACACTATAAATAAGTAGAGTTTTTACCTAGTTTTAGCATGTCAAACCCCTTGCACAAACGTAAAGCTCCCTTATTGAAAACTTTCTGGCCACAGTTCTGGCAAACCTTTTCTTGTGTGTTTTGATGATGCACCAGCATGCCAATATATATCAGCCAATATGGAAATGTGGCTGATGTATCATATCAATGGTGAAATTCCACCAATACATATTGGGAATATTTGCTCACAAAACTGTTATGCTATTGTTCCGCACAGAGTGTTTGGAAACCCAATTTTTTCTTCATCCGTGACTGATTAACACAAATTCTCTGTTGTGTTCCTTATAATGTGCTAGCCTCCGACTCCAACAAGCTATGCGTATTGTGAAAAGAAGCACCCAAAATGTTAACAAAAACACGTTTTGAATTTTATCCTCATTGTCAATTAAAACTTTTGAGGTCTTGATCTAATAGAGAATCTTAAATGAAGCAAATAGCCCCCACCATTAGGAAAACATCATCATATTAGTAACCTCTAAAATTTGCAAATAAGACCAAAAATATTTAGTAAAAAAACATACATGTGAAACATTTCCATCTCTTATATAGTTAGCTTTTTATAGGGATGTAACTCAATCAATGTCTTGAGCTAAACAATGGATTTTCCATGAAATAGAATCTGCTAGAGTATAAACTTTTGAAAAGACAAAATTAAGTTCAGACCATATTTTAACTCATATCAGTGTTGTTTTAGTTGACAACCTACCATCATAATCTGTGTGATAGCTTTTATTGTTTGTTTACATTTTTCTTTTTAAAAATATCAATGACATAAACCAAAGGTTGATTGTAGATTTTTATGCAATGATCTCAATTTCTCAAAATAGTCAACTAACAGTTTGGGTTCAGTCAATGAAGTTTAGCACATAGAAATCAGCAAACTTACATAACACTTGCTTTATCTATAAGCATTTGTTTACCTTGAATAATCCCAGTAATATATATTCTATAACTACGTATAGAGTATAAATGACTGGGATTATTGATTAGTTTTACTTGAATGACAATCATAGTTTATCTAATTTTCAAGCCACGTATATGATCATCCACATATATGGGAAAATATGAATGTTATTCAAGTAAAACTAAAACACATATTTTTGTTACCAGTTAATGAATGATAATTTACCCACTAGATATTGCTAACTTAGTGTAACACAGTAGGCCAAAACTGGTGTCATAAATAAGTTATTTATATTTCACCCTAACTGCTGTTTCTTGTAAAGTATCAGTAATTTATTTTTATAACTTGTTCAGGTGAGATAAAATATGTTATCTTTTTCATAACAACAGATTTGTGTGCAAATGTATAAAATCCATAAAACCCCTATTTGAATGCCACCTCTAATAGAACACCACTATAAAGGAAGGGTTGAAAAATAGAGCGCCACTTTGATAAATTCTTCTATTTTGGAAATAGTTACGGCTGAATTCTCCTTTCTACCGTGTTTCTCCAAAAATAAGACCTACCCTAAACGTGAACTTATTCAGCAATTTGATATTGATGAGGAAAGTATTGAAAATGATGAGGACAGCTTCAACAGCGACGTGTCACTTGATTTTCACCAGTGAACCTGTGATTACTTACCAGTAATCACCCTGTATTCGTGTCTTTTGCTAATTATGTAAATGTGTTAGATGTTTTTTCTTTTCATCAATAAATTTAATCTCAAAATTCTGACCAGCTAGTCAAAAAATAGAGGGCCACCCTCTAATTGAACGCCACCTCTAATAGAATGCCACTATAAAGGAAGGGTTGACAAATAGAGCGCCATGGCAGTGAAATAGAGGTTTTATGGTAAATAGCTTGATATGAAAAACGATATCATATTTTTTTAAAATATATTTCATCAGAATTTACAAGTTCCTAGAAAAAATTCTCAGAGAATTCTGAAGTTTCATAGTAAATTTCTGTTACAAGAAAGACGTATCACAGTTTTTTTGTTTGTTTTCAAGATGCCAAGAAACAAAACAGCATTGTAAAAACAGCTATCAGCAGAGCCTTGAAAAACTTGACTTGGTATTACTCAGATAGTTATAATAAAGATAAGCCTAGCATAAATCAAACTTTGCTTTCATTTAAGAAATAAAAAAGTGAAATACTTACCTAAAGTGGCAAAACATACTCATCATCATCACTCTTTTCAATTCATAATTCACATGGTTTTCAAAATTCATTGAAAATCATTGAGGACAAGTATTTTGAAGCAAATTCTAAAATAAATTATTTTTTGTTTATAAATTTTTGCGTATTGTAGTTGAGAATTGTTTTCAGTTTAAATCTTCATCAACTATTCCTGCAATATGTTAACTAAAGAAGTGTTTTGTGTTTTCAGTCATGTTTATAAAAATTTTTTCATGGTTAAAAACCTAGTTTAACAATTTCAAAAAATGTAGTTTTGCTTCATGTATAGCAGCATAATGTGCACGTAACTTTAGTGAACAGTGTTGTGATTCCTGTAATTGAATATTAGGAAAATTTCTGCCTTATCACATTTTTTAAAATAGCAGCATAATGATTTGATCAAAAGTAAAAAAAATATTTAGATATATATTTACGGTAAAAAAATTATGTAAACCATAATTTTAATTTAATTTCTCACATAAAGTTGTTTTCAGAGGTGAAATGCAAGTTCACATAACATGCAAGCTTTTCTTTAAACAGATTCCTTTTAAAGTTTTTCGAGGTCATCAAAATGCAATAACAAGTTGCCAGTATTGTTGTGATGATATTTTTGTTCTGTCATCTTCCAAAGATGGTACATCTAGATTGTGGGTAAGTTTGAAATGTTTGATTCTACCTGATAGTTTTGTTAGGTTTAGAAACCAATCCAATTGGGGATAAACTATAATGAAACGTTATAAAAAGTTATTGTTAGGTTTTTGAAGACTTATGATGTCAGTCTGAGTATGCTTTGTAGAAATGATTTTTACTAATTATTGTTGAGGTAACTAAAATCGTGAAATAAGTTCAGTGTTGGGTAAAAAGATGCAAAAAATTCGAAGCACATGTGTTTTTAACAACAAAGCACATGTGTTTTTTTACATGTGTTTACCCTTTGAAGCACATGCATTTTGCACATGTGCATTATCATGTGTTTAATTTTGGTAGCTTTGTGGAAGGTAATGTGATGTTGCTTTTATATAGTAAGTGCATAACTAGATGATGGTGTTACAGCATCGAATATCTAACTTATGAAAGTCTTAACTATTGTGAAATGAATATTTCGCCAGCACATTCTGCATGGTTTTAAGCCTCAGTGTGTGGCAGTATTGTTTTCTTCAACCATTCAGTATAAGTCAGTGTGGTATACCAAGCATATTTACATTAGGTTGACTGAGGCTTCAAAAAGTTCAAAAACTTGCACCAATACTTCAGCATATTGTCTTAAACTCCACAGCTTTTCTAAACTATCATCTGTTCTACATTGCAGTAAATTATTAGATAAAATTAGCAGTTTCAGCTTACAAGAACTGATTAAAAACTGTGTATTGTCCATATGAAACTGGCATGTGAGGCAGAAAACAGGCAAACATTACATTACACTTTTTTCCAATTTGTTTGGTTTAGTTTATGAATATTTGTATTTATGGGGGACGGGGATGTAGTAATGAATTTTGCAGTCAACTAATTTTCAAACTTTTCACAACTGTGATTTCAATTACAAGCAGCTGATTTGAAATCAGCCAATCATTCCAATATTTCATCAACAACAAAGCTGTTTTTCACATTTAGCTTGCATTGCTCATGATAAATTTATCGTTTTTTCAAGCAGGCACTTAGTCCATAGATGGCTTTGAAAATTGATAAAAGCATGAAAAAGGACAGTGTCATGGTCTTTAGATATCAGTTGTAAAACTGCTGTTCTTCTTATGCGTGAATGTTTTTCAGCTAATGGTCCTTTGCTTTAAGGCAGGTGTATGCTACTACATATAGTACATAATGCTTTGTAGTTAAAAAAATTTGTTTCAGAATGTTCAACTTGGGGAAACTGTGAACACATATAACAACCATGTTATGACAGTCAGCAGAAGTACATTATCATTGGATCAATCAAAGTAAGATTGGGTTCTTCGCTTAGCGCTTTTAAATTGGTTTCTCATTCAAAGTATAGCAAAGTATTTTTGGCATTGGAACTCGTTTAATTTGGGCGTGATATTGGTAGCTACTTACTCATTTTTGTTGGAAGCTGCACGATCAGCAGTTACCTCTTTCCAGACTATTTAGTTTTGCTTGGATTTTTTAACAGGGCCTTGAACCAGATCCGTCACCAGCAAATTTTCAATAGGGAGTTCTACGTCTATGCAAGGGGGTTGACATTCCGAAAACCTGGGGTTTCAAAACCAAGATAGACATTCTGAAAACAGACTGCGAGACTGCAGCCCTCCCTGAAAAGTGCAAGGCATATGATTCCACCAGTTCCGCTCTAATTTTACAGTTATTTACCGCTGTAGAAAACACAAGCATTTTAACCGCGTACTATGCAATTCTAAAATAGATCTTTATTGTCTAAAAGTTCAAACTAATATAATTCCTAATGAGATTTTATTTGTGCTAGCTAAACGTGCTGTCATTAGAAGTGCCATTAACTGGAAACACCACTAATTTTTAGTCATAGCCAGCGCAAACATACCAATGCTTCCCCACATATGGAAATTTGTAGCCCCTGGTCATTTTCATTACGAGCCGCCACTGGTAGAAACTAACATTAATATCTACGATAATTTGGTGGAATTCGTTAAGTAGCTGAAATACAGAGTAACGCTACTGGATCTAAGAGTCAACTCAAGTTTTTATTTGGCACAGAATATTCCACAAACGCGTAAAGCTCTGTTTCAGAGAAATGAAAAAAGCATAAAATTGCAAATTCATTTTTTTAATATAAGTGAACGAAACAGAACGATCATCTCATTACAGTCACAGTTTCAAAGCTTAAAATTACCTTTGGCTGTTTGGAGGAAGCAATTTAGAATTGCAGAGGAACCAAAAAAGAGGAAAATTAGTGCGAAGTTGGCGTCGCCTTTTTTCATTATTATCTTACGATTTTTAAGTCATGAACTTTGTGAAGTAAAAAGACAAAGTAAAAACTTATTGGCTAACTTGCTTCACGTATGTTTCATAAAGTACACACTTTTTGCCAGAGGGCCACTTAAGCTATTACACAACAGTTTAAGAGCCAGGCATCTTAACGTAATGCGATCGTTTCGGGATATGTTACATTCTACCAAATAAACAAATTTTCCTAAATATATTATTTTTTCATTACTGACAACATGGCTTCGCGGGCCCGATGAAATAGCTTCGCAGGCCGGCTATGGCCCGCGGGCCGTAGTTTGGACACCTCTGGTCTACTTGGACGCAACATGGTTAACATCCGCATTACACCAACTCCACTACACACTAGTCTGTAGGACCAAGCTTAGCAGTGATTGCTAAATAGACGCCACTACCTGCACTACAATAGTAACTCTATCTTGCTGTCTGAACAGCAGGCTGCACACTATTGTAACTTTTGGTAACATAATTTAGGAAACAAGTTGAAAAAATCAATTACAGGATGGAGCAGAACATTGTTTGATAGAAAAGCTACCGGTTCCTAGTATTTCAAATATATTGGGTCATGCCGACAAAATCTCTCACCTTGCGATGAGACTGCCTTCAACCGATGCACTTGATCGTATTGCCCCAAGGTGGTATGTCTCTCCAGATCATAGGNGTAGCCGCCAAAAAATTTGAGGGGATACAGCGTTTTGACCGAAAATGCATGTTCATGCCCAATAAGTANATTTTCGGAAAAACTTACAATTAACGTGAATTAATAAAGACATATCTAATCCAATCTCCATCCATTAATACCAGAGTAAAATNAAATTGACAAAAAAATTCTTCAAAAAAGATAACAATTTCGATACAAAGTTTTTTGTATTGAAGTGACGAAGGGCACAACAAAAAGATTGATACAGAGGTGGGATTTTTGCAAGAAGTTACGGCGCAGCGCTCAAGGTCCCGGTAGGTTTACACTAGGCAGTTTTTGTACGAAAAACCGCACGGAAATCTTGTTTATTCAAGGTCTGCGTATACGCGCGGCGCAGCTACGGCTCATTGCGAGCGATCTCATGCGAATCGAAGCGGATCCGATCGCGCGAAAAGCGAAACCTTTGCACTGAAATGAGCTGTCGGACGAAAGTAAGGCCTCCAGCGTCTAGTGACTAACCCTTGTGAGCTCAGTCAGATCACAACTACTGTACAGTCACAGTTAGAAATTAGAATGCTGTTACGGCTGAAACTCTTAGACGGAATTAGGTCAGGTCAGGGGATAGGCGGCTGGATATGTCGTAGTTAGGTGTTCTCAGTGAACTGATGAGAATAATTGTGGCATGTCACCTGTGCAGCCAGACTTCTTTTTTGGTCAGATATGGATTATGGACCTGTAGTGAAAATTTGGTAGACCTACTTTTGTCACGAATGGTTATGAGCAGATAGAGTACTGCCCTTCAAGCACATCATACGACTAATTGCAATTTATGACCTATCCCTATACATTTACTTCCACATCTCATTTGCCTTGCATCAAAACCCAANACATGAAAGCCACAATCTTGGCCTTATTCATTCATTCATGTTTATTTGGGAAAGTATTGTNATTCAAACAAAAATCGCCATCAATGAGCAATACGCTTTTCTTGCGTGCAGTGTAAACTGGCGATCGGAGCACAAGCGGCAGTCGCTCCATTTCTGGGCGAAATTAAAGTTGCGTGTAAACCCAGCTTTAGCGACAAAGTGCGCGGCTGTGAAAGTCGTAATGCCCCATATGTCGAGCCATTTCTCCAAATAAAGATGCTTTAGCTACGGTATTTCGACCACGTGACCAGCAGAATGGTCGATGAAAGGTTTACGAGGCGAGTCCTTGCCTGCACCCACGGGAAAACGAACAAAAAATCAACCAAACGCCAGGTGGCGTGATTACATCTCTGACATCTCTAAGCACTACAAAAGGTAATGAAAATCGTGGGTAGTTTCGAATATCTCCTAGGGCTGCAGTCCAAAATCCAAAAGCGAAATCAATAGATCAAACTCTAACAGTAAAAGCGAGCGAAAATAACTGAACAGGAAAAGAAGTTTTGTCCAACTTTGATTATTATCTTGTCCATTTCATCCAGAGATTTTCCAGTATTATCCTTTTTTTCTGCAAAAGTCGAGAAGCCTTTCTAATTGACCGCCGGTTCACGGTATATTCGTGGCTGCTGTCTGATGCTAGAACGCCGGTATGGTTTTCGCGCTGGCGCTTGAGTGGGCAAGGCGTTGTTTTAAAAAGGCTCTGG
>JGI24158J21664_10010709_pt1 | contig 12225 bp, 5 predicted proteins | sample Ectturendosymbi3_FD_21664 | JGI IMG/M metagenome (IMG submission 21664) | reverse complement strand
TTTTAATTTGTCTTGCTTTGGCTTGGCAACTTCAAGACGTCAGGTTGCTTAGTTGGGAGACCGACCTGTGCTCCTGCAACAACTAGGTTGACCCCTCAACTAGTAGGGACGTCTAAAACAACCAACCTACAACCCAGTCCCTACACCCTGACATTTAATATAAACCCAAGCTTGAGATCTATGATTGATTCTTGAATATATTCACCTGGTTTCTTGAATGGTTTAAAAATATTTTTGAATGGTTTAAAACAAAAGTAACCGGTTCAAACTTGTTGTTTTTTTGTACGAAAAAAAGATAAGCAACAGGTGAATGTAACGCAGGGACAACGTGAATAAAAGACACAAATTGTATGAGATTGCGTTGTCTTCATCACGCAAGGTGCAGTACAAACTATTGATGGAAGATGCGCGATAAGGTTAAAGCAGAACGTCAGATCAACGGCAACATTTTTTGCCAACGGGTTTTTGTTAAGTGACAAGGCGACAGCGCCATTTTCTGATGAACCTAACTTTCGTGCGCAGATTAACTTTGTTTCCTTGATAAGAAAAGAGCGAAGATAACACCACCCGCGTTGCAACTCCTGCTTATTGTTGCTAATGGGATTGCTCGCATTTTTCTACTAAACGGACGAGGCGCTTAAGACAACGTCCGCCACGCAACTCATAACTTGCTCTTGCTCAAGGTTGAGGTAACGCTTGTGCACATAAACAGACCCACGGATGGACACTAAGAAATTCCGCCAGCGCAATTAATATTCGCTGATAATCAGGATACAACTAGCTATTAATTTCTAGCGGCGCGCAGGAAGACCAAAACCATCGTAAACAGGAAGCAACGATCTTTTATAGCGAGCACACCGAAGCACTAAAGTGAGATTAGGGTTTTCCGGTTTCCGGTTATCCTTCATGTGTGAACTGCTGAACTCGATCAGATAAGTCTGTCGCGCGGAGGTCTCCTGAACTTGTTTCCGTTCCATGACTGATGTTAAAACGTTCATGTTTGCTGGATGCACCGTTGGCTTCGGATGATGACGTAGCGAACGTGAAGCATCTCGGTTGCTAGGCTCGTTGTTGGTTCCCTTTGATTTCTTTTGCCCTGATCTCATGCATGTGGAGACGTTTATCGTTGACGTCCGGCAATAAAAATTCGTAACACGTCGTAGAAAGCCTAATGCTACATTGTCATTACAACAAAATGAATTGCACAAAAGGTATGGCCAATACAAAGGATGAACTATGTGTGTAGAACAACGCACATCGCCACGATCATTTTTGAAGAGCAATAGCATTGTTATGAGTCTGAAAGGATAATGTGCTTGAAATTGCGTGTGATGTAGTAAAAGGAAACAAACAAGAAGTTTCCCTAACAGGCAAAAGCTTAATCAAAGAAAAAAAATTATCAGGTATTAATTTTGTGACGGGGTCAGTTGTGTAAATCAAATGGCACAAACCTCTCGACTCGATTTTTGAACTGGTTATCCCATTTGTCAACAGTTTGTATATCAAACAAACAGATGAATAAGCTCTTCTGGCGATTATATTTTATTATCAGCCAACGTTTCGCCCACCTATTCAAGTGGGCTTATTCAGGGCAATGTTTTAACCACAAAACATGTAGCTTACCAATAACAAGAAACAATGAGTAGTATGACGTACGAAGACAAAAACGCAAAGTTTGCCAACTAAGTATAATTTTAGCTTCAGAAAAAGATGCGGTTCCTGCTAGCAAACGTCGAGGCGTTGTTTATGAAATTCCTTGTGGGAGCTGTGAACACAGATACATTGGTTAAACAAAACGACGCTTGAGTGCTAGACTTAAAGAGCACCACAGAGACGCTTCACCACGAAATATTCTCAAAAACCCAGAGAAAACAGCTCTTACAAAACATGCAGTTCAAATTGGCCATGCTTTCAATTGGGATTATGTTCATGTTCTGCACCATGTAAATAACTACCATAAACGCATCTTTTTAGAATCTTTATATGTTAATTTAAAAACTGACATCGAGAATTATAAAAGTGCAAATTTCCCGGCGATTTATTACAACGTTTTAAAACATGAGTGAAGCTTATCCGATATATACCTGACTTCGAGTTTGTCTTGTTATTGACCGCCTTTGTGCCTGTAGATTTACCAACTCTCGCAACACAATTTTACACATTTGTTCGCTATTTTTCACACATTTTGTTCTCTGTTTTACGCCATAGCTTACGCTATTTAACCAGTTTTTGCCCTTTCCTATGTTCCTATGTAGGTATTGACCTGTTTTATAATGTTGTTATACTTCATCATCTCTCAACGTATATTTTTTAACACCGTGAAAAATTTTCGCTGAGTGAAGCTTATCCGTTACCGGACTTTGAGTTTGTCTTCTTATTGACCACCTTTGTGCCTAAAGATTTACAAACTCTCACCACACAGTTTTACACATCATTGGTTCGTTATTTTACAATTGTTCTTTATTTTGCCATATACCTTTACGCTATTCAACCGGTTTCTTATACATTCCAATGTAGGTTTTGTCCTGTTTTGTTGTGTTATTGCGCTTCATCATTTTCCAACGTTTTGGCATTTTACACTTACACTTATTTTCTGTGACACACTGTCACCATTTTTATAACGAGTTGGCAAGCTTTGCGTTTTTGTCTTCGTACGTCATACTACTCATTGTTTCTTGTTATTGGTTTGCTACCCGTTTTGTGGTTGAAACATTGCCCTGAAGAAGCCCACTTGAAGAGGTGGCCGAAACGTTGGCTGATAACAAAATATAATCGCCAGAAGAGCTTATTCATCTGTTTGATTTGTAACCTGGTGGCAAACGCTACGAAAAAACATGAGTAGCAAAAAGAACAGTCTGTATATCTTCGAACAGAAATCTGCATCCAGTGACATGCAATATATAACTCTTTCCAAAATGTGTAGCTTTTGAATTGTCTAATTGCAACAACCCATTCAAGGTAATACTTGTATTAACAATAAATAGCGTCAATGGAACTTGAGACATAATTTGGTCCATCCTTTCCTCTTGCATCGGCAAAAAGACATTGTCTTTGTAAAAGTTCTACACCACTTACTGGATCACCAGAGGCATTTCTGCATAATAGCAAGGCCCTAATGGGTGTGGTCAAGCAAACAACTCATAGAGCTCAGTTTGTTAATGAGATTGCTCATTTCTCAGCAGCATAGTTCCCAGCCTAAGAATGCGTATTGACGGAAACGTAAAAACAACTTGGACACGCAGTAAGTTTCATCTCACTGTAAAATGGAGTTGAAACTCCGAGAATTCTAGCAAAGAAATGCTGGATGCAAAACGTGCATAAACGAAATGGCAAGGTGTGACAATTTGCCGGGTTTGTTGTGACGTGGTGTATATTCTAACTACAAAAATATTCAAAAGGGATCTACAAAGTGTTACCCTTTACAGTAATAACGAAGAAATCAATTGCAATGAAATTCAGTATCTTATGTATCATCAAATTAACGCATACTTTGCTATTTCAAAAACATGATCATAAGATCCTGGTTGAGAACGCAGATGCACATCAGAGGAGATCACTACGTTCAACGATTTTGCCGGGGGCATAGCAAGACCCGGAGTCGAAATTATGAATAAACACCAGACCGGGAACTGGAGCAGAAGTGAAATTTTCAGTTTTTGCAGGAACCAAATTATAACTTTCATTAAATTAGAACTTGCTTTTGCAGAGTAATTGTTAGCTTGATGCCATGGTTCCTCTATCTTGGTTAAATTGGACAGTGAACGAATCAGTGCTGGCTGTTGAACATGAAAGAGGGTGTCAGACTGGCGGCTCTTGCTGACGCATTGCCAGTGTTCAAATGCTCTATCACAGGAATATTTTTTTTTTTTGTCACGTCAGTTACTGCAATTTTCACTTCTGGGCTGTGTCTTATTTTAAACAGTATGCACAATTTTTGTTATTTTCAGACAACAGTGTTTGTACAAAAGTGTTTGTACCTACGAAATGCAACAGCAGCAGTGCCGTTTCAGCTAAGCCAGCAGACATGCAGTTTGCTTCAGGCTATTCCAAAAAATGTCATTACAATTTTGCAAATTCCCAATGAGAGATAATTTAATTTTGCGAATAAGGTGATATGAAGCAATGTTGGAACAATTACATCAAATCAATTCAATTATAATTATAATTTCTCCTTTAAAATTTTCAATTAAATTACAATTACAATTACTCTGTGCTAAGGATCTCAAGTTACAGTTATTCTTAAACTTGAAATGACTTACAAATAGAAATTACAAATATATTTTGATATATCAAAAAGGTGAAAGCAATGCATAGAGGTATGGTGGATTTTTCATAGCTTAATGGTGGGTTTCACCTCAGATATCTCTCGCAGTTTGAAAGTTTTTGCATTTACATTAAAAAGCAACCAATTGAAGAGTACATATAAAAATAACAAAAAAAAATGTCTGACTAGTGATAGCACAATACAACACTAAAGTTACAGAAGACTTGAAAGGCTTCAGCCATAGAGATGCCATTCTCTGAAGCAACTTTCGTTTGTTTTCACTGTTAATTTGAAATTTTATATAACATTGTCATAAGGCTTGGTGACGTTACAAGCTGCAAGCTTTTCTAAAAATGAGTCTGTTTCCAGGGCAAAGATGCGAACCTTCCATTCTGTATCAGTGAAGTGAAACGTGATGCCCTAGAACAGACTTGCACAACATGCAGCCCTCTTGAGCTTTTCTTGCGGTTGCCCGAGTGCTTTCTCAATTGTAGAAAATGCTGCAAAAATCCAACTTGGGATAATTGTCGTACCAGAATTTCTTCAAACCTACAATGAAATCTCTACCACGAAAGTAAGTCGACTTTTGCGGCCCGCGCCAAAGTTACATTGATCAATTTGCCCTGTCGAGCTGAGTTGTGCAGGCCTTCCCTACAAACTTGCCATAATTCGATTTGTCCAGAGATCTGTTGTTCGCAAGAACCTTCCTTTTGTGGAATAACTGTTAGTAGAATATCTACTTGTAGAACTAATTGAATCTAATTTACAAAGTGTCTGGGTGTTTTGACTGTCAACAATACTTAGTGGCAACTGGTCACGTGCAACTAATTTTAGTGTAGCTTGAAAAAAGTAAAAAAAAGACATTGTGTGCATTGCATGCAGCACATAAGAACACAACACATCGCTGTCTTCTCGTAACCTAGCGTACAGCCTATAGACACTTCTACTTTGTAGTTGTTTTAAATCTTTGAATGTTTCAGCCGTTTGTTAGCTCTCGTTGACTTCACGCCACGTTAATGTTTTGTTAGTGGCTACGGAACACTGTAAAGAGCGCTATCTCGCTGTTTTGTGCCCCACCCATATCACAAGTATTCTCGCTGTATCATGCATTAACTGCCAAATCAACGCTTCATGTACGAATATGGCACACTCACTCAGGGTTGCTTTTGTGCTGTGCACTTCACAAGCTCTGCGCAGTACGCATCAATCTTGCAATGAAATCTGCAGCAGGCCACATGCCAAGAGTAACAATGATTTTGTTTATGTGCTTTTTCGAACAATGTGAAATTGTTGAAAGTACGTGTAATTGTAATTTGGTCAAAATTTTTTATAAATTACAATTATAATTGCAACTACACAAGAACAAAAAATCTCAATTACAATTATAATTACAAGTACATGAAAATATGTAATTGCAGTAATTATAATTGTAATACAGTAGATCCAACTCTGGTAAGTGCTTTCAATGTAGCTAAGTGAGATTTATTTGTGCAGTGTAATAAATGATATGATAGCAGTAGTTCTTTTATTGTGATTGTGTCTGCAAGCACTCTGGTGAAAGAGTGAAACTAGACTTGGTTGAGGATAGGACACCGTTTAGTTTTTTAAAGGTCTAATCAGGTTCATTCAAAACTGTACGTTGCACATTCTTCGATTTTATGCTGGAAATGTGTGTGAACAATTGCACTGGTAGCACCAGGCCATTCATTTCCGTTTGGAATGTACGATGTTTTTCAAGATTTTTGGGGGTTGTGATATCGGAAAACGAAAAAGCTTTCTTGCAAGAATCGCAAAATCGTAAATTATTTGTGTAATAAATTTTAGGTAGGTGATACTGAAAAGGATCTTGCAAGTACTCTTGTGTGCGGTTTCATCTATTGTTTTGACATCATGTGAGAATTTATTGGGTCTTAAATTCTTGTGGTACGTTATTGTGCCTTCATGTACAGAACTGTACAATGCTGAACAACAAACGTCTTGAAACCCTTTTAAGTCCCGTAGAAGACACGATCGTGACTTCTAAGGTTATTATTAGCCATAACTCGAACGAGTAGCGCTAGAGAGTCTGTGAAGACACCTTAGGATGCGAAAAAAAGCAACGAATTTTGCCGATAGACGGTTACTGCTGGTGTACTGTATGTTGAAAAGACGCATTGGCCCATAAGCTATTAGTGTTTTCCTGGATGCTTATTTTCAATCAGTTGACCAAGGTTTGTTGTTCATATTGCAAGATGACAGGAAGATACGCGTCTGTTGAGGAAATGTGGCATTGTTCCTTTTTAAAATACGATGTTCGTTGCTAAAACGTTGTGGAAGGTTTAATAAAGTCAATGAAAAATTTTAGAAACCCTATTTCACTTGCAGTTGGAGTGTTTGGCAGTTCATGAAACATTAACAAAAAGTTTCCCATTGACGGAGTGTCCATCAAGGCTGTAATTGTCTTTGAAACAACTGAAGTTGTTTTCCTTAAGTTACTGCACGCCTAACTTGATCATTGTCCTGAATACTTCAATTCTACGAAAACAATTTGCATCAATAAAAGATGCAACCTAACCTTAGAACCAGCTAAACCTAAAACTATTTTTTAAATAAGCAAAGCCGTTCCATCAAGTAAAATGATGGAAAAGCCTCAGGCAGATTCGTAGGCCATTGCAGCAACGAATAAGGTAGAAAAGCTTTATGGAGATTTGCACAGCTGTCAAAACCAAACGCAAGTCGTGTTTTACGTCGTGCATCCGTGCTAGTTTTCGACAGGCTGGAAACGAATCGTGACATGACCTTAATCCCCAGCTGTACAATGACAGCTAGATTACGCTTGTGAAAGACTGGAACCCTCAGGCTGAGTTATCTGCAAAAAAAGAAACGATACCAGTAGACACAGTAAAGACTAACGCAAATCAAAAAATGATGATATTATCAGCGATATACTGGCAGTTTCATATAACTTACTGACATTCACGTTTGCGTTGAAAAATATGCGCGATGAGATATTGGAGATAACGAAAGCGGATCGTTCCGTGGCAACGTTAAACGTTTCCAAATTTTTGAAAGTTTTTTGTTATAAAGAAACAGCAACAAAATACTTTTGCAAAGTTAACTAAGTTATGTTTGTGATATTTTTGTTCAAAAAATAGATAAAGCGAACAGGGTTGAGGAATTGGAGGTAAAATATCCGACTTCTGACTCCAACTCCGACTTTCCAAAATTTCCGATTCTGAGTCCTTAACATGAGAATGAAATTTGGCTGTTATACGCAATAGAAATCGTGGTACACAGCAAGAAATCAACAAAAGTTTCAAAAGAAATTGTTGCATTTGAACAGGATTTTCAAACAGGAGTGTGATGTAAAAACGATCCGATTGGACATCCGGGTCCGAGTCGGACAAAAAATCCGACTCCAACTTCCAGTGTTATTAGAAATCCTCCTCTGAATCCACGCAAAAACCTCCGACTCCCTACGACTCCTCTCCGAAACCCTGGAAGCGAGAGTAAAAAAAATCAATGTCGCCATTGTCGGTGTACATATTGGATATTGTCAAACAAGATGAGTTGCTTGCCATTAAAAACACGTTTTTGACATCCTATGAGGAAACTGTTAAATAGTGATCGCCAACCTAATTGCATTTCAGGTGCGGCGACGTAGATCCTTGATCTGGGCACCTCTGTAAACGCCAGGTGTATCTTTTCGGTCCGACTGTAAATACGTTGTCTTGCCCAGGTGAAAACCATGGAAACGTAACGTGAATAATTTGTCTTTTTTTCTCATGAACAGAAACAAACAAACAAGCTTGAGACATTTCGAAACGTATCAAATTGGCGAATCTGGCTTTCACAATCGCTTCTCAAGCTGACTCTAACAAGAAAATAACAAATATGTCGATTCTTGTCGCGTCCTCACGCTTTATTTCTTTCACCGTAAGGTTGCTTTCCTAATCTTTTCTGTTATTTTTTTGTTCTTTGAGCTAGTCCGGGATGCATTTTCCTGGAATACTAAGCGTGGGTGACGCTTACCCAGGTCAAATGAAGTCACCCACGAGAAACTAAGTAAGCACGCGTCGGGGCGTTTTCCGCTCTTTGTAGCTTCATTTTGTTGTGTGACTTGTAAATAGGTGCACATCCTCATTTTTTTCAATTTTGCAAAGGGAGCGAGTTAAAGTCACGATAAGCAGGCGATATGGTTAATTCAACACGCCGCGTTGCTGCGACTTTATCGTTTCCGTTTGAAACGAAGCTTTCCGCTTTTAGGAAATGCGGCGCCGCTGTTTCAACGTTACTCGATTGTGTAAAACTAGCTTGTTAGCGTAGTGAGCTCTCGATCCTCTTAGGTGTGATGCCGCATTTGTGGAGTATTAGGATTTATGAATTGCATCTTTATGGATCATGAATATTGTGTCCCTTCTGATGTGCTCTGCGTTGTACATTGTAAACTAATCCAGTGCGTAATAACGGCTTTGTTGTTAGTGGAAATCATTGCGGAAGTTTTCTGGTTCCTCTAAAGAACCACGAGTGATAAGTCCTCGTTGAAAGTTGTTTTCAGGAGGAAATACGTAGTCTGTATGAAACGTATGTTGAGACGCCATGTGCTATGTATTTGCAGTGTTGTTAATCAACACGTACTGTAGAAGATTTTGTTGGTCTTTCAGTGTCTGTTGGCAAGCTAGACCAATGCTTAAAAAATCGAGATTTGTATCGCTGTTTCCTTGTCGGTACGAAGTGTGTGGAAAAAAATTGTTGTATTGAGATATAGATAGTTGAATTGCGTCTGTCATTGCGTCTGTTATCTCCATTAAATGTTAAATTCTTAACTTGTGATGATCTGGGTGCATGTTTAATGCTGGGTGAAAGTAGAAATGCTAACGGCGCGTGTCTCACCGATTCTGATTGATAGAGGTTTTACTTTTTCTGCTATTGTATACAGTGTTTTCTGAGTTACTGCAATGGAAACATATGTTTTGCAGTGTGCTCGAAATTGATTGGTTGAGTGAGACAGTATCTTTTCAGACTTTTTGCCAGAAGGGTTTTAATGTAGCGTAGCGTTTTGGTCATTGTGAGTAACTGCTCCGAGATCGTGTGTAGGTCCTCACGTGTTGCTCATCGCTCCGTTTCTTGCTGACAGTGCAACCCTTCTAGTTTTGGTTATTCCTTCATCTACGTTAAGTCAATATTGTTATCCTATTCGGAAGCAGCATTTGTTTCTGAATGTGTATTTCTCCACGGACTATTTTACAGATTTTCCACTAAGGTTCGTAGGTTCAGTGTCAAAAATGTGATTAGCCATGCTATGTTAAGGTTATATTCTGAAAAATACATCAGTTAAGAATTATGCTTGCGTAAACAATTTCAAAGAAATATGTGCATGTTTTAAGGCTTATTGAAGTGGGAGGGTGTGAGCCGCTGAGCATTAATTAATGTGACAGTAGTCCACAATAGTTAGTTGTTTGGAGTGGGTGTATCGCGCGATATGAGTCCGCCAATGACAGTATGCACATAACGTGGAGAGGTATGATGCTTCTTTCTATGTATGTGGTTATAGAGTGTTAGGGTTTGTCACTATTCAAAATGTGTCTTGTTATACTTGGACATTAAATTTCTTTCTAGTGAAATCTTGCAGTAGGGTATGTTCTGCAATCTAAATATTGGACATATATATTCTCGGTTTCATTTCACGTTTCCAAAAAATTACGTTCCTGGGGAACTTTTTTTGAAGTATTTTTTCCAAATATATTTCTAAGTTGTTTCGTGAACTCATAGTTCATTCATTTTTCTGTGAGTAGTGGACAATGTTTTATTAAATGGACCTTCTGTTTCGATTTGTAATATAGGCAATGTTGATTTTGCCGTTGCTTGGTATAAGGCTGATATCCAGTTTCTGGTCGTCGCTTCTGACTAATGGCATGGTCAGCAATGTTTGTGCTGACCCTTTCAACTGTGAGGTTGTTCAACTTGTATTGTATATACTTTAATTGTTGAGATAAGTGTGCTGTCGGTGAGATCACTGGATTTTGGATCATTTTTGTCGATAAATTGGAAACCATCTGTTCCTGCGTTGATCCAATTGCCTGTTCAAACACTTGTATATTGTTAACATATTTTTGAACATGTCTTGTGGACCTTGAGTCAGTTTCTGTGTGTTGGTTGCGTTTGCTTGTTGCTGATTGATCAAATGATTGATGTTCTCCAGGAATGGATGGGGCGGAAGTGATGGAAAATTTTTCACATTTCTTTGTTTAATGAATTGGTCCAAGGTTTTCAGTTTCGGCATTTTAGTTTGTAGTCTAGTCGTAATGCAGCTATTTGCTAGCCGTAGTGAAATTGCTGTAAGGTAAATGAAAACAATTGTATATGAAAACATGTATTCTTAGGATTGAACATTAATTGTTTATAATGTATGTGAACTGAAAAAAATAGTTGTTGCAGAATAAGAGCCTTGTGTTATATAAATAATAAAAACTTAGATTGGTTTGTCCTTAGAATAAGGGCAAGTGTTGAAGGTATGGATACGTTTCTTTCCCAGTGAGACGTTTCGACTTGTTTTGATTTAATTTTGCTGTTCATCTAAGACGAATATGTGGTGAAAAATGATATCAACTTAACAATTCGCTTACGTTGCGGAGGTGTCCGGTGGCTTTTGAGCGTTTGTAAGAGGTTGCCTAGTTGTGGTTTCGTCACAAGCTCGGCCAGACGGTTGCTTAGAGATCCATGAAAATATCTCCATTAGCTCTTTTGTTCTTGTGCCGAAATCATTAAAAAAATGTTAAGAAACATTGTAAAGGTAGGCTGAATCACTCTTTTGATGGTGAAATAGTCTGAAATTTCGAGGCTAGTAGCAAAATTCAAATTACGTAGATGAAAATGTGACAGTGTCTTCTAAAACTTGGTGTACGATCAATGTTAATCTTAAGAAATGTAAAAATTTGTAACTGAGCACATGATTAGGTATCACAGCACTTAAATGTTGAAACTCACATTTTGCGCATTAAGTGTGGTGCAACGGAGGGTGCATGTCTACTGTGTTGACAATATTAATTAACCACGTCCTCATGCAGAAGTGAGTGCTAAAACGTGAAACTTAGAGATGTCTCTGCTCTGCCTCTACGCATGGCCTTACTGAAGTAAATCGGCCAATAGTTAATCCTCGCTGTCAGCATGAAAAGGATTGCACAATCGTAAAAATTATGTTTATCATGCATAAAACAATACTGTGACATAGTCACGATAAGTTATTTCACCTGCGCTCTCAAAGGTTGGACAGCTGTTGCAAAGTTTTTTAACATTGGTGTTCATATCATAACTATTGTTGTCTTTGAAAGCATAGTACAGGCGGTCTTCATTTCGTCTTTCATAAAACTGGTGGATGGTTGAGAAAAAGCAGACATGATTTAAAGCGCAACAGGAAACTGAACAAATTTGTACAAAAGGATGTCTAACAATTCACAGCGAAGTACGACTTTTGCATTAGATAATATCCTGAAATTTGTCCCTTTAAGGAAAGCCTGTCTGAATATATGCGAACCGAAAATCGGGTTTCTATGTGGAAGTAAATAGACGTTGAAGCTCCGGGTGCATAAGTTTCTAAAGTGTAAGTTTGCGCTTGGTGAGACACAAGTAATGTTGTTTGTCACACCTTACGTCTTCGATTTTCATAAAACCTGCGGTGGGTGACTTTTACGCATATTTTTATTAATATTGGCTACCATTTAAAAATTGCTGCACACTCTTGACGTATAGTTGACGGAATCAACTATTGCAGTGCATCTGGTACTGCTGGTCCCGAAACTTTAACAAAAGTAGGATGGTTTGACCAAATGTAAGATATAAAGTTACTGTACCATCCAAACTATGTGAAGGTATGCATTGCTTTAGTGAGACGGGGTAGAGTACAGACTAATTTTTGATTGTCTACCAGAGTAGTTGGCGTCGAAGGTGGAACGCTTGCTTAAAATCGGCGGTTTTAAATCATA
>JGI24158J21664_10010708_pt1 | contig 12226 bp, 8 predicted proteins | sample Ectturendosymbi3_FD_21664 | JGI IMG/M metagenome (IMG submission 21664) | reverse complement strand
GGACTGAAGATGCCGTATGGCGAAATCGATTTCCATTAAATAACATCAATGCGTGCTGATTTTTGTTACTGGTGCAGTGTGCACAGACAGTGCTTAAGTTGTTTCTTGTTATTAGTAAGTTGCATGTTATACGTGGTTAAAAAACATTGTCCTGAGGAAGCCCACTTGAATGGGTGGGCGAAACGTCGGCTAATAATAAAAAAATCGCCAGAAGATCTAATTTATCTGCTTGATTGAACTATTGATTGCATTGAACATTCAAGAATCAAGATTAAACGATGTAATTAAACAGAACAACGTGTAGATTTGTTCCATCTTGCTACACCACTATATCTAAAAAGTGTTCAAAGTACGCATAAAAATTTCAATAATCACAAAACGACAAAATGTCCTTGAAAACATTTAAGTCATCTGGTAACCCTAGCTGCTCCATGCGGAAAACCTATACAAAATTAGGCTTTATGCGACGCATCTTTTTGTTTTAACAAACCTACAATAGCTTTGATTTTAAAAATACGTTACGAGCCCATGGTGTGGGTTCACGTACCCCACTTGGGGAACCCTGATCTAAGCTTCGCTTGCCTTCTGGGGTGAGTGCCAAAGATTACATGGCTAGTTATGGTGTTAACATATTCTCTGTGATTTCAGCAAACTTGGCCCTTATTCAAAACCTCCAGATAATCGATTAACCAAGCCTCGTTTTGCTTCAAAGTCATAGACCTCGTCATGACGAGCGCTGCTGCAGCAGACTTCTTATTGGACTTGGGCGCGATTACCAGGAGAAAATAGAAAAGTATTCGGCACAGATATAAACTGCCCTGTGGGGCAAACATCCAGCGTGAAAAGATTGACATCTGAAAAAGTTTTGATTGCTATTTCTTGTGCAGTATTATCAGAGTTGTGGATTTTTGCTGTTTCGACTCATAGTCAAAAACACTTGTTTGCTTTGTAGCTGAGGATCAGTGTAATAATTTGCAAATCATAGTCACATTATTCTGCTTTTTATTTAAATATCTATGAGAAAAAAGGAGACACAACCACCAAATGTTGTTATTATTAGCAATGCTTCAAACGTTTATTGATTCCAGCTTAAGTATGTTTAAATTTGAAAAGTGGTTTCGCTCCTTTTTTACCAACCAGTTTCTTGCCACCTGTTGTTCTTATTTGGAAAAAGTTTTTACAGGGTTTCCCAAACTTTCTGGGTCACGGAATGCCATTTTTAAATCTGTTTTTTTAGGACGACATCCTTATGTTGCATCAGTTTTTCGCCCAATCAGCGCAGAAAGATAATACAAAACGAAAAAATGACACTGAATATTGTTTCATTGAACAAAACACACAACATACAGTGGAACGGTTGGGTTTGCTTCCTACTGCACAATTTATCAATTCACGGAGAGGCAACTTTCTCACTGCCAATTTTAAGATGGCGCATCAACCAAGATTTACGATTGCAAAAGTTTGCGAAATCATTTCATTTGCGAATCACTGCTGGATTTATTTGTGACAGTGTGCATAATGTAGAATGTATATGGTCGACTTTTTAATTTTTGTCATGTCTACACGGACTCCCTGTGCAGGCCATCATGGACCCCCAGTGGTCCGCAGACTCGGTTTGGAAAATCTTGGCTTAGCAGAGTATAAAATGGTAAAAAGATACTGCCAAAACTAAGCCTGTTTATTGTGTAAATTGTTGATACATTCATATCTGGTGTAATGCAATGCAGAGTTTGCTTGGCACAGAGATACTACCAAACTTATTTGAAAGTACAATATGTGTCGTGTGAAGGGTTGTAAATACAAAATTTCTTGGTTGTGAAAGGTAAACTGAAATGAGGTAGATTCATACATGTTAGAATTATTTTGAATGTTGTGTGAAACATCCTTGACTGTCCCTATTTTTAATTGTAAGTTTTTGTTATGAAGTTAGCAAAAGTTACGTCCTCACAAATGTTTGAATTCATTGTTGCTCGTTTTTGCGTTATACTTCATGTCTTGAAAATTACTGAGTCTACTGTAGTTGCATTTTTTTTATTATTATCTACTATTACATTCACCTCGAGAGAAAGTAAGTATATATATTGTAGTGATTTGAAAAAACAATTAATATCAAATCATTTTTGGACATTTTTTTCCCTGTAATGTGTTTCGCATTTTCATCAAATGCGTTGCAAACCGGAATAATGTGTCGCTTCTAAACAAAGCTTAGTATATTCAGTATCTGCTAAAAGATTCTTTGCCCCTTCAAATTAAAGGTACAGCTCTGTTTCTTGTTAGTGATATATATACGATAATCTGTCAAGAAAATTGATATGCGATAATCTGTCAAGAAAATTTCTCGCTTGAGATATACGATAATCTGTCAAGAAATCCACGTGCCTAACAAAGAGGGTACAAGCGCTCAGCTTTCTAAAGTTGCAAGAATTTGTGCAAAACTACACCTGAAGCACCACTGGTAAAATAATTGCTGCAGCCGAGAGCGAATGATTTTTAAAAGGGTGATTGCTGCTGTCAAAACCAGGTCACAAACATATATAGAAACAATTTTCTGTCACTCACAGTTGCGTCACCAAACATACTAAACCCTGTATTTTTCACAAAATGAATTAAGCTATGAGTGAGAAAAAGCTAAATGTGCTGCAACTACTTGAGCGAAACAGAGACTTTTTGTAAAATGGTCTACTAACTACATTTGGCGTACTTGCAGTGGTGTAAGATCTGTAGGTGCAGGGGGTACAAGCGCAGCCCCAAAAGTTTTGATTTGTCAAAAATTTGGGCAAAATCTCAAAACATTTGGGCAATGAAGTTTCGACATTTTTTAACACCACTAATAAAATTATATTTCTTTGTTATTGAGTGTATAAATAAAAGTTTATTGCGTCATAGAACACGCATTATATAAAACCAAATATATATAAAACCAACAAACTGTTTCTCGTAACTTCGTGTTTTAGTATGTGAGAGTTGTTGAGTAACTGATTCACTTGAAGGTTTTGGCAAAAGAGGCATTTCATTTACGTGCTTTATTAATTGTACACTGTGGGAATCGAGTATGTTGCAGGGCACCTACTTCATATTAGTAGAGTCCATACCGCAGGCAAGAGCAGAAAAGCTGTATTTTCACATTTTAAGGCCGGTGTTTGGATGAACACATTTTGCCATATACAGTATGTTGCGTATATGTCCTCAGCTAGGTGTGGCGTGGTTTGCTGACAAGCGGATTGTGAATGGAACGCCAAATATCAAAACTGTGAGGCCGATGCTCAGAGTACTGAGACAGCTGCCTTTCTGACAATGTTCTTGCACAGCCCAGTGTACTTTTTCGCAATTGGGTTAGTAAGTACCAAATTTTCTATTTTCAAGTCTATGGCAACTTGGTAGAGGAAAATAGAATGTACCAACAGCTATTAACGTTTGATAAAAGATTTTCGGATAAAATATTTTTGGGCAACTTTGTGTAAATTCGAGCAAAATATTCGTTGCACCCCAACAAAATTTCCTCTTCCTACACCTACGCGTACTTGCATACTCATGCAAAACGTTGCGCAGACTTGCTTTCCCACTTTTTGTTGGATGCGAAAATATTTAAAAAATATTCTCAGTCTCTCAGTCTATTCTTTGTTTTTTCCCCGAAGTAAGAACTTTTAACGAAGTGGTTAATAGATGAGCTAACAAATGCGACGATATTTAATTAAACCAATCCCTTTTTTAAGCTTTATTCTCAAGACACGTCTTGATGAAGTTTATCCTAACGTATTTATAGCACTTCGGATTACGCTAAACTGACCGGATACTGTTGCCGGCACTGAAAGCAGTTTCAGAAAATTGAATCTAATCCAGGATTTTTCAGACGGGGCCCTCGTCCCCCTTGGGGGCCACGGAGCGGTTCTCCGGGGACAACGAGCAGAGGCCTTCACTAGGTAGCTTTGCCGTGATATTGCAGAGCCCAAGTGTCATGATATATTAAGCATTCCCCAGTTAAACTTAGAAGGTGGCCACGGCTCATGAAAGTTTGAGAACCACTGAGCTAATCAAACAGGTCTCATATGACAGACAACAGACTGTCCTCATTAGCCATGTTGTCAATCGAAGCTTCATGTGTGCGATCTGTAGATTTGGATGATGTCACAAAGGCTTTTGCATGTCAAAAGACTCGCTCCAAGCCGTTTTGAAACTACTATAATGTGACATTGCTTATAATATTTTCATGGTTATTGTTACGTAATATCTTTCATGTGTGCAATTGTGCCACTATACAGTGATTTCTTTTGTTTTGCTGTATGACTACAGTTCGCCAGTTGAATAGCCCTGCATTTTGGGAAGGGCCCAGAACTGGGCTGCAACGGAACTGTTCACACCTATTTGTAATTGTTTGGTGTGCAACTCCATATTTACATAAAAATGTTTGGCATTATTTGCTTAGTAGTTGCTAAATGAATGTGGTTTTATCACTGGAGCGAAGCGATCAATGAACTGCTCAAAAAATTTGGTTTTGGACTTGCTACATTTGTTTTGTTGTTTAGTCTGGAAGTGCCCAGACTCTGCACTATGCCCCAAAATTATGTCAAGCATTTGGGGCGGAATTAATTTAGGAGTTAATTACCAGGATTCAGGTCCGTGGTGGGTCTTACAACAAATCATAGGTCTACCTTACTCAGTCACAAGTCATTGATGGGTACCAATTTTAAATAGGATATGTTACATGAAAAGGTGAAATTTTACGCCAACGCGTATTGAAATTTTGCCAGACATATGATTTGCGCGAATAACTCTTCCTGCCCTGAAACCGTCGAAACAAGTTTTTGTCTTTCAGCGATTTTCCCGATAAAGGCCATAGTTGCTTTACCTTAGGCGTAGTAGTTTTAACTGGCTTACATATTTGTCTCGGACTCATGGTCCATATCCAGCAAGGGATTAGTGATGGAACACAAATACATTTAAACTTTATACAGCACGGGGAAGGTGTTAGGCAGCAAGCGCATGCAACACGTGAAAAGGAATGAACGCTGAAACAAAACACCGGCAACCACTGAATTCGTTCGTCGTCACGCAGGAGCGCTACATGGTGGGAAACTGGAGATTTGTAAAAAGCATTAGACATATGAAGTGAGTTGATAAGAAGACTACACGAAGGCGCACGCAGCTGAGCCAATGCATTCAAATATCTTCATGGAAGTGGTATCTTGGTGGTACGTGCACGTGCATTTTTGGAGGTTTAATGCAAAATTCGATACGCGTTGCTACAGTAGTCCATACGCAGTTGTTTAGTTAACTTTAGGACCAGGCTGTGCTGTGAACTTTCCACAAACGTTTCACAAATGGCAGGCATGCACTGGCAAGGAATAAACACGATAAATCGCATTTTTTATGTTGAGCGATGGTGTGGCCTAGCTGCTCTAGCATGTTAGCAGCGCAATAAAGTGATTTAAGCTGTCTCTGAAGCGTTTCTCTTGCAACAAAGTGCGAGCTGTACTGTTTTGGTAACGCGAGTTAGTGAATTGCAAACAAGTTTGTGCCTACGCCAGCAGTTTTAATATCTCTGTGGCTGCGGTGTTTGACCTTGCGCCGCTTGCGGATATGAATTTGTCGAAATTTTGGAGATTGCGACATGTGCTACGGTAAAAAGTCTGTGTTGCGTTCTTAAATCATCAGAAAATTTGCTGTGCTTCGAACATGAGTTTAAATGTCAAAGTTTGGATATTACAGACACCGTGGCAAATCTACTCAATCATCAATGTGTTATTGGTCTAATGACCGCAAAAATTAGAAGTTACAGCTAGACAGAGCCTGCAGATTTCATTCTGGTAGTAGGCTTTAGCAATAGAGTGACGAAAGCGAGAATCACAATCAGCCAAACTGGACCGATGCAAGATGCGATATCAAATGTTAATCGTATTTGTCGCTCCTACTTCAATTGTTAACAAAATCACGATACTGAGCTCGACTCTGCAGTTAGGTTTTTAATTTAAACTTTATCCTTTCGTACGTGCCTCAAACGCGTGTTTCGAGATAAGTTTCTCCAAGCTGGAAATAACGAAATAGTATTTATGTTGAACTATGAGTTACAACCGGTTATCGGCTTTATTCATTCTTCCCATACAAAGTGAATTAAAGCTTGCTTTGAATCGATATCGTCAGATAATATTTCATCAGTAGCTCGAGAAGTTCAGTTTGAGCAAAGATAAAATATTGTAACAAAGTCTTTGCTGCTGTTTGCATTCATTTTTATCATTAATTCTTGCTTTTGTTATCTCAAAATGTATTTTGGCAAAGTAAGTCGGAAACAGTTTTTTGTTAAAAAGTTTGTTCAAATTTTCGACTCGTATCATCATGTTGTGCTACACGGGGCGGCATTTTCATCGACAGCTTGGGAATCCTACACCGATGAGTACATTATACGCACCGATTTCAAAGTTTATTGATTAACGATAATGGTTATCTTTTGCGACAGACACACACCACGCTCTTGGTAGTCGGCGGTCTCACAGACTAGATATCCATCCCGTGACGGGTTTGGGGAGTTTATCAACATGTGCCATACAAACAATACGTCAGAATCAAAGGCCAGAGCTTAGTTATTTAAGCCTAAAACACAAATGAAGGTTGGCGACAACTAAAACGTCGTGAATATATTGTGTGGTCTTCGTGATGATGAGGAAGTTTCGCTGACGTACAAGCAGGCATTTGTCATTCCTCCTCACGGTGCATTGAGGCTGTGCCGGTGGGCACTGCTTCGTAATGGATGCTTTTTGCGTCAGCTATCGGGCAAGTAATTAACCATTTAAGAGGGCTGTTTCACAATGCCGAGAAAGCGGCGTTGTGTTGTGTCATATTTAATGTTTTCCGTTTCTTCGCAACGCCGGTCTGCGCTTTTACAATGTGCGCAGCACATCGAGCTTTCTCGTGCACAGAGTAATCGGCTCGATTGTGACGTTTCTTCCTTTCAGTTGTTTCGTTTTTCTGCTGAAGACAAGCTTCTCTTTAGTCTTTAAATTACAGACGAATCTGCTTGAGCGGTTCGAGATCTCGAGAACGGTGTCTGGTGCTCAGCTTACACGTGGTGACAATTACCGCGTGTCTGTTATTCACATCAGTGAATGGAAACAACGCAGGTTGTAGGCGAAAAAGCAGTGTTTTTTTAGCTTTTGGAGACTTTACATTTACAGTTTGTCACTGTGCTGAACGAGAGTTGTGCAAAAAACATGCGATGAAGGAGCTTCACTACAATGAAACAGAATGAAATACCTGCTAAATACTTTTCTTGAAAATCTGTAGGTCAGTGAAACTTACGACGCAGCCTACTTCATAAAGAACATTTGCTACAGTTTTAACTGTTTCGACTGAACAGATGAACGCTTGAAAGTGCAGTCAGTTTGTGAAGTACTGTAGTTTTGTATCGTGATCACCATTCCTGCTATTGTTGTGTAAATGACTTTTCAGGAAGGATTGCGACTTAAATATTTTTTATAAAATGCAAACAACCGACACTCATTTTTTGTTAGGTTGCAAATTATTGATATTGGTTAAGAAGTGATGTCTATTTATCATAAGCAAACTTTTTTTGATTGTCCTAAACGGTTTTATAGGTTATTTTAAGTAGCTCTTTGCATCCCAACGAGTTGAAAATGCATGAATTGGTTCAATACTGTTGTGGTCTGCTGTAATAAAATCAGTGCAAGGAAGAATTCTGCAACGATCCCGCATGAGCTCAGGAGACGGTTTGCCTGGCGCTCCATCGACTTGCTTTCATTTTCATTTTGTCGAGGTCGAGCTGCAGTGATACGATGCTGCTTACCGGCATAGCGGTCGTGCTATTCATTGTCTTTGCCGTCGGGATCGTAGGCAACTCCGTCGTGCTGTTCGTGCTGCTGAAGCAAAAAGGTTCGTGGTCTGTCGCAACAACGTACTTGTTTAACCTCGCCCTGGCGGATACTCTCTTTATCTGCGTCGTGCCATTTTGGGGTCATTATTACCTTTCGCAATACGAGTGGGCTTTCGGTGTCGGGATGTGCAAGCTAGCGAGTGTGGTGACTTCGGTTAATATGTACGCCAGCATTTTCTTTCTGACCGCCATGAGTGTGGATCGGTGGATGGCGGTGGTACACGCAACCTCCGTCAATTTGTTTCGTACGTCTGTGATCACTCGATGGGTGTGCTGTTCCGTGTGGTGTGCAGCTTTTCTTCTGTCCATTCCCCGCTTGCTCTATCAGACTTTGCATCCGTACGACCCTCGAAACAACGAAACAAGTCAGACGACTGCGGGAGATCCGTCAAATGCATCAGTCACCTTTTCCACAACTTCCCTGCCGGGCCTGGACAGTACCGCAGCACCAAACACCGGTGTAGTAATCGCCTGCACCTTATTGTTGCCCAAGAATTTCCCAAACAGGGCGCTAACAATGGGATGCCTTCGATTGTTGGGCGTGCTCTTGGGTTTCGTAATCCCAATGAGTGTGATTTGCATTTGCTACAGGAGAATTGTAAACACTGTGAAACATAAGGTCATCAGCAAAAAGGTGCGAAAGGAGCGCGTTGCGAAGTTAGCTGCGTTTATCGTTGCTGCTTTTTTCGTTTGTTGGCTCCCGTATCAGCTCGTGGTGCTCTATTCCGCTGTTATCGGCTGGTGGACCGACGTGAAGTTTGACGAAACGGTTTTCAACAATGTGTACTCCACGACTATTTGCTTGGCCTACTCCAACAGCTGCATCAATCCAATTGTTTACGCCTTCACGACGAGCAACTTTCAGGAGAACGTGAAAGAGATGTGCGGGTCCGACAAGACGCGGCCCTACAGAATGGCAGTAGGAAACGACAGTTGCAATGAAACGAAAGGTGTGAACCATCGTACTGAGAAGACAGCACTTACCTTCAACCGATCGCAAAGAACAAAGAACGAAAAAAATGGCCGAAACCTGGTTGTCCGAATCCATTCTTCGCAGGTCAGTATAAACAACGTTCTTCAAGTTTATAAAAATTAATCGAGTTAGGACAGAGGTGGGCAAACTGCGGCCCGCGGTCCTCATGCGACCCGCAGGGCAGTCACACGTACATAGAAAGTACGTATTTGGAGCCTATGTTAAAGTAGTTTTATCGATTAGTTTAGAATTATCAAGATTTTTTCCGCACGTTTCATTCGAAACCGCATTTTTACTCAACCGGAAGTGACTGTTGTTACCTTCATTTTGTGGTAGCTCATGTAAAACTTTTTTAAAGTTTCAAAGCGATTATAGATGTAATATATGTAATACGAGCATGCGGCCCTCGGTAGCAATAAAATCTTCAATGCGGCCCTCCGTAGAAAATGTTTGCCCACCCTTGAGTTAGGCCATGTTAGATTTGGGAAACGTTTGCGTTATACACAAGAACCAACTTTTGAAAAGCTACGGCAATGGAAATGTCATTTTTATGACAAAGTTATTAATGTAGAAACCTGTTACGTTTTATTGTCATTACGAGGTTGTAAATTTTCGACAGAGTGCAGAACTGATTAAAGCAAGACTTTGCAATAAGTTGCAAGTTTGCAACAATTGTCGACTGGTGGAACTAAATCAGTATCACTTGATGTTTCTGGAACACCTTTCAAACTAAGCAGTTTGTAACCAGGCCTGTAGCCATTAGCCAGGTTTTAAGGTTTGAGAGGAAAATTTTTGTTTTTATTATGTGTTTAAAACAAATTGTTCTGGGCACAACAGAATTTGTTGGGTACTGCTCCCGAATTCCTCCCATGGCTACGGGCCTGTCTGTAACAAACAGTTTGGTTTGTCGCTCACGATTGACTTTTGTTTGCCTGCTGCTTCGCGTCAAGTGTCATTGCATAATGTAGAGCAGTGATTCTCAAACTTTTCTGCACGTTGACCCCCAATTAAAGTATGCAATTTTGTGTAGACCCCGTGGCCTAATCCAACAGTTACTAATACAAGGATAGTGTGTGTCAAAACAAATTTGAGTACTTTTTACTTGAAATGCATTATAAAATAATACACATTCCGAAAATATGCTTCGAACTATAGATGTAAGCATAACATAAATCAGCAATTGTTCTCCGTCCTACTGCGTAGCCTACTGCTGTACTGCGGCTGCCATTGCCAGTTTAACAACTGCCGAACCAGTGTTGCCACTCTGTTATGAAGAAAAATCCAGAATTTACCTTGAAAAAAACCCCGAAAATAATAAAAAAAACAGACATACAAAATGTTCAAAAAAAGTCAAAACCAAACTTGAAAAGCATGTTACCGGTACTTGCATATAAAAATTAAGGTCATATGCATTATTTGCATCATATTTTTAACAAGTTCAAGTCTGCCGACATCACAATTTACAAGTAGGCTAACAGCAAATCAAACGTATTAAGTAACGTAAATAAGCTAGTTAGATCTTTTCTAAAAGAACATTTAATGTTTTCTTTTACTTTCACCAAAATGCACAAATTTAAACAAGTACCTGATACATTCAAGGTCTTACAGTTTTCTTTTGACTCTAACCATTGCATTCCTTGGAATATTTGACTACTAATTTAACATTCAAAATTTTACATTAATATCACAATCAGTGCACCCGTAAAACAATGTAGAGATTCTCAACCACAGCATCTTCAAAACCAAAAAAAGCATTCCAAATTCATGCACAAGCAGCCTTGACATATCAGCGATAGATTAGAGTGCTGACCTATGCTTAGTTAGTGCTTAATCTGTGTACCACTATATTTCAAACAATTTGGTTAAGCCTAGCCCTACTACTCAAATGTGCACTGGCTACTGACTCTGCGCATATTTACACCTGTGAAACAACTGTATTCTTGAATGGAAAATACAGTAATACGACATACATTTACAAAAATTTGACCAGAGTAAAAAAACCCCAAATTTTCAATAAAAACCCCAGAACCCCAGATAAAACAGAAAAACCCCAGATCTAGTGAAAAAAAACTAGCAGTGGCAACACTGTGCCGAACTGCGACTCATGCACTACAATATTGTTTGTAACGTAACAAACAGAACAGTTTTCATAATGCCATCACAATGGATGATTTAACAAAAACTATTCGAATCGAATATATCTGGGGTGGCCAAACCGCGGCTTTTAGAGCTTTCCGAAAAATTGTATTTTTATTTCTGCATATTGCAAAGTGTAGAAATATTGTTAAGTGGTACTGTGGTCAGTGACGGATTTACCCATAGGCCATGGCCTAGGGCAGGGGTGGGCAATTACTATAGCTCGGGGGCCACTTTGAGAAGGCCACGTTCAGCGGAGGGCCGTACCTTCTAATGGAAATAGAAGTACGTCTCGGTTCAAGTAAGCCTTAGCAGTGATATTTGCTTTTACTGGGAGGAATTTTCAGATGGGTTTTCCTAATTGTTTCCACGGGCCATTGAAAACGATGTGGCGGGCCATTTGTGGCCCGCGGGCCGCTAATTTCCCACCCCTGGCCTAGGGTCCCGCGCAACTCCTTCCTATGACGACTCATTATTAACTTAAAATTTGTGAAACTGTGAAGAGTCATAACTTCACAATGTACTTTGAAACGAGCGTAAATACAAACGTCTAGTCTAGACTATCAGTACACTAACAACACGATAATATTGTTTGCTACGCAATATAAGAATTAGAATATTGCAGTGTCTAGCGGTCTTGGCAGCTTTTTGTCAGTGGAAGATTGAACATCAAATAAGGAAGCGCTGTGTCAAAGGTTTGATACTGTGGAACATCACCTATTGTCATATGGCTGGGCGCGAGAGAGATGCAGGCTGTCGGTATAAAAGTGGTTACAAGCAGTAACGTTGCCAGCCCAAAGTTTTTTTGGCAGGGCCAAATACTATGACTTAAAGCGAGCAACGGTATTTTGTTTGGACATTGTCTGTCAAAGCACAAAATGACAAGATATGTTAGAAATTTAGCGAAAATGGTTCCATTGTCCCTTTGGCTACGCGTATGGTTACAAGAAAATAATGAAAAAGAAAGAACAGTACTTTCTTGATGTTCAATCTTCTAGACAAAAATCTCGCAACAACGCAAGACAGCCAGGCACTGCAGAACTCCACCGAAAAGCAATATTGTCAGTAGTGGTGAGTTTAGGGTTGGGGGGGCCCGAGGCAAGACTAAAAAGGGGGCCCTCTGATGACATCATCATAGTCAGCCAACCATGATAATCACGTTTGATTTGCCTAAGATACAGTCACCCAAGGATATGTTCCTCAGACTACGGCAAAACTGAAATAGCAGGAGAAAA
>JGI24158J21664_10010707_pt1 | contig 12226 bp, 10 predicted proteins | sample Ectturendosymbi3_FD_21664 | JGI IMG/M metagenome (IMG submission 21664) | reverse complement strand
TGTAACCCTCTGGTTCTGTCTTCAATGCAGTTGCAAACAGTGTCTGTAACCCTGTTATTCCGCCAGCTTCAATGCCTTGTACTACGTTCTGTTTTGTNTGTTTTTATCAACCTGCGTTCTGCAGAGTGTGTGTATTCATGGTATGGACTTCGTGTCTGCTCATAAACAAATAAATTNAATTGAATTAAATGCTTTACCTGCAATCATCTAACTTCANAGAAAATGTTTTTTTGTCTTTGCTGTAAATTTGTCGATTGTTCCTTCAAATAATTGCTGTGAATGAAATGTGNCGCATCCAGGGACGGAGCTAGGGGGGTGCCAGGGGGGGCCACTGCCCCCAAAAATTTTGCCTGGCCCCCCAATGGCCCCCCCAAAATTTTTCAGGTCTCTTTCTGAAAGTCCTAAACAGACAATTGACAGCTCCCCTTGTTGCAAAACTGGCCCCTCCAGTGGCCCCCCCAAATGAAGATGTCTGGCTCCGCCACTGGTCACATCCACTAACAACATTGCTCCGTGCGAAGTTCCAGGTTAGAAACTGTGTGACCTGAATTTCGACAATCATGTCCATAGGAATGCTCAGTTTCTAGGCCAAAGTGATATAAAGTACGTACATGCAGCAGTAACTCAAAAGTTCACAATAACTGATATACTCAACGTTGTCACACAGCTACAATTACAATTTTGCAAAAGTATTCAGCATTTATTTAAATATCCCACAAACAAAAATCATCATAACTTCCTTCAGAACCACACTAAATCCGTTTCAACATGAAGTTTTTTAAACCATAAAAGCTCAAATATTTTCCTAACCATCCAGATCTGTAGTCGTAACAACCTGGGCCATGCAGGTAGGTCTGGTGATTCCCGGGGTAACTGCTTGATTGCATGCCCCCCACCAAATTCTAGTATTGAGGAATGTGAAAAACACAGGCATTTGGAATAAGTGAAAACTAGTTTTGACAAATGAACAAGTTTTTAAAAATTGAATTAATGTGTTAGGTTTTTAATAATTTGTTTTATTCTGTGGGCTTGAGACATCTGTTTGCAAGCAAATTTCTTCCACTCATGGGTAAACTATGCACTGAGGAATTACCGTAGATATTGCAGAAGTACAAATCAAGCAGGAATGAAGAAAGCTACATTCATATTTCTCAAACCTCGAAAATTCATAACCGCCTGGTTTGATAATAATTATGTTATGTTGCTACGCCTTGTGGTACTGCCGAATAACATTTTGCAATGCACCCGATTTCGACTTATAATGTTGTTGAAAAACTACGAACAAAAACATCAAAATTCTGATTGATAAAAGGGGAGTTTGAACCCCTTCAGCCCCCCCTGGCTGCACCTTAAGAAAATTTTGCACCCCTGGTCGGGCTACAAGATTTTCATAAGCGCACTTTTCTTATTTCATTCATTGGATGACCCACGGCGTTGGATGACCGGGGCGGTCGCCTCTTTCATGCCCCCTCTACACATCCGTGGTTACAACATTGTTTGAGTTTTGTCGCTGCACTAAAAGCATGCGCACTACAGCAATCTGCATGCGCTGTGAACGCTGGATTACCGTGCCATTATGACGCAACTACAAAATGATAAAGGGAAGTCGGAAAGTTCGCAACCCTGGCATTCTGAAAGCGTTGTGACGTAGCCGTGAGTCAAACCACATGCGGACCCTTATTGCTGGAGACAGAAACTCCGCCTGGAAACGTCACTTAGGTTCATAATTGCTCGCTTTGCGAACCTTGATGAGATTTCGCAATGACTTTCGACATTTTGTAAATTTTAGTTGTTAACATTTGCTGACATTTAATATTTCATAATTAGTTCCTAACATTCCGACCTCAATTTGGCGCCCCCAAAGTGCTGCGCCCGGGGGCAGATGTCCCCCCTTGCCCCCCTCTTGTTACGCCACTGGCCAAGGCCGGCAAATGGCGCTGAGCAACCACCACAAAACAAGCTGCGCATATTAATCAGCTATGTTTCCCCATAAATTTACGAGCTTATTGAAGACTGTACATCATACGATGACGCTAATGCAAAACTCGAAGAGACTTTTAACAAAACGCCAAATGCGATATTCGCAAGGTACCAGCTCATTACTCGAAAGCAAGTGCTTGAAAGTTTGGAGGACTTTTTGTTAAATTCACATCGGTTGAGCAAAAATTGTCAACTGCAAGACATAACTAAAGAACAGTACCGGCAAGAACTCGTGACAGATGCCTTCGTAAACAACTTACGTTCATCCCCTATTCGTATGCGACTCTTGGAAAGGATGAACTCTCACTAGAGGACGCGTTTAAACTGGCTACAATTCTGGAAAGGCGTAGAAGAACGCCGACCTCTACAGTGCTGCTAGCTCGGTCTCCTTCTCCAGAGATGTACCTGCCTGCGCCTCAAACAAAGAGGTCAGCACAGCAGTGATTCGTCTTTACACATCATGGAAGATCAAGACCCGATCAAAGAGAATCGGTGGCCGTAACCGATAAAAAGTGGTTCTACTGTAGGTACATGTATCACAAAAGGAAGAGTTTATTGCCAGCAAAACCAAAGAATTGCTGACAAACGACATCATTGAAGAATGTCGATCTTCGTGGAGAGCGCAACTCGTAGTGATCAAACCCAGCGATGATGGACACGTGCGAAAGAGACTATGCGTTGATTACTCTCAAACAATCAACAAATATACCGAGGTAGATGCATATCTCTTTCCGAGGATAGAAGATATGGTGCATCATCTGGCATCCTACTGTTGTTTCTCAACCTTTGAGTTGAAGTCAGCCTACCATCAGATTCTCCTCGTTCCGGCTGAGAGCAAATATTCGGCCTTTGAGGCAAATGGCCGTTTGTTTCAATTTAAGCGTATTCCGTTCGGTGTGACCAACGGGAGAGTTTGCTTTCAACGAATGATGGACAAACTAATTCAGAAAGAACACTTAAATGACACTTTCTGCTACACGGAAAATCTCACGATTGTGGGTCATTCACAGGAGCAATATGATGATAACGTCAAAAACTTATGGAGGCGCTAGGGCGCTACAAGTTCACGTTGAATGATTCGAAGACAATCAGGTCAGTGAGCGTCATTAATGTACTGGGATGTCGTGTCGGTTGTGGTGTTATACGGCCTGATCCCGATCGATTACAAGCTTTGCAAATCATTCCCTTGCCTGAAAATCCGAAAGCGCTAGAACGTGTAATGGGAATGTTCGCCTATTATTCGAAATGGCTGCCGCGCATTTCTGATCAAGCCCTACCACTGAGATCGTCGTCATACTCGTTAGAAGACTCTGCACGAAAAGCATTCGAGAGCCTTAAGAAACAGCTTGAGGCCGCCACACTACGGGCTATAGATGAATCACAGCCATTAGTAGCAGAATGCGACGCTTCGGAAGTCGCTCTTTCTGCCACACTAAAACAAGCTGGAAGGCCGGTGGTCTTTATGTCTCGAAATTTTCAAGGGAGCGAATGACATTATGCTCCAGTAGAGATAGAGGCAACCGCGATCATAGAAGCTTTTAGGAAGTGGAAACATTTTCTCGTTCGTCAACCTTTCACCATTGTAACTGATCAGCGATCCGTGGCGTTCATGATGAGTACACGGCCAAGGACCAAAGTAAAGAATAGTAAGATTGAAAGTTGGCGACTAGAAATGGCCTCACTGCGATACCACGTAAAATATCGGCCAGGCAAACTAAATGTCGCAGCTGATTGCCTAACCAGAAGTACTTGCGCATCAGTTCAGCAGTCGCTGTCTTTGCAGGAGTTGCATGAAAGACTATGTCATCCGGGCATCCAACGGCTTCATCGTTATGTGAGACAAAAGAACTTACCGTTTGCTTTGCAGGATGTAAACACGTTTGCAATAATTGCAAGGTCTGCGCGGAAGTCAAACCATGTTTCGGCATACCAGCAGGTGATCCGATGATAAAGGCCTTGCACCCATTTGATCGAATTTCGATTGATTTCAAAGGCCCGCTACCGTCAGCAAGTAAAAACAAGTACCTCCTTACGGTTGTGGATGAATTTATGCAATATCCTTTGCTTTCCAGTGTTCAGACATTACGGCTGCCACCGTCATCAAGTGCTTGAGTCAAATATTTGCAGTATTTGGGCTGCCTCGATATGTTCACAGCGATCGTGTAGCTTCATTCATGTCTTGGGAACTGAAGGAGTATTTGAATAGCAAACTCGTTGCAACCAGCCATTCTTCACCATACAATCTCACCGGTAACTCTCAAGTGGAACGATTTAATGGCATCATATGAAGAACCGTAAAGCTTGCTCTGAAGACACGCGGTTTGCCTGTAACACACTGGGAAAGCGTGTTAATGGACGCCTTGCATTCCATCAGATCGTTATTGTCTACCGCAACGAACTGTACTCTACGTGAATGCATGTTCTCGTTTCCACGACGCGCTGCCTGCGGTCCCTCTCTGCCGTCGTGGTTAACGCCGAGAAAAGTATTCCTACGGCGTTTCAATCGTTCCAACAAAAATTCGCCATTAGTAGAAGAGGTGCAGCTGCTAGACGTGAATCCGGCGTATGCGAACATCAGGTACCCGGATGGTCGAGAAACGTCAATAGCTTTGAGACATTTAGCACTGTGACCCCCAGATGAAGCCGCTGGGCAACACTTGTTTGAACACGCGGCTGATGACATTTCCAGCGAAGGTCCACTTTCGTCCTCAGAGGAAAGTGATCCTGCCCGCTGGGTCGATGGTTCCCCGTCGCAGCAAAGAACTGCACCTCCCCGCGACTCTGGCTCTCCACCTGAGCCTGTTGGACACTCGCCTGAGTCAGCGAGTGATGAACCGCCGCTGCCTCGGAGATCTACACGCTCCACCCGAGGCGTTCCTCCAATCAGATATGGTTGTGGCTATTCATTGTAGTTTCGCCCTATGTGTATGTTGATTACTCTGTTTCGTGTGCAATTGACTACTTTAATGGCGCTTTCCCATAGGATGGGTGAATGCGGTGTACGAGTTACTGCTATGCGTTTCTGAATCGTTTCGATCTGACGGTGATTACTCGTAGCGCCAGGGGCATTACTGCTGGTAGTCGTTGTTCGCGGCATTGGAGTCTTTACTCACTTGCGTTTGACTGCTGATGTGATAGCGCCGATGTTTTGTTCGTCGTTATGTTGACTATGCCGTTGTTCTCTTCGTTCAGGTGTACCAGCATTTTTGTTTAGTAATAGCCAATAAAGGGCTCAACTCTCATAACAGTCGGGTTATATATAAATGTTATTGTCTGTAATGCCAGTTGAAGAAACTGATGAAACAAGGGTTAGGAATGATTGTTGTAATTTCGATGTTTCCTTATGCACACAAATTATAAACATTTCAATCAGAGGTCATTGTGATTGTATATTTGTGGATTTTAGATTCCTGTGCACTTCACGATTGCACAAAATTTCCTAGTTTAATAAAAATGTACTCCTGTAAAAGTACGAGATATCATCAACGGAGTATGTTACGAGTGTTGTGTAAAACGTCTTGAGCCACAAAAAGATCTTCCATATGTTGATGTTTGCGCTGCAGAAGAAAATTTGGAAAAACAACCACATTTAAATCAGTATTCGATTATCGTTTCAATTCAAATCAGAACACTCATATATTTTGTTCGTAACGAAAGCTTTCTGGGTTTTTATTGTGCGAATACAAATGTTNTTTTGGTGTNCAATCTGGGCTTATTTTAAAGTAACTGAATGGTAGCTCTACATGTGACTATTGAAATCAGGCATCTTGACAGGTAATGCAGTGAGACAGTGACAGAGATGATAGCGGTAAGCCACGTATAATTATATACTGTGTGAAAAAAGCATAAGTAAATCTCTAGCAGTGCTTCCACAAGTTTGAAAAATTCATTGTTAGAGTGATATTGTGATCAGCGTGCCCGAGTGAATAACTTAATCAAACGAATCATATGCACGCTTCTTTTCACAAAGTATAAATATACGTGGCTTGTCAGATTGTTAGAATACGTCNAGTGGNAATACGTCTGTATGGTTAAGGTTTAGCTCTGACTTCTTAGTGAGCACTAAGTGCAAAGCTCTTTTTTGCTGTGGTGAGTTTTCGTAATACATCTGCTCAAGTTTTTGTAAGCCTGCGTGATGTNCTAACTTTAGTAAGTTGTCCGATAGTCTTGTCAACATATAGTTGTACTGCTCATTGCTTGAAAAAGTTTTTGCAAGTGTCTAACTTTCTTGTTTTTTCACCGCTCATGTTGTTCTGGCTGTTAATTATTCTTAAATTATGACTTTTTGTAGAAAGTGCTCAAAAATGGATATTAGGCAGTTTATGAAAAGAAAGCATTTCTGATAGCCGAAGTGTAGAAAACACTTTCACACAAAAGATTGATAATTGAGGTTCAATCAGGACAGACTGATGATACAGGAAGGGTGAAGCGTTTTGTGAAGGTCCGTTTGCATTGCGTCGTCAGCAACCTGAAAAGGACAAGCAAAATTTCGACGTTGCCTCACCTTGGAAAAATTTCCGCGGACGCCCATGGCTGCACAATGATTTCGATCTAATTCTTGGGTCATAAAGAGTGGTGCGGTTTGGTTCAATTCGTTTAAGCTACTTAAAAACGATAAATGCCGAAGTTGTCAGTTTCCTTAACCTGTATGCTAAAAGCGATTATTAAAAGGCTCTACAATTTTGACGTGTAGTGAACAGCCTAAAAACATGAAAAACCAGTAAAGGAGTGTTTTGATTTTCAAGCGCAAAGCCCCCAAAAGCGCGTGGTTAATCCGGCCCTGGTTGCCAGGCACCTTTTGAAAAACGCCAAGCCATGTCTAAAAAGAGCCAAACCGGGTAAAAAAGCCAAATTGTTGAATGACATGAAATTTANTTCTACACTCTACAACAGGAACAAATCTTCATCTTCAACATTTTCCACTCGAACCTTTGNCATTATGGGTTGCCAGANATGCTACAACTTTATTCTTCTATGGGTTGCCAGATAATTTTTGAGAAAATACACCAAGCACTTTCTAAAAGAGCCNAATAATATTTTAAAATGCGAAGACAGNAGTCTGATAGTATGGGCCAAGTACCTCTAAAAAAGCCAAATATTGAAGAGAAAAAGTCAGATAATATTTTGACGCCAATTGCCTCTGAAAAAGACCAAATTTGTGAAATTTGGCTTCATAAAAGCCAATCTGGCAACCCTGGTTACAGAGCATGTGAGTGGATTGTTCGATCGTTAGTCGTTATTCCGTAACAATAACATGGCAACAAATCTTCAAAGGTTTACTTCAAGTCACGGTAGTAGGCCTTTTGCCACATATGTGATTGTTGAACGCAAACACCTTTGGCAAAAATGCTTCGAGACAGTGACTGCTGATAGCGGTAAGCTTTGTAGTTTTGTACTAGGTGAAAAGAAGCATGAATGAAAAAGAAGCATTGCTGCACCAACGAAGCGCGATTATTGCGACTGTTGCCGTGACGTGGAGCATTTTCGTTTTGGTGTAGAAAGGGGAAAGCGTTTTGTGAACGTGCATTTGCATTGCATCATCAGCAACATGAACAGGATAAGCAAAATGTCGGGGTTTCCCTCCCTGGAAAAAATTATACGGACGTCCATGAATGTATTTGATTCACTTTCGATTACATGATTTGTAAAAAAGGTTGTAAAACACATATCGGACTGGTCAACCATCAATCAAACTAACATCGTTGGGCCCAATTTGAGGAAATCGGCAAAATAGGCTTACAACCAGCCTTGTATCCTCCATATCGTCATGACTGCCCCGCGACCCTAATTAGGGCCACTTGTCTTTCTAAAGAAATAGGGATCCGCGTAATACACGGTTTCTCAACCTGTGGGTCATAGTGCAGTTTTCGCGTGGGCATTGAATTTTGGTGAGAATCTCACCTAAATCCATAGACCACTTGAACAATGAACTGGTTGATTGCGTTTAGCAGCGAGATTCAAACTGAAAAAAGAATAAATTGCTTCTTTAAAATAATGTAGGCCTATGANTACGTATGCGTATAAAAGCAAAAACCTTTGCTAACAAGATAGTGGGCCACGAAAGTTTTACGAAAAGTTTTCTTGATCAGATAATGAAAAATGTTGAGAAACAACGCCGTAAACTAGGGGTCTCAAACTCAAATTGCTCCGTGGGGCACATGAGGACTTAAGCAACCCGGGGGACGCATTATGACGTTGACGCAACAGTGACGGTACCTGAACTTGGTAGAAACAGCTTTTAGACCTTATTTCCTGCCAAAGGTGTCATTGATTGTATGCAAATCATTTCCAGGCGACTCAACGTTCGTATTAATCAATTCTAGCACGTAAGAAATTTCATCACTCGCTAGGTGAGCACTTTTAAACACGGATGAATAAAATAAATGACATTGATGTTGTTCATTTCATCCAGTTTCATGCCCGTTTTTCCTCCATGGAGGGTCGTTGGGGCAGCAACTGTAGGAGCGCTTGGAACACCTCACAATCAACAGCAATCTCTGATAGTTCTGCTGGCTCCACACCAAGGCAAGGTCGGAGAGGTAGTGACTCCACCTAGGCCTTGGACGACCTTTGGGGCGCTTTGCCGTGGGTTTAACCAGCAGGACTTGCCTTGCCAGTCTTTTGTTGGGCATTCTGGACACGTGGCCGAACCAACGTAGCTGTGGTATCTCAATTCGGAGAAGTACTTTGACATTCAGGATTCTGCGAAATTCACAGCTCTGCCGCTTGCATTTGAGATAATATTCTTTCAGCCATCACCCATGATTCATGACTACAGGTAAGGATCAGAACAAAGACGGGATTTAAAAACTGACAGCTTTGCAGTTTTGAAAGATCTCGTTTTGTTACTACAGAGCGATAAAACTAACGCAGTTCTTTGCAAACCCCTGTATCAATCTCCTCTCTCCACAATCCGTCACTCGTAAATACTACCCTAAGTTCATGAAGTTATTCAGCTGCTGCGGTATATTGTCGCTAACCTGTTGAGAAGATGCTAGCAAAAGCAGATCGTCTACAAAAAGTAAACGGTTGGCCCTGCAGCTCCCAACTGTGACACTCTCGTTGATTCGGCTGTGACTTTCAATCCAATTCATGTAGACTATGGAAGGGAGTGGTGACAGCACACATCCCTGTCGGAGTCCAACACCAACGGTAAAAGGTGGTTATTTATCTCTCCCGACGTGGACACATTTCTTACCAGGAATACAGTGACTTGACGGCTGTAAAAGTCGGCCGTCAACACCGTACTCTTGCAACACCACCCTAAGCTTCTCGCGAGGAACCTGGCTATGTGCTTTCTCGAGGTAGACAAAGTACGGGCAGACGTCGTTGCCATACTCCCAAGATTTCTCAAATTTGCTGGAGAGCAAAAATTTGGTCTGTAGTGGTACGACCAAGACAAAAACCGCACTGGGTATCATAAAGTTCGGTTCAATTACATCGTGCCACATGGGCGTCGGAAGAATTTTTTCCAGCGAGGGACAACGTGTGGATTTTTCCAAACGTTTTTCTTGGATAGGCCTAGAGCCAAATGTGTTAAAATTTGTTTTTTTTCAGTCGAAATTGAGAAAACATTTTTGTTGATATTTTCGAAATCCTCGGACAGCTTTGTCCCACCCTTGCTCCCCCTTCCAACCCCACATCGTGGCATTTGTTCAGGGCAATTGGCAACGTAGTTTTTAATTATTTGAAAATTCACAAAAAGCACCGCGAGCAATACAGAACGCGCTTAACCTTTCATTTTATCTCATATAGCACAAGAAAATGTCTGTGCTACATTTTCTGAATTCAACATAAGCAACGCAGGCACATTCCGCAGAGGGTAAGATGTGTGGTTAGTTCAGATATCAATAATTTTTATTATTCGGATAACGGATATATCCGCACATTTGTATTTTAGCTAACCGGTTTACCGGATAATAACCGCTAATCGTTAGACGATTCATTTTACGAGATTTGCGTGATGGATTTATTGTAAAATCATGACACACTTACACAGTTTTATTGCTAACATACACACATGTAGTTTGCGAGCGTATACAGGGGTGTATGAGCAGGGGGTGGAAGCCCACAATTTAGAATTGTGACAAAAACAATGTCTTTAATACGATGGCAAAGGGCCTGTTAAAAGTATTCACACTTATGTTATTACAGTATCTCGCTTGGATAGACGCTTATAAGAGGCACGTCGAGACAGTAAGTGTTCATCATAAAGAAAAATAATGAATAGTCAAATGATGAACATGATGATTTCTTGTAAATTCGTTTTGCCATTAAGAAGAAATTGTCGTGGAGGTTGTTGCATTTGACGAAGAATAAGTATTCGGAAAACTGTTTCTCAGTTTGCTTCTGTTCCATTTTCTTTTGATTGTCTGGCGAACTTCCTTGCTCAGCAGACAGTAAATGATCAGAATGAAGAAACCCTGCGATCCATTCACGACGATGTTTATGTACATAAACGTTCCTTCCGTGTCTGAAAATTTTCTACAATAGAATCATGGCCGGAACTCTTCTTCAACATTTAATGCGGAAAATCTGTTTCACTACAAACACGCGATGAAAATTACTTATGGAGACGATTATTTGTGCAGCAACATTGCTTTTACTTTCGTATAAATGAAATAGCTCTGGAACATCGGAAGGAAACGTCGTTAACTTCTTTTCCTTATTGCTGCATTATTGCACCGCGAGTATGCTGCTTTTCCAATTAATAGGAAGCACGTTTTCCGGATTTTACTACTAAATGTTCATAGCCTTTTTAAAGAGAAGCACCAACACTTACACCAATGTCTAACGACAAATCTGTTTCTTATGTTTTTTTAAATCCAAACCGATTGGAACAAGAATTGCAGGGATATAATATACAGGTTTCAAGAATTAATGTAGCTCCAATAACCGCCATTTAAGATTTTTCATGCGTGAAGTCTTAGTACTTTTTTATACGCTGAACAGCCTTCCTCTAACATTCAGTGGATATTTACAAAGTGCTACGTAACGGTTATTTCAAAGAAAATTTGATGTCCCAACACCAAACGAACACCAAACGAACACCAAACGAACACCACAAACGAACACCACAAACGAACACCACAAACGAACACCACAAAAGAACACCACAAACGAACACCACAAACGTGAAAAACGCGTCAATCTAACGAAAAGCAAAGTGAAGATATCCCAAAACATGTGGAAGGTAACGTACATGTGCATACCTGTTAGCAGAAGAAGGATCCAAGGCACGCCCAACACTGGCAAAAGCACCGCGCATCCTTTCAAGCTGGCTTTTATGTGCTCTTTGTTTTTACCAATTACATTTTGCTTTCTGTTTGATCGATTGTCGCTTGGTTTGAAGTTGTCTGTTTTCTTGCTCATCCAAAAAACGAAGTATCCCACTTTTATCAATATCAACAGATTAAGAATAAGAGGCGCTGCTACCGGAACTAACAAACCACCAACGAAAAGGATATGATTATTTTTGTTCAACCAACACCGCTGGTATTTGTTATTATCTGGAAGTGGTTCAAGCAGCTTGGGCGTCTTGCTCATGTAAGTACCATTGGCCAATCCAATAGAGGAGCTGATTGAAACTACCAAAAGAGGAACTCCCCATCCAACAACTAATCCTGGGATTGCTGTTTTCGAGAAAATCATCGCGTTGTCCATGGTTTTTGATACGAGAAAAACTCCTTCCAGAAGCATCCACCAAGCTAAGAACAGTTAAAAAATATGTACGGGCTAAAACAGTAGGGCACGAGAAAATCAACAATGTTAGTCAATCCTGCAATTTACTTCGCGTTTACGCCACATTTTTTGACGTACAGTCGTAAAATTGAAAGGAATGCGCAACTATTCGTCGCATTTCTACATTATAATAATCATGATGGCGTCATTCATGCCTGTGTCTTAAATAAAGAAATCGATAAATAGTACGTTGTTGTATTGTATTGTGCAACGTCTTCACTCCCACACGCAAGGCGCTAGACTTTCATGCATCGCAGTAAAGAGAAATACACAAATACATGAAAGACGACGTGGATTTTCATGTCGGTAGTAGAGAGCATACGCTTGATGGCGCTAATGGACTTACTGTACTTTGATGAAATACAAGCTATTAAACAAGCCCTGCAGTTAACCTGGCTTCCAGATAGTGTCTGTTACTTTTAATAGCAACTTAAAATACGAGTGTAAGTTTGAACTTCTGAGGATGGACGGTTGAAAGCGATATTTTGCACTATATCAAACTTTA
>JGI24158J21664_10010706_pt1 | contig 12226 bp, 10 predicted proteins | sample Ectturendosymbi3_FD_21664 | JGI IMG/M metagenome (IMG submission 21664) | reverse complement strand
TGTTCAAAATGTGCTGACTCTTGCCTGACTCGAGTCCTGAAATCCGAATCCTGTACACCTGTGACCGCTGCCTTTTTCATTAGTTTCATTGTGACTGTTTTGTTCCTGATATCGAGGGAATTCAGAATAAAGTAATATGTATTTGAATTGGAACAACTTGTTCAGTGAATGTAACGAGCACGTGCAGTGCTAATTTGTGTGACATCAGTCGTCGCGAACCTTCCAGAAGGGCTCCCAAGTTAAAATAGCCTAGGGCCCCGAAAATGAAAATTCGCCTCTGGTGCGATGAGCCGCTTCTCTAACGATGACTATCTCTCAAGACTCAAAAGAAGACTGCACGTGAATAGGCAAGTTTGGCAATGACAAGTAGTCTTGCCTATATTCAAAATGAACTAAGAGCAAGACGGACATGGAGAAGTATGGCTGTTGTTGATTTCAGACTATAGTTCCGAAAGCTGCCAACAATACCTAAAGCTCACTTCGATACCTCCAGTAAATCCAAAAGTTGCACTGACATGCAGCCACTGGTTGAGGCATTGAAGAACCACACAGAGATTTTCTTTGCTGGGTGTGGCTTACCTGCTCAGTGATCTCTATTAGACTGTAAATACTACGCTTGTGTGAACAGTAGTGTTCCCACCTGAACAGACTGTAAGTCCAATCACGATGTCACCCTTAGGCACAGCCCTTTTTGCAGATGAATACCTACAATAAGTTTCGACCACAACAACAAGCCACTATTACTAGGAATGACTAATTAATTGACTGAGCTCTGACACAATAAGAATTTTGAATTATTGTCTCTGTACGACATTGCTATCACGCATGTATTATTGTTTTGAAATTGTCAATGAAACAAAATTAAAGAATATAAATACCATTCTAGTAATATGACGCCTTGCAGGTAAATACAGAAAAAGTGCAAACAGCGTGAACTTTCCTGGTACACTTACGGTACTGTACGACAACTGGAAGTACTGCTTAAGTTTATCCTGAAACTTTAAAGCACTAAGTTTAGAATTGCTACATGAGGACACCTTTTCGAGCTAGCCACCGTCGTCATTAGGCATAATTTAAATTAAACTGCTCTCCATTTCAGGCATGATGCCACTTTATTTTGCTTGGTCTTGATTTCATCGCTAACTAACTTGTTGTGTGGTGGGATTTTAATATGCTGTATGCGATTTTTTATTGTTTTTTTTTTATTTTGAGTATTGCACCACCGCTCGCAAAGCGGCCACCACAATCTAGGAAAAACTAAAGGCATGCATCGAAAACTCTAGCGATAGTGCACCCTTTTCTTAAGAATCAGTTGATGTTGCGCATGCAGCAGTGTTACATGTTGTCAATGACACGCAATCTTATGTTTTGAAATTTTAATTGGAACCAGGAATACTTTTAACCGCAAAAATTCGAACATGCATTCACGAATATTCCAACAAAGTGATATAATTTGAGAACTGTTCTTGAAGCGGCATGCTTTTCGTTGACACTTTTCTCAAAGCTACTTAAAAACACAAAAAATAGGGATGCCTTGGGGTACAGCACACGTAGTTATAAATGTCCAGCAAAACCAATCGCGCTTATACTTTTTTATCCAGATCCTTCTAAAACACAGTCCATGCGAATTTTACCCAAATCATTCGCTTAAATCAGTGGTTTTCAACCTTTTTTAACGCGACCCAGGCCCGTAACCAAATTTTGAGGTTGGGAGGGGCAAAATACGTTTTTAGGAGGGCATGATTTTTGTTTTTATTATATTTTTAAAACAAATTTTTCTGGGAACAAGAAAAATTGGAGGGGCACAAAAGAAATTTGGGGGTACTGCCCCCGAATGAGCCCGCTGCTACGTGCCTGCCGCGACCTATTATAGCAGCCCACTATTTCCCAACAACCCCCATCTAAAACTCGAATAAAGCAAATGTAATGCAGCTGCGGACATAAAATGTCTACTCGCAACTCCTCCAAAATGGTTCATGACTCTCGAGGGGCCGCAACCCCAGGTTGAAAACCACTGGCTTAAATAGTTATCCAGTACCCATTGCGTGTTTTACGAAAAAATAGTATGCGAACACTTTCACACAAAAAATTTGAAAATTTTGATCATATCTGTAAGTAGTTATTCTGAGCATATCTTTAGAATTTCCTGGATTGCACTGGAAGAAATTCATTGTTAAAAAGAGAGGACAAAATGTGTAAAAATAAAACGAAGTAAGCCATTTCCTGGAACGCTGCAACTGGTTTACCTAACCTTACACTCACACACTCACATACAGTGGCTTTTTTTCATGAAAGGCTCAGTTTTGCTGCTTGACATTCGGAAGAGTTGGCAACAAACAAATAAAAAATGAGATCAGAGGATAATCACTGTAGTTTGTGCGTTGAAAGTATGTTTTTACTGTAGTATGGTCACTTACTACTCTAAGTGTTTTTTTTTAAGATTACTCAGCTACATACATAAATTCCTGTGCTAGATTTACTACAGTATTTTCGTTGAACATAACTGTAATGATCGGAATACTCCTAGCAGAATATACTTTTATGGGAGCATTATCCCTCGTGAAAAGGTACGGTATACACTGGTTTTCACAAAGGCGATAAACCAGGGTTCTTACTGGTATCCACTTCCAGAGTCCGTTTATTATGAAGTGAGACCACATTTTTGATAAGACGCTTTTGGTTTCTCTTAGTTCTTGCTGGCGAAACACAGCGACTCTTGCCGTCCCTTTTCATTACAAGGCAAATTTACTACTATCGTAATCCTGCTTATCCCACTATAGTGGTGGAGTCGAAATGATGATGTCCAAAATCCAAAACCTGTACTCATTCAAACCAACTTGCAATTCTTTTGTGTTGAAGGTTGTGATTAAAAATTGAGCAGATGTAAATTATAAAATTTAAGATTTGTGACGGGCTTTTGCACTGTTCAAGACAAAATCGCATTAGACTCTTTAAAACAGTGGTTCTTAACCTGTGGGGAATTCCCCACTGGTGGGGAATGGCGGAGTTGCCAAGCGGGGAATGACCAGTCGGACAGCACAGAACCACTGCTTCAAAATTTAACACATCACATCCAAATGTTGACTTACTTTACAAATCACAACCATTTACAAACTGCTTTAATAACAAAAACAACCAATATGTGAGGTATTGTAAGTCATGTTTGGGTAAAAGTGACAAGGGTTAAAATCGATTTTGTCAAAGACCGATGCTGTGGTGGGAAATGGAGAGTTGGGCCACTAAAAAGTGGGGAATTGGAGAAAAAAGGTTAAGAACCCCTGCTTTAAAATAACAGCTTTTCACACTGTAACAGCAATAGTCATTGGCGAAAGAACCGAAGCTATATTATTCCGCTAGGTTATTCATACTTTGCTTTGGCTGGTTGATAAAAGTATTCAAGACCAAAAATCTTGGAAATATAAAAAGCTGGACAAAAGCAACACTGTATGAAAACCGAAAGTATTTGGATCCCACAAACTTAGCAAACGCACTTACATACAACGAGCCTGTCTCGTAGTGTTTTTGGACGTGATTATTGTAAGCCAGGTCTGCCTCGAACACCGCAGGCGGAGTACTACTGTACAAAGTTCAGCACTGACTTGCTGTAACTTGCGTGTGAATTCTTTTGTACAGAAACATGCGTCGGAAAGAAATTGCGACTTTGCATCAACATAGCATTAGAAACCAAAACTTTTGATGAAAAGACGCAGGCTATGGCAAGTTTGTCTCGATATTGGTCACGGGGTTAAAAATGTCCTACACAATCTGTCCTTGGCTTCAGGTCAACTTCATTCAAAATAGCGACCAATCTAGCTTAGTTTGGAAAAAGCTGTTGCGGCAGAATGATGGACTCTTATCAGCAGAGCTTCTCTCGTTTATAAGGGTGGTCGAAAAAGATGTATCCATTTTACAGTATTATCACTATAATTTTATATCAAATTAACCCAGGCTTCTGTTTTCCAGGTAAATCATAATTCAAGTTTCAAAGTTTTATGTACCACCTTTGATGGATCAAGTAGCAAGATTTTCCGGGCAGGAGAGAATCGAGATTGTAGAGGCCTATTTCGAGACAAAATCAGTTGTCCAAACTCAACGTGAATTTCAAAGGGTCTTTCCAGGCAGAAACGCTCCAGGATTTAGCACCAAACAAATGGACAAGACTCACATTAAAACTCTCCTGGACAAATTCAGGGAGACGGGTAGTTTACAGGATAACACAGGCCGCAGTGTCCGGCCACAGTCAGTCAGGACAGAAAATTGCATCATGACTGTGAGACAATGTTTGGAACAGTCTCCAAGTAAATCCGTAAGGCGGTTCTCTCAGGATACAGGTCTTTCAAGGAGTCCAGTTATGCGCATAATGGAATAGGATATTCACCTGTATCCGCATAAGATACTGATTTACTACTTGCGACCAATTCAAGCAAGGCTGGGAGACGAGCCTTTGTGCAAAGCAAACCATCAGTCAGCAGGCTCATCTTCCGTCGTGCAGGCCTCCCTTGGTCTGCACATTCTCCAGACCTACCCTTTGGATCATTTTCTCAATGGATAGGCCTATCTAAAGACAGGGTCTATGCTAACAAACTATTGATGCGAACATCACGAATTCGAACGAAGATCAGGAGATTTTCCCATGAGATGTTGGAGAGGGTCATTACAAACTTTAATGTGCGAGCAGCCACAGTGATTCAGTTCCAAGTAGCATGGATCGAGCACATTATAAACTACAGAGGTGTGCTCGTGAAATGGTGGTTTAGGAGAAAAAACTTACCCCATCCAAAACTTACATGTTTATATAGTGAATACATTAGCGTTTTATTGTTTTGTACGTTCTTACTGGATGATTTCAAGCAATATTCTTTCCGTGATTTAATGCAATGTCTTTGTTTGCGAACAGTCTAACAGTTGACACGATAGCCTGTGAGTGCAGCCTATAACATCGCGGTGGTTGTTCACTGTTTCCGGTTGCGCAAGTGAACGCTCAACGCTCTTGGTCACAGTTGGTCCAGTCCCGTCGCTACGGGGGGGCTTTGGTGGGATTATCCCCCTCAAAGCTCCAAGGCCCCATATTGAAATAAGAAACCCTATAAATTAGTGGAATTTTTGTCAAATTTGCATGTCAAGCCCCCCTGCACGAACGTAAAGTCCCCCGGCACAAACGTAAAGCCCCCTATTGACGACTTTCTGGGGACGGTTCTGTGTTGGTCTACACCGAGCCTTTAATGTTGCTTTGCTCGAACTTTACATCCATGTGTATTGAAGATTTTGTTGTATATCTGAATATAATCAAAAGAGGTAATGAAACTTGGAGTGCTGCCGGATACGGAGAAAGCGGTGAGGGCCTTTATTTCGCCTTGCATTGGGTTGGCAACTTCAAGATGTCACGTTGCTTAGTTGGGAGACTGACCTGTGCTCCTGTAACAACTGTGTTGACCCCTCAACTAGGAAGGATCTCTGAAAGCGTAATCGACCGATGACCCCTACATTCCGTTCCTCAACAGTCAGCAGCCTACCCTACATCTGTAAGACAGGTCTATGAAAAAACTTGCAAAGTATTCCATTCAATACAAAATGCTACTTTACCATAAATGGACACACATTTTCGGACCACTCTGTAGGCTGTTTATTGAAACCCGGATTGGAATTTACTGTACAACAAAGGTTTTGCATGAATAGGCACTTGTCAAGTTCTACTAACGTCTAATTCAAATAATGATTAGCGCGTATAACCATGGCCATGAAACCTTGGTTTCATTGTAATTTCAAGTCCTGGCTCTACCAAATCGGCTTTATTAGGGAGTATGGTGGCACCAAACGTTTGAAGCCTAGCTCTGATAGATATATAAAAAAAACTGCTATTGAGCCTTGAGCACTTTAACATGAATACTTATACAAGCCTACCATGCACCAAAAACTTTCATAAACTCTTTGGGCAGCGCTCCCAATTGGTGTATCATTTTTCCGACGGAGTCATGAACTTTACTCCACATAATGTTTGCTTCCCTAATTAATCACTGCTTTCTCCAGTTGACTCTGCCAATGCAAAGCAGCACAATTTACTACTCGAAGTGACAATCATGAAGCCACGAATGAACTTTGTACCTATTTTCGTAAAAACGCTTTTATTTCTGTCTCCGCTTCTTTCGCTGGCACCTATACCTGGAAATTCTTTGTTCATACAGATCACCGGAGTTGGTTACGTTTAGCTGCAAGCCAAATCCCTTAAAATATCCACTGTAAGCTCATGTACCGATAGGCAAATTTCGAAAACCTTGTACTCAATTAAATTACAGTATATCACACGAACGATTTTTTTTGATTCGGGTGCTATTTATGTTGTCTATTCAGAGAACGAGTGTCGTAGTTACATTGCATTAGTTTGCAATCTATTTGAATTTATGTTTTCTGAAAAGGCAGAATAGTTAAATGACGAAGTTTCTACCAAATAAAACATAAAATCTTTACTAAACTTTACAAGTTTGAACCAGGGACAAAATGCTTAAAATACAAATTGGGGCTTTGACCTACTATAGGCCGGTGATAGATTTTTCTATTGCCATAACAAATGAGACCACTACTGTCGGTACGATGTCAGTCATCGTAAAAATGAAACAGGCGTTCCTCACTGTTTTAGCGCATGCGACGTTTTCTGTTTCCTTTTATCAGCGTGTTCGCTTTCGAAAGGAGTGACTTGCTGTTTTTCTACGTAAGCTTCATCTTGGTACTGGCGTGAAATTAATTAATAAATTGAAAACTACAAGTTTTTCCGTACATATTTTAGGGATAGGTCATTATTGCTGGTAATCTTGGTTCAATTCAAAAACACATAAGCAATTCGAAATACTGCATATGAATGTAGATTACAAAGAGCATAAACTGCAAAAGTTTTTAAGTAGATCAAGGAATCACTAATTAGCTTCTTCCCAGTTCATTCACTCTTTCACAGCACGGGTGAATTATGCTTATCAATGGACCCAATACTTATTGTGTTACTTAAACTTATTTAGACATTCAAAAGTGGAGGGGCCAGGTCGCCCAGAAATAAAAGTGGGAGGCCTAGGCCCATGCAGGCCACCCGGTTCCGCCACCTATAGTTACATCACAGAAGACTAAAGGAACTTGCAAAACTAATAAAATATCTTAAAGTAGCCTAAATCGTTTAATGAAAAACATATTGCAGAATTTGGCAGTATATTTACAATATAATGACTGTAATTTGGCAGGATTTCGTATGTGTTTGGCAAGAGACGCCATGCACACTCTGTCATCCTGCTATGGCTTGCTTACCGCATTGGTGTTGTTCAACAGTGTTGCCAAATGGCAGGGGTCGGGAACCCTTTTGGCTAAAGGAACCATGAAACCTACATATTTTTAATTGTATTTCCGTGAGACCCATATAATATTTTTCAACACTTAATGCAACTAACGTGTGCATTCTTAAGCAAAACCAACAATTTTAAACAATGGTAAATGTCTGAATTTTCTCTTTAGTAACATGCTTCTTACTGTTAATGCGACTTGTAATGTTGCATAGTGTTACTGATGGCTTTGTAGGAAAATTACAGAAAAGTTGCATTCGTAACAATCGTGTTAAGAAAATATCAAGCGAGCCAGATGCCGTCATCAAAAGAGCCACATCTGGCTCGCGAGCCATAGGTTCCCGATCCCTGCCATATGGGGTAAAACACAATTTTTTACAAAAATGGTGTAACTTTACATGTTTGTGTGCATGGGCATCGGAAAATTTTTTTCCTGGGGGGCCACTAATGGATTTTTCCAAACGTTTATCCACGGGGTGCCAAACGTGGTGAAATTTGTTTTTTACCACTCGAAACTAAGAGAACAGCTTTTATTGCTGAATTTTCAAATTCGTGGCCCCCTTCTGTCATCCATGCTTGTGTGTAGGAAAAAGTTTGTGCCACACCACTAAAAAATTGGTGTAATTTCAAGTGTTTTAACACCATCCAAACAGTGAAATTTTGCTGAATCTTATACGCAAAATGAAATATTTGACAGAGATAAGTTTCACTTGTGTTTTTGTTTTTGCATTGGCAACACCAAATAGCTATATTTTCTTTCTGCATTGGCAATACAATTGGCATCCTTACAGACAACTTGCCAGTTGCTACGTATGCTTTGTCGTGTCTTTGCATTTCGGTTTCTAATGCCTTTGTATATGAGTATTCAGTCATGTTACATCTGTGTTCAAGATGTGGAAAAATTGTGATTTTGAATGTGTTTAAGACAGGTATCAATGCTGTGTCATTTTTGCCTCTTTTTTAAGCTGTATTCTTGGTGTTTTTAACAGCCCAGTGGCGACTCCGGTACACAGACTCCACTGATTCAGCCCGAGTCTTCGATTACGATTTATATCTGAGAACGCGAGCGTGCTTGCTTTGTATATTTGTGCCACCATCCAAGGGCCACTTCACTAAGTTTGTTAACTCGGGCGTGTTTCATTTGTCTTGTCACTATTCATATATTTTCGTTTCATGTCTGGCCTTTCGCGTTCATGTTGGAGGTGATCTGAATAAAACAATATCGTTCATAGCAGGTGTTCTCTCGACTTCGTTCGCCTGCGCTTTACTCGGGCTCATCCATTACAGCCCGAGCTGCCGGGCTGTGAAAGTATTTTTTGAAATGTAATTCGTATCGGACTGAATGTTTTTGGAAGCAATGGATTTGTATAGAACATTGAATTTGAATTCCAATTTATGGGGAGTTCCCATTTTGAGAATAATTTCAAACGAATAAAAAATTGTCCAGCAACTCGGGCTAATATGAATGAGCATAGTACTCAGAGGGTTTACTGGCGTTATCATTGCTCTGTGACGTACGATACTCAACAATGAAGAAGTTATCATGATAACTTCTCATTTATTGTTACGTAACTAACATCACAGAGCAACGACAATGTCAGCCAAAATGAGAGCAAATGGAAATTTCAGTGACGCATGCGTCGAACGGTTTTATTCAGTCAGTATAAATCGAATGATCACCCCGAGTGACGCTGTTGACCTGGAGTCACCACTGTAACAGCCTATTTGAATTTCAGGTGGTTCACCGATACGTTTTCATAGTGGTGTAATTTTGTCTAAAATAGTGTATTTGATACCTTCATATGGTGCATAGGTAATGACGTCATATCTCATTGCTTGTGACGTCACAGTTGCCAATCCAAACTGCAAAAATTTTCTATAGCTTTTTTGACGTGCGCTTGTGCCCCCCCACTTTGAAAAAGGTTCCGCCACCCATGCATGTAACATTACTAGGGCAACCAAAAATCAATAAAGTCAAAATTTTTCTGCCTTTTTCAAAGAGCTTATGAAACGTCTACAAACCAAATGTCAGGCTGATACCACGAGCGACTCCGAAGTTATTAGTCAAAAAATGTCAAAATTTATCATTAGGTCAAAATTAATGGTTAGGTCAAAATTTCTTGCAGCACAGTTTTTTTTCTTTGTCGATGTTTTATTAAAGATACAACAACAGATATTAATATGATTTTGCACGTTTAGTTGAAATTCTGATATAATACTGGATTTTTTGCAAGTTCTGACGTAATGATGTTGTTTTGCCCACTACTGGGCAATTGAATGTGCGCTAGGCGTGGTAGTACTTGATGCTGAAGTTATAACAATGTAAAAACTTTCTCAGTGGGTTCAGGAGATTTATTGACACTGGATATTTTTCTTGTGCGTTTGGATTGATTTTAGTCTACGGTTTGTTACCTCTAGTTTCATTGGGTCTTTCACACTTTTGATTTTTATTTCATTTCAACAGAAAACAAATTTTTAACCTATCGCTTTGATGCTTTGTATTCCGCGTTTCAATTGCAAACACAGGAAATTGATAGATCAAACTAAAGTCAAAATTCGTCAATTATAAAGGAAAATTTTTAAGCTTTTAGGCCAAAAAATTGGTTGCCCTAAACATTACAGAGCGGTCATTAAACATGTCTGACAACCGCAGGAGATTATGCAAATCTGTGAAAATCAAATGTAAATTTATAGCAATAAGGCTCATATCACAGAAACTCGCTCAAACGTCCAACATCTTACCCCTTGGTATCAGTAAATGAGCACAAAGCACTCATATGCCACGAGCAATGAAAACATAAATCGTTTCGGATATACTGGTGTTAAATTTCTGCGTTTTGGCAAGCTGCATTTTTCACTACGTTGATAGAGTAGTGAATGAAATCGAAAAAACTAAATGTACCTAGTTCAACTTTAGGCAAATTATCTACCGATATCATCTCAAGAAGTAGCAGTAGAATCTGGCAGAATCCGGTTTATTAGTTTTATACCAATTACAGTTCAGCAGAAGCAAATAGAGAAAATACGAAATATATGCGATCGTCCATACGACCCTACCGTGCTCAACTGGGTTTGGTGACTTTTCGTCACGCGTCTTTTCATCACGCGACAATTAATCACTGACATTTAATCACTACATAGTTTAATTACGCAGACAATTAATCACTTACACGGTTCAGTGACATTTAAATACGCGACAATTAATCACTGACATTTAATCACTGGATAATTTGTTGAAGTAGTGTTAGTTGCATCTGCATATCTTTTTCAAGTCCTTTCATAAAAGTCCATAATGTTGGCTGATGACATTGAAAAAGGACCCGTATTCCGTAATACTGTACCAACCTTCGATAAAGTTCGTTGTTCTTGCAATCCTCCAGACGCGGTTTCGAAATTATTCCATCTTTCTACTGGAAAGATGACGGAATCATAATGTTCACTGCGTTCTGCGGCTACCATCTGCCTCGAATATATGTATGTTCAAAACACGTTAAAAGCTCTGGCATATTTTCATGGTCTGGCACGTTGTCAACTAGTTTCAAAAAACTTCAGTAACGTCGGATGAAGGAAACATACCTAAAGTAGGTAAGCACCAAAGTGCCAATCCTAAACTGTCAATCATTTCGTAGTTTACATGCCAGGCCACATAAACCTAAAACCCTAAAGCTAAAAACAGTGGATTACGTGGATTAAAAGTTTGAGCAATTTAAGTGCATACAAGTTGATCTTTCTAGTGATTAAATGTCGGGGTGTTTAAATGTCTGCGTGATTAAGTGTCTAGTGATTAAATGTCGGTAATTAATCGTCGCGTGATTAAAAGGCACCTGATTAAATGTCTGTACACCTTCAACTGTACAGAATCAGCATAGCAACTCGCCATCATCATTACATCTCGAACATCTAAAAATATCACTGGACTTGGGCCTGTTTTTTCAAATTTAGAGTTTCACTAACATATGCTCCAGCACACCAATGTTGAGGCTATCCAATACCCACTGATAATCGCTCTAAAAATGTTGTTGCACGTATTCTGCGAACTGCATCCTTGAAATAAGTGCTAAACGCCTATCGATCAATGTAAGCTCAGTTGAGCAATTTGTTTTCAAGGAAATGCCCTAAAACCAGTTGTTGCATGCGTGTGCGTCTCTCGATTTAACCTAGCCTATACGCCGTTCTAAAAGGTACTTCTAGTAAGTTAACTGAAATCATAAAAAATCAACCGGATACGGAGGCTGTGTAGCGGTCAACGAACCAGTTTCTCCTGTAGCTAATCAGAGTAAACACTGGAGATATTTAGTCTATAACAAGTCTGTTCGCTATACATGATCTAAATGCAGTTCTGTCTGAACTTTCGCAGCCAGTCAACAAATGGCCTGAATGTGCTACAGATAGTCTACACCAGGCTTGTCAATTTCACGGTATAAAACCATCTTTCGCCTAAGAAACTTTCTTATGAAGCCTTCATTTCGCAACATAACCAGCTAAGGTTTTTGACAAACCTGGTGTGGTGATTTTTACATTCTGTTTCTTTAGCTTCATAATTTATGATGGTAAATTTTCCAGGCCAGCTACTCCCATGCGTCCAAAAGCTGATGAGCTAAATTGGAAGGTGAATTCCGTCTCAAACGGCTTTTTACTCAAATATTTGCCCTTCTGTACGTGCAATCCCCTCGGAGAAGTTAAAAGTCAACCACTCTAGCTCGTAAAGTGAAAAAGCAAACATGCCGCTGATTAGAAGATAACAATTTCTGTTTGTATGTAAAACATTATAATAAATATCACGGCCAAAGCAAACGATACAACAGACATCTTGCAAACGTTTCGATAACTACTGTTATCATTCTCAGTGCATAGCAAAAGAACTGCAGTGATGTTGCTGCAGGTTCTTATTGGTTATTCAGGAGAAA
>JGI24158J21664_10010705_pt1 | contig 12226 bp, 3 predicted proteins | sample Ectturendosymbi3_FD_21664 | JGI IMG/M metagenome (IMG submission 21664) | reverse complement strand
GGGGGGGTATTGGGATTCCCCCCCCCCCCCCCTTGAGCTTGATATTTTACAAAAACTTTATTACCTGCGCAAAGGAGATTAATTGTTTTCGCATACTTTTTGCTTGTTAATTTTTCAACTTAATGCAAATACCATTAAATAAATTTGCATGCAAATTTCAAGGAACGTTGTAAATGGGCTAAGAAGTAATAATTACTTTTGATGGGAATTCGGGCTATCGTCTGCGTCCAGAAACCACCTCACCACTTTTTGCAGGCTCTCCGTCCACGACGCATGTTTAAGATTGTGTTCTGCGATAGTTCACGTTATCGAAAACAATTGTCTTTATTTTGTCTGCTATGGCTGATCAGCGCAAGCGTTCATCGCAATGGCTACAATACCAATTTCTGCAAAATGATAGAACTGTTGCACGAGCTCAAAAACAGCTTTTTTCAACATAGAAGCTTTCAGGAATTTGATAATGTCTCAGCAGAGAAAGAGGAAAACTAAAAGTTTGCTGGACTTCTATATATAACAAAAAATTGAAAGTTTCCTTGCGTACTTTATGCGCATTTTTAGTTATTGTGTAGTTCAGCAAGATTCGACCTTGCAAACCGGGATGTGCACCAGCACGTCCAGCCGCACATTTTCTATGCTCGACTGCTCGTATTCGACAATACATCAGCGCAGCCTCATTTTGCAGTTGTGAATTGCTCTGACGCAGTGAAGAGCGTGTTTTACTCCCCGGTTTTCACACGCCGCCTGATATTTTTGCAGTTATGAGCTGCTGTGTCGTAGCGTTGGTTTTATTTTCCTCCGATATTCTAACTTGGAGCGCTATAGTTTATATTCAGTGCAATGACACATAAAATAAGGATAGTGGGTGTAGAACAGGGTTCACCAACCTTTTCGAAACTGCGAGCTACTTCTTGTGTACCGATTAATGCGAAGGGCTACTAGTTTGATATACACTTCTGAAATCAAACTTTGCTCAATTTACCACCAACTATTTTAATATTGATATTCGTTAATATGAAGACATTGATCATGCTACTGTCATTTTTAGAACAGGCCCGCGGGCGACCTACATGTTCCTTGCGGGCGACCTGGGGCCCGCGGGCACCACGTTGGTGATCCTGGCGTAGAAGAATATGCACATTGTGTCAACAAACTTCGCCAAAACGTTGTTTGGGAACATGAATATGACGTCAAAATGTGACGTCACAAACAGCACACACCAAACACAAATGACCACCATATGCCTTTGACTAACCCCCCATGAAAATTTTCTGCGTACGACACTGCACAGTGGTTGACTTAGGGTTGGAGGGCGGAAGCAAGGCTGAAAAGGGGGCCTTCTGAAGACATCATCACACTCAACCAACCGTGATAAGACCTTTTGATCAAGCCTAGGAAAGGGATATGCGTGTCACGGTGTTATGCACTTCTCCGTGCCGCATTAGGGGTTATGGTTAGGGAATAGGGGTAGAGGTAGTTTTAGTGCAAAAATTTCGATTAGTGGTTAGGTTTAGTGTTAATTTTTCCGGCGATTTTGGCGAGAAATATTTATCAAGCTCTGCGTAGTGTTTGTAAAAATTTGCCAGTGTTAATTGACTAAAACTAAAGTATCAAACAAAATATATTAGACTGCAATTTACAATAGGCTTAATCAAAAAGGCAAAATGAGTTTGATAGAGATTACTGGAGTACAAAACCAGTGTATGTATGAACACAACAAAACACTTGGGATTGCATATGCACTACATATGCTCTTAAAGCAGGGACCCTTTTTCACAGTGGTCCACTGTATTATGAGAAGCTTCATTCTCTGACTGTGAAAAAAAATTATCATTTGGTAGAAATTTTTGCTTTTACTAGATAGGGTGTTTTCAGAAGTTTTCGCAACAAATTTTAACCCGCAGTCTTTTATACACGGATGTGTGTAAGAAAAATTTGCTGTTGGGGGTCTCTTTGAAAGCTAAGTACTTATACATTACAACTGCTGTTCGGACACTTTGATGGCAAGGTACTTGCACATTGGAATTGCTTTTGGGGGCGTCTTTGAAAGCGTAGTACTTGCACATTACAGGTGCTGTTGGGGACTCTTTTGAAAGCAGATACTTACACATTACAGTTGATGTTATGGGCCCCGTCAAAAGCAGAGTACCTGCATATTGCAGTTGCTGTTGGGGGCCCCTGAAAGCAGAGTACTTACGCAATATAGTTGTTGTTGGGGAGCCTTTTGAAGGCAGAGTACATATTTATGATGTGCATCGGAAAATATCACGTAAGCGGCTAATACGTTTTTCACCAAAACTGAGGAAAATTTACACGCGAAACATCTCGAAAGGGGCCCCAAAAAAGGATGGACCCGAGGCAAGTGCTTCGTTCGCCTCACCTTAAACACACCAGTGACTACACTTGTAAAACGAAGCACCATTTCCCGTACACAATTAGGCTCGATGCACATGAACGAAAACAGCTGCACTATAGTGAAAACAATTCACATGACACCTCAATGGTTCCAACCAAGAATTCCATCCTGACACAGAAACAAGTAGGCTAGACTGCTGATAGCCAACTAGTTTCGTCAAAATATTCCTACTAGACTACTGCACAAAGCAACTTTTTAAATAAACCATATGCCAACAGGTTGGCAACTACTGACTACTCCGTTGATGTGGTAGCTTACGGACACTTTGTGATTATGGTGAAACCAGTGATGGGATTCGACCGGTTCGCAAGAACCCAGGCCCGCAACCAGAGGGGGGACAATCGGGCAATTGCCTCCCCCGACATTTTCACAAACGAATGTTTTTGTTAGGTGCAGCAACAACTTACATCATTTTGCCCCCTTCCCCCAGAAAATATCAGTTGTTTGCGGCCCTGCAAGAACCTGTTCTTGGGATTTTTTAAATCCTGAGAACCGGTTGTTGCCTTGAGTCAGGGGTTCTCAATATTTCCCCATGAGCACCTTTCACATATAACTTATTTTGGCAAACCTTTCATGGACCTGTTATTAACTTTTAATAGTGAAAAACCAGACTAAAATTTGGGAAAATAACTAAAATCAACAATTTCCCTTGCTAGACTGTTTCAGTTGGCAACACAACGATCAACCTTTGCCCTTATAGGCTATCGGGCCAACCAGCATGGTTTGTCTCTGGAGACTGTGATAATGAGAGAACCTGTAGTTAGTGAGTCCTGGAGTAAGAGCTGTTTTTAAAAATTTTATATCCCGCCACGGGATGTAACCACAAAAATGTTACGTATCTAACATCAATTGTGATATCCATCTGCAGCATGAATTTGGTAATTAGTAAGGACTATTCAACGCACTGTGCAGTCATCAACAGCGAGATTACGGCACCAGTGGCACCTAAAGTAGCATTGCAGAGCCGCAGATAAGTATGTATGCATCGGCGTTTAGGGCGTGCAGGCTACCTGGTAGCAAGATAAAACTTCAGGCGTAAAACTTGCTTTGCAGAATATTCTCAACAAAGTCGCTCATTTTATTATTCACACTAACTTTTCCTATGACTGATCCTCAAAAGCTGACTTTCAAACCTTGCGTTAATTTGACTGTCTTGTCATAAGCGAAACACGTACTACCTCAAATAAACAAAATAAAGTATTCACACTAATAGACAATAAGCAATATGATTCTCCTACAAATCCCTGCACAGTCTAAATCAGAATTTTATATTGACATCAACTCAATGTAATTTAATCTTTCAATTATCACGTTGTCTGTCAAATTCATCAACGAAATCATCTAAAATTTTTTAGGTGTAGAAAACCTAGAGTTGCAGCTAAGCCTGTAACCAGGGGGAGCAAGGGGGCGAAGCCCCTGTAAAATTTTTCTTTCCCTCTGGAAAATGTGTTGGACGTAGCTTAAAAATAGTGGATATAGTTTAAAAAATTTTGGCCCCTCTCAGAAACCTATTCGCTCCCCCTGATGTCCCAAGCTGGTTACGGGCCTGGCTGCAGCCCTGAGAGTTACCAAACTGTTTTTGTATAAACAATTGATTCAATAAAATTAAATCATGATGTAACGCCACATATGTTCAACCGTCTCTGAAGTGTCAAATTCTCTCTCTCGTGAGTGCACGACACAGAGTACGCTTGCCTAGCGTGGCGCGCCGAAAGGTTTATAAATTGCATGCGAACGGTTAGGTTTAAATCTGCAAGTTATTCACACGCGGCTAACTGCTGTCAGAGCAGGCAGGAAAGTAAGTAATTAGCATACTGCAGTTTTGCTGTCTGATTTGAAGAACTTTTCTTTGAAGGCAAGGAAGTTGGTTTAGAATGCGAGCAATTATTTGAACACGGTGTGACTCGGGATCAACTTATTCGAGAAGCTTTGGCACGCACCCCATTCGATTTGGGCGCAACCCTGCTCTACCCAAAAATCAGCTGGTGTTCCACACTGGCTCTTGTGTTATCTGACTACTATTGAGTACATGTTGATCAGTAAACTGCTAATGCCCGAATCTCTTACTAGATATACTGATGATCCTAAAATGCATTAAAACGCTTTGCCTCTGAGTGAATAGAAATAAATACGCCTGATTCGGCGTTTGCAATTTGCCGCTTTGCTCAATCCACTGTTGGGATGCTCATAAGTTAAACCACACAACTATGACGTGACAAACGAAGTTACTTATCAGTTTGGGAGATTAGCAAAACAGTTTTTATTGTCAAAATGTGCGTTTAGAACAGAGCATCCATGCTTTGATGGAACAATAGCTGAGGCATTTACGAATGCCGAAGATGGGGGATGACTACCGTGGATTACTACAGGAGTGATTGCCTATTTTTCAAGAAATGTTCAAGTCAAAAAAGAAAAAAAGAAAATCTCCGAAGCCGAAGTCTCCTGGTCGAAAATCACCCGCGAAAAAATCAGGTAAAAAATCCCCTGCAAGAAAGTCACCTGGGCGTGGACGTTCTCCGCACCGTGGGCTTGTGTCACATGGAAATGCTCCAGCAGATGCTCCGCAACACCGACTTATACCAAATCACGAACGAGGGCGTGTTCCGCATCAGCAGATTCATTTACCGCCGCAACAGATCGCACCATTTCAAGGTCAAGCCCAACCTCCGGTACATATTCATCATGGGCATGATCATCATCATGAGCATGGTCATCATCATGGCCACAATCATGTAATTCAATTGCAAGGCCAGCAACCATTGCAACAAAATACTCAACCCCAGCAAGGTCGTGTCTTCCACGTGCTTCACCTCAAACCAAAGCACCACAAGCACGAGCATCATCATGATCATTCACATCATGGACATCATTCACAACATGTTCATGTTGGCCGTCATCATCATCACGAACACCATGGTCATCATGGCCACCATGGCCACCATGGCCACTCGCCTCATCACGAACACCACGGACATGGATCGCATCACGGTCACCATGATCATCACGGACATTCCTCCCACCATGGACATCATTCACGAAGTCATTCCCATGGTCATTCACGTAGTCATTCACCAGAAAGTTATTCCTCAAACGACGATTATGGACATCACGGACACCACGGGCACCACGACCATCACGGACATCACGGACACCACGAGCATGATGGCCATCACGGACACCATGAGCATGACCACCATCACGGACATCATGGCCACTCTTCGCACCACGATCACGGCTCACACCATGGTCATCATTCTCCTGAATACCATTACTGACATTCTGGACAGTAAAGAAGGTGCATTCGGACAATTGGGAAAGGTCAGCAGTAAGGAGGAAGTTTAATTGTTTATGCCGATATGTTTATACTTTCCTGAAATCGTTTGGTTATTTCTGAAGGCACAGTAAAAGATCTCAAGCTACTAACAAACAAAGAAGCAAGGCCGATCATTTCTTTTGTCAGCAAACCTCCTCTCAAATTCTGTGGAAAAGACCAGATCAACTGCTCGTGAAAGAAACCGAAACATCGTCGGAAGTTATCCTTGCGTAAATAGCGAATTTGAATAATTACCAAACATTTTCGTGACTACAATCTGCTGAACTTAAGCTTGCTTATTCCTTGATATTACTGAGCTGCAATTGGATACCTGCATGAAGTGTAAAAGCAGTAGCTTATACATGGATTTTAGTGTCTCACAGGAACTCAGATCCAAATGGCTTTGATCTGGATGCTGGAGATGCGATGTCATGTAAATTTAAACCTACCCTTCTGTTTCTGCCCACTGGGTGAATCACCAAAGGTAGGATACTTTAATGTAGGCTGCGATTAACTTTCTCTTGTCGTCAATCGCCTCTTCAAATAGAAGACCTGCTGGTGGAAACTATCAGCAGTGTCCACACCGGAAAAGAAAGGTGATTAAGAAACTCACGTAATTTGCTGTGTATTTTTTGCTAAACTTCTAAAAGTTTGTTCTATTTCGAAATCAAGATATAATTTCTTTCCCAGGCAGGAGTTTTAGGCTCTTGGTCACATAAATTCCTCAAAACAATTTCTTGACTTCATCAAAAAGTTTCATGACGCTTTGGTGAAATTTATCAATCGACAGTTTAAGATGTCGACAGCAACACTACAAATCATTGGCACTGGTTCGAAGGTATTCTCAAACTACAGAGGATCAACTTGCGTTGGTTTTTATGAAGCGGGTGTCCATGATGTAGTCAGCAGATTTTTGAATGTTTGGTTTGTGATAAATGTTTTTTCCAAATTGTAATGGTGTGATTCAGGCTTCAAAATGTGTAAGCCTTCAAGTTCTTTGGTAGTAAGTATTGTAAACCTACCAAATATAAACATTCAAACAATATGTTCAGTAATGAACCAATTGCCATCAAAGAACGAGCTAACAAATAGGATAGAAGCCGGTGTACTGTACATCAGAAAGAAACAACATTTTCGATTTTCGAATACGTCAACTCTAAGTAAAGAATAGAAGAGCCACCCAGTGGTCCTCAAACTTAGCATATCACAAGTTGTTTCTAAATCTTCGTGACATACACCGATTGAGTGTGTTCATTCTCATAAAGTCTATTTCGTTAGCGGCAGACTTAATTGTACCGGATTGACTAGCCTGTTGCTTAGTGGTCAATGCGTCCGCTTTGGTGCTGGAAAGTCTGGTTCGACTCTACACCGGGTCACCAAAATATTGCATTGGTGCTATTATAGCCTTCTTGTCTGGCTCACGGTGTAAAGAAAACTGCGGGGTAATGTCTAGTCCGTTCGGACAAGAGAGACGCAAACCTTCGTGAAGTCCAGTCATCTTGGCCCACCTTGCCATCGGAGCACCTTCACTAAGGCCCAAGTTCGTGCGGCTGAGACATAGGCAGCTTCCGCATCAACTTAATAAAAACTCAGCCTAGGCGTCGTCGTGTGTGGTCTTGTGCAGTGTTCGCATTTGCTTACGCGTTCGTGCAAATGTATCATGTCCTTCCTTTCGCGGTTGATTACATTGCGCAATGACTTCATCGTCGCCAAAGGACGTGATGGACCAAAATTAGATGCACAGGATTATTGTTGAGTTGTAGAATCACAAATTTCTGTCTTGTCACCGTTTGTCCTTTTGAACAAAACGCCATTTTACCCCGACTTCAACTTGGTTGTAGGATCGAGTTTTGGATGTTCCATACCCTTATTCAACTTGTTGGAACCATGCATATGTACTGCTCTGCATTCGTAATCTAACTGACATCCTCAGAAACAACGCTTAAATAGCAAAAACACTTTTTAAAATTGATGTTTGCATCAAAGATGCAAAGAAATTTTTCGAACCATTGGTTTCTGTCTACACTTACATTTTCAGTACTACGTTGTACCATTGCAGCTCAGGAGGCATGTTTTTGAAGGATTCTATTGGCTCATTGCTCAGGGTATATGCTGGGAAGGATATTATCACTCAAAAGTGTTATTCGATATTTAAGATAGAACCGAGAAAGGTTTCATTATAATCGCTTTGTAGTCCCTGTGTTGTGTCACGAGTGTTCTGCGGACACCCATCTCCGCTTACTCTATGCGCCATGGGCCACGCGGATACTTTTTCAGTGAATGCTGCACTGGTGTTAGACCAAGAGATTGAACATAATCATTTTTTAATGTTTATAAGACACTGGAAATACGACACGTGCTGTTGTTATCGGTAAAGCTGCTGAAGTTATGGTGAAAAAACTTCTATCAATATAGACAGGTTTGCAACTTAGTTATCTGATTACATAAACTGTATTTCATTTATAATGCCAAAATTTCCATTTTTAGAAACCATGAGGATTTATTTCGATTCTTACTGGAAAAGCAGTTAGCACACTGGTATGTATCGCAAGGAACAATCCTGGTCTTTGCTGTTGTACGTTTAGTCTATTGTTCGCCCTTATATTGCACATATCCTTAATTTACCGAGCATTGCTTATTTCCGCGTATTTTTCAATGTCTTTCCTATTTCATTAGAAGAAAAAGAGTTCACTGCCCAAGTGCGATGCTACTCAAATTAAGTTGTATCAAATTGCGTTTTGTGAGAGGTGTTCAAATGTTTCTTTTTGTCAATTGCAAATGTACTGACAGCAGTTACCGAAGCGTCTACAATGTGGTTCACGTCCATAGCTTTGTCCGTTATTTTCATTATCAAGCTATTCAACATTTCTACTTTCCGTGGGTCATGCCTACATCTAAAAAAACATGGTGTAAATTCAACCAGGGCTTAATTGGAAGTATTGATTGCTTCGCTTCATGAATCTGCACCTTGAATTCTAAAATGCTAGTTTGACACAAACTAATTCTGCGTTATTTGAGATAAATTTCAAATTCACACCTGAACAATACTTGACTTCATGAAACACGTGGAACAGATATTTTGAAAGCTCGGGGTAAAGTTACGGGATACATGACCCAAGCATCTGACCGTCGCTCCATGATGAAGTTTTTATCTCTCTGTAATGAATGTAAAAGAGAAAACGTGAGACAAAACAATTAAATGATAAAACATTACTTATCTGGACGTGTAGATCACATGCACTGACTAATTTTTAAAGTTTTATTTAAAACTTCATTGCAGCCCTAAACAACACTGGAACTATCAATTTATTTAGTGAATGTTATGTGGGGAAGTGATTTTCAACCTATTTTGTTGTATTCTTTCCTTTACCCATTTTTTAAATGCTTCCCGGCTAGGAAGCATTGTAACAACCAATTGGCAAATCCAGGAATAACTTGGATCAGTCGTCCCAAGAAATGTCTTTTCAAACTGAGTCACTTTTCTGCAATAGTGATCCTTTTCTTGGCGTCTGGCGGTATGTCACACTACCTGCATATAAAGTTAAAATTCCGTTTCCTATAAGTACTGTTGCGACGTGAACCGCAGTTTGTGAAAGTGCATCGTTTGCTATCAAGACTGTAACGTTTTTACAGACGGAGTTAAAATAACTTGTAAAGGTGATTGAAATAGAATGTCCTTCGGTCAGTGGTAAAAATAAAAACTTTATCAAAATAATACAGCATTTTCTTTTTGGCGCGACAGACCATGGAACGCTTTATAAGTAACGCGGTAGTGTTAGTTTTTGCGAATGGTAATCTTCAAAGTGAACAGCTGCTCTCTACTAGTTTATCGCGTTGCGTCGGAACTGACGAGTACGCGCCAGTATTGATCAGATACCAGAAGCGATACTTCAGGCAACAGTGATGGGCAAACTGTGCCCCCCGAATTCATTGTGATGGTTTTCGAATGTTTCTTGAGAATGACCTGCGTATGCTCAAAATTAACAATGGTCCTCCTACCACCTTTTGAGGCGTTTTTTCTAAGCTTGAAACTCAGGAGAAAGAAGCTTGGGAAGAGGAGGTCAAGTTCCGGCAGGTGCTCTACCTCGGTAACATGGGCGTCCGCAGAAATTTTTCCAAGGGGGGGAAAATTCGACATTTTGCTTATCCTTTTCAGGTTGCTGACGATGCAATGCAAATGAACGTTCACAAAACACTTTAACCTTGCTACACCACAAAGAAAAGGCCCCGTGTTACAGTAACAATCACAAAAATTTGCTTCGTGGGCAGCAATGCTTCTTTTTCACTCATACTTCTTTTCACACACTATAAAACTACGTGTTTTACCGCTATCAGTCCTCCCTGTCTTGCTGCGTTACCTGCCACCAGAGGTGTAGTGGGGCGTGAACGCGTGGGGAGAACGGCGTTCCCCAGCCTATTTCCCGTATTGCTTTAAAATAAGTTTGAAGCTCTTTTGAAATCGCTAATTGTTGGGTGCGTTCCCACACCTTTTTTGTTAGCACTACATCCCTGCCTGCCACAGATGTCTGCGTTCAACAGGAGGGTTGCCAGATATTTTCCGTAGTGTATGGCCAAAAATAAAAAATGTTTTAACTATGGTAATTTATATAATCATAAGGGACGCAAAATGTTTAGGAGGCAGTATATTTTTTGCCGAAAAAATCGGTTTCTGCCAAAGAAGCAAGTTTTGATCCTAAAACAAAATTCCCGCCATGCACTGTTCAATTGCGTCATATACCTTGTCTTTCTTTATCTTAGTGAAACGTACAACCATTTATTAACACTATTGTAGATGAATGCTTCAAATTTGACCCATTCGTGTTAACCCTGCTGAGGTAACCTCTAAACACAAACACCGTTGTTGTCCTTGCTCAAAATGGGCAGATTTTGTTTATTCGCTTATACCGGACTACCCGACAGGTTTAGACGCACGGGTGGGTTTTTGTACAACTTGGCAATTCTTCTCAAGCTCATCCGATCAGAAAAAAACGACGTGTTGATTTTGGAAAATTTTTTACATGATGAAGAGCAAAAGCAATTTTCCAAACAAAAATGTGGGAAGTGCTCTTAACAAATGAACGAAAAAGTAAAGAAAAATCAAAAAATTCCGCCAGTAAACGTCACTGGTGGTCGGTTTAAGGTTTAAATAGAATCTCATTTCAAGCTTGTGGTTCTATCTGCAATAAAGGTAAATTAGGTTGAGACATGAAACTTTTCTATTTTCATTGCAATTTTCAGCCACATTCATCAAAATGGGCAAATTTTTTACGAAAATCAGGCACATAAGGTAAACATGCCCTAAATGGGCACGTGCTTTATGATAATCATTGGGTAATCAGGTTGATTGCGACACTGCTATTGACTTTCATGTCTCACATACGGCCAGTCCCGTCGCCACAGAGAGAATTTGGTGGGCTAAGCACCCAAATTGAAATATGAAAACTATAAATGGGTGGAGTTTTGTCAATTTTTACAATGTCAAGGCATTAACAGGGAAAAAAAGCTCACTCTAACCATAACGTAGGGTGATTTTCACCTAGGGACTACGTGGCCACCACTCCTGTCTGGGTGGAAACCACCCGGGATTAGTATACCGTGGGTGTGAGTAATCTTTGCAGAAAACTTGAAAATGATCAATGCAGACAAGTGCTCCCATCGTTGGCAGTTGGCACGTGAACCTCGTTTTGTTCTGTTTTAATGGTGGACAGGCTCCACAGCGTTGTCTGGTCTCAAAGTTCATGTCCTCAATAAAATGCTTTGGCCTTTTACCACAAGTGTACGCACAAGGAGCAAGCCTTTTTTGCCTAAGCCAGAGTTCTAGAAACTTCAGTTAGGTAAAGAGAAGCACAAGGTTCATGTCCTCAACAAAATGCTTTGACCTTTCACCACAAGTGCACGAGGTGCAGGCCCTTTCTGGCCGCAATTTCTTTCCTGTAACGGAGAAGGTGTCATACATTCTCCTGCGCGTTACTCAATGAAATATACGAGCTGAGCAGAAGTCATTCGCGCCAAATTGATTTGTGTCGTCAGGGCTTGCACTCGTGTGGACTACTCCCGTGCTGGCTTCGGTCAAAAGTTGTTGGCGTGACTTACTAGTGAACCTACATGCACCAACTCGTTTTGCCCAAATTGGTCAAGGTTACCTTAGGAGGGATATTTGTGAAGGAGTTTTGTTACACCTCAGGCAACCATGGGTCAATTTGGGCAAATTTTTGTTCCCCATCAAAAACTATAAAACTTGTGCAGATTTCGATAGGACTGCCCGAAAGAGTGTCTAAAAAATGCAGCTACTGAAAGAACCAGCTCTCTACGTGAACGTTAACTAATTGTTAACTTAAGTAGAAGAACCGTTTGCCCAAATTGGGCAGAGGTTACCTGAGCAGGGTTTTAAACAGTTTGAAATTAACTTTTCAATACAACGACAATGCTAGAATTCTCTTGATCTTCTGCTCTAAACGTACGAACAAGAAATGAAATCCATAAACTGTATCAAGCTGATG
>JGI24158J21664_10010704_pt1 | contig 12227 bp, 3 predicted proteins | sample Ectturendosymbi3_FD_21664 | JGI IMG/M metagenome (IMG submission 21664) | reverse complement strand
GCGCCAACCGTTAGGTGGTAGTATTTCGCTGAAGTTTTTACTGGAAACTAGGCTACAATCCGTGTCTTTTGATACTTTGGATGACCTGCTGGGGTTTAGGGTTCAAAAGTTATGATGTAAGTTAGTAAAAATATTTGACTAATTAGATAATTAATTAATTTCTTTATTTTAGATCATAACTTTTGAACCAGAAACGCTAGAAAGTCAATCAAAGCCTCGAAAGACTCGGACTCGAGCCTAGTTTCCAATGAAAACTTCAGCGAAACACTTTGGCCTAGAGGTTGGGCCTTAGGCCAGGCAACATGAGCCAAAATGGCCCCAAAACTACTTCACTTATGATGTCACTCACAAAAAATCTGCAACCCCCAACCAAAAATTTTTTTTCGAGTTCAATCTACTAGACTGGCTGATCCGTTTGAGCCCTTGAACAGCTCTCTAGCGCAATCGACTGAGGAGCTATGGCGTTGGTAAGGCAACCGAAAACTGCTGTTTTTTAGGCCGAAATCGAAGTACGAATATATCGCACGCCGGCTCTCAAAGTGTTAATTTGTTTCAAAACTGTCTAGTTTGCCAACAACACCAAGCTTAATGCCTGCTGTGTCAGCATGCAATTTCTTACTTCGCAGAGATTGTTGCCTGTTGGTTCAGCGTTTGATTTGTTCTGTCAAAATCTTCCCATGGCACCAGAAATTTGTACATATGTTGTCAGGCCGTATGTTCTTTCAGATGAAGTAAGTTTTGAAGTGCTTTGGTTGAAATAGTTCCTAAATTTCATCTATTCTTAATGCATTAGTGAAGTTAAGGCCTTACACATAACATGAATGTTCAAAAACATACAAAGCTTAACCTAACCTGAGATAAGCGATTCTTCTGCAGGTTGAGGTGCACTACTTGTTTTTTAAGATTTATTTACTCATGTGAGCAGACAGGAGAGCAGCCAGGTTTTCGTAGCAAACTTCACTTTAGTGACAGCTTAATGGTCTTGGACATCGCAAAAACCTATATCAAATTTTGAAACTAAGTATTGTGCCCTGTTTCTGTGACAACCTTGCTACACAACTGGAGTAAGTGTAACCATAGTTAATTGAAATAGATAAATAGACACAGACTGAACAGCACACTATTTTTCTTCACACAAATGTTCTTTGTTGTATCTGTGGCATACATGGACTGGTTTAAAAGGTTTTATGACATAATTAGGTTAGTTCCTGTAGAAATTAATCTCTACTAACTTTCTTAACTTTCAAAACAAGATGTTTATGTGCCAAAATGTGACAAAGCACTTTGTTAAATCAGTGGAAACCATTTGCTTGTTGAACACACTGAATAAAATGTTTCTGCTGCACATTCACTAAATATTCTTAAGCAACAATGAACCAACAGTTACTAATTTCGAAGTTCAATAATTTTTGGCAACAGCTGCAAAGTTTAACCTGATAAATGGTTTTTCAGTTTGTGATGTTACATACTTCAAGATGCCATACAAAATTTTGTGTTTGGTTAGTCTGAACAACACTAAGCTCTAAAATTAACCCTGACTGCACTGTGATATTCCTGTGATTTATGTGCATGAAAATAAGTAAATGCCAGAAAAATCATCGCACTGTTTTGCTCATGTGGGCGATACAGGTTTGGTGAGACCAATTTGAAGATTGATTGTGAAGTCAAGCATTTAATGGGTTTAATTGGAAAATTGCCTAAAAGTGTGAAGAGTTTTTTGAATGCAATGATCAGCTGTTGTGAAGAACAAAAAGCAGCAATAGCATGCTCCAGATAAACTATTTTGCAACACTGTGCTTGTTACTTACAATTTCATTGTAATGTATTTTTGAACCTGTGATGTATCTTGTAATTGGTTTATTTCAAATTCATGGTTCATCCTAAACATTTTTGTAGAAATTGCCGAAAAAGAAAACACAAACTTATCCATGTTTGTTCTTTATCAGTTTCTGGTGCAATTTCATTGCAAAATCAATAATACTAAATTTTTGTGGTAGTATGTTCGGAACCCAGCTTTGTCAACCTTGCTATATACAGCTTTTGTGAAAACGTGATTTTTAACACCATTTCATGCTTAAAAATAAGGGTGGCTAACAATCGAGTAAAAAAGGTACTCAATAACTGAAGTTTTGTGTGTGAACTACATAAACTTTCATTCACTACTAGGTGTTGAATCTTTTCTGGGCTCATCTGCTGTTCACAAAGCAGTTTTTTGCTTTTAAAGGGTATCATGCTCATTTGTTTATATGCCTTGGACATCTGTCAACTTAAATTGTTGATATCTTGATATCAGGGCCTAAGGTTGTGCCATGCAGGTAGTAAGATATGATTGTTGCTTGATTTATTTTTACTGATTGTAGAAACCCCCTTGATTTTATCTCAAACGCATTGTTTTTCAAACCTAAGGTTTTGCAGCTTACTCACCAGCATTAACTGGATGTGAGGTCATGTTCAAGGTCAGCAGCATTGTGTATGATTCTTCATTTGTTCAGCCATCAATAGTTCATTTAATTAATCTCTCAACCAACTGGGGTCACAGCTTAATATTTAGTTTGTCATAACATTAATAAAATTTTTGTGTTAGTAAATGATTAGACAAAATTTTAGATATGACTTTTCAAAATACTGGAAAAAAGACAGATTTGTTAGGTAGAAAAATAGTGCTGTTTGGCATAGCATTTCAAAAGTAATGTTTTCTAGTACTTGGCTTTACACAGGCATTGTTTTATGAAAATAAGTTGTCCAATTCACTTGTTGTTTGTTCTTAATATTATTTTCCACAGTTGTCAACTTTTCATTAACTTGGTTTGGTTAATATTCTCTGCTCATGAAACACCTGTTCATATTCCTAATACTTTGCTGTCTTGTACTTTCTTAGAAAATTTTTGTTTTATTCATGCAATTTGTTTTGAAATGTGTATTTGCTGGCTGGTGTGATTCTGCTTCCAACTGCATGGCTGTTATCAACTTCCAACACATCTGTTACTACCTGAAATGTTTAAAGTGTCTCTTTGTTTTATGGCAGACACCTGTTTTTGACCTGTGTTACTCAACCTATAATGATGGTGTTGAAAGCTCAGACTCTTTTAGCAAACACAAGGAGTTACCTGCTGATAGGTATGTTTGATGTTACAGGTAAACTNNCTTAGACAACAAGTTGTTTGCTTAAAATTGTCACCAGGCCACATTATTCATATAGCCTGACTTNAAACAACTAACAACTTTGCCTGTATAAATATTTACATCTGTTATTTATGCAGCTAATATTAGAATGTTATTCAGATCTAATTTAAGAGCTTGCTATAATATTTGTGTTAATATCCGTCGATATTTGTCATACTGCATGTAAAGAATAACAAGATAGTTCGGTGAAAGTAGTGATTATGAAGCTAAATCTTACTATTGTTAGATAACAAACTTTTGTTTTTTTTTCAGGTTAACTGGTGCTCTACTAACTTTGAGTCCTGAGTACTGCTTTGTTGTTGAAGATGAAAATTCTATCTGTGGTTACTTGGCAGCTACCTTGAATGCCAAAAAATTTTGGAAAAAGTATGAACTAGCATACCTACCTGAGATGAGGGAAAAGTACTCAAAACCTGAATGTGAAGATATGTCTGAGGCAGAGGTAGTTTTAGTAAGGTTTTAATGTTGGTTTGGCAAAACTGAAAGTGTTTTGCTCTGTGCATTAAATGTTTTGATGTTACATAGACCTGAAGAAAATGTATGTGTAGGTGACTGGGAGTTACTAGAATTAAACTCATAATATGTCGTCTTTGAGCTGTGACAGTTCAGGTCTGTCCAGAATGATGCAGTTGGAGAAACATGCTTTTGATTTTTATGTGAAACTGTTGTTTCTGTAGTTTGGAAAGCAATTTGAAAGTGAAACTGTGAAAAATGTGTTCACTGTACTCTCTTTGAAAAGCAGTTTGCCACCATCCAGTATATATCTTTTAGTTTGCTCAGGGAATCTTGTCGAAAAATTAGGTGTAAAACAATACTTTCTGTAGGAGTTGCATTATTATCTGCTGCAAGGGTGTTAAAGAATAGTGCTGAAAAACGATAGGCAGTGATGTAGTCGAGATGGAGACTTCATCAAAAATTCTAATATTCGAGACCTCAAAATTTGTGGATTTTGCTGAAATTTTCCAAAAAAATGTCATCACCACTTCTAAGTTCAATTTTCTTCGAAATTCCAGCATTTCTCCGACCTGGTTTGGTTGTTTTTACCTGCAAATACAACAGAGAAAAACTTCGTTGAATTACAGAAGTTTTACTAAGCCATATCCTTGCAATATTAAAATTCTCAAGTCAATTGGCTTGTGACCGAGACGAGACCTGAAACCTTCGAGACTGCGACCAAGACTCACAAAAATGGTCTCATCACGACTAGTCACGAGACTGAGTCTCGGGACTCCATCACTGGTGGTAGGCTTCACTAGCAAGTAATATGATTCATGTGCAAGTATGCTGCAAAGTATCATTTTGTTCGTTTTTGTATAGAAGCACTGTTTTGCTCTGCAAGGAGTTGATCTGTTTGGATTTCTTTTAAATTGACGTTGTTCTGTTGCTTGGTAATTGCGAAAGAATGTAATACTATTAGAAGTTTCACTGACAGGATGATACAGTTGGAGAAAAGTGCTTTTGATTTTGAAGTGGCAGAAAAGAGCGCAGTAATTACTGTATTTCACATGTCAATAACAAAGTTCAATCAAGGATCAACAGATTTCATTTTAGAATTTTTATTTGATTGTAGAAATCTTCCAGCATTTCCCTAAACGTCGAATTTTTCTAGACCTTGTTGTCATTTTGTTCTAAACTGAGCAGATAACATTTGGTCATGGCTAAACCTTGATGCAATTCACTTTTGAAAATCCAGCATAGCATTCAAAATTGTAATAAATCATAGGTTGTGTCCGGGAATACTTTCACACCTACAAACATCAAAGTTCAACTCACACACATTTGGCACGAACAAGGAACACACGCATAGATTAAAGAAAAGAAGTGTAGATATATGGCTCTAGCCAATAACACACACAGATATCGCCAACATGGTTATTTTGACACTTAGCGCCGCTGCATGCTGCAGTGATAAGGTCCAAGTAGACCTATTCTTAATATATATGTGAGATTGAGAGGCTTTGTCAGACCAGGGGCATTTTAGTTGCAGTCCCTCCAAGGTGAAGCTACTTGTAGTGTAAAAGAAACAGTTGGTTAATAAAAATGAGTACAAGTCTGTTGCTCTGAATACTAGGTTTTATATATGTAATGCGTTTTTGCGATGAATAGAGTTGCGGTGAAGTAACACTGCTTTACTTCTGGTAACTTAAACTAATTTAAGTCGCATAACGGATTGTTTGGAAAAGTTTTCGCGAGAACCCATTGTTGAAAAAATCTTCAGGACACAGTTCAAAAACAAGGGAAAAAATCATCTTGTACCCATCAAACACAAGTACGAATAAAAAAACTTCTATACAAACTTTAAATATTTCAATGAAGTGGAGGAAAGTGTTGAAATTAAAAAACTTGTCTGCAGTTCATCTTCTGTAAAACAATAGAGAGAAAAAAGTTGACAGTAGCGTAAAGGTCAATTAAGAAGTTTAAAAACATGACATAAAACTAAGTTTCAATGAACGCTGTTTATCAAACATATTTTATCACACTTTATTTTGAAAAAAAAATTGCGCTGAAGATCAATTTAAATTAGTTAGCTTGCAAATCACGAACCAAACTAATTCGAGCTACTGCTCATGAGCTAGATTTTGATTCAACTAAAGCCGTACAGTGTTTAAAGTTGCAAAATATTTTTTTTGTGCTAACTTTATAAAATAGTAAAAAGCTGATAAGTCATTGAAAACATATCTTACATATATTAAGTAGCAAACTTGTGCAGTAAACATTAGCACAGTAAATAATATATATATTTTTTTTTTCCATAAACCGCAAACAAAATTTTACAAAAAGAAGAAAATTGTTTTAATGGCTTGCACAATAATAAGCTGTTCCTGTGTTGGCAGCTGATGAATGGTAAGGCACCCAAACACATTGATCAACTGCTTCATTCTTTCATATAGATATTCACACTGACAAATTTAAAGATGGCACCCAATACTCAGACCTAATTCGGGTAGATCATGACAAGCAAAAAATGTTCCTAAACGTTTTGTGCAATGAATAGATTTTTTTACACGGTTGTTTCATTCATTTCGTTTCAACCATGATTTTTTAAATGGTTGTAAAAATTCAACGTTTGTGCCCAACGCCTCTTTGGTTCAGAAAATGCAAACGAATACAAATTTTTCTGTGCTAGCTTCATTTTCACAATTTGTTGTTAAGGTTTTTAAGTAGACCTCCGTGCAGGTTGTGATCAAATACCATGTTTGTATTTGAATCCTTAGTCTGGTTTGCCAAAACTGTTCTTCATTGGTCACAGCAACTTCCCAAAATTTTCCTCTGATATTTTGCGAAAAAGGTTAAGAGAAAGTGCGAGCAGTGCTATATAAGCGTCTGCATGGTACTAAAGTTAAGGCAAAGGTGCGGATGCCAAACGATGGTGCCCTTGAACCAATGACTTATGCCAGAAAGGTGCTTTAATAAAATTAAAAAGACCGCAGGAGAAAATCAATATTTTTATGATGAAGACCAAACCCTATGCAGTATAAGCTTAAGAAATTTCTGAATGTTTCTTGAAAATAAGTGCATTGTGTGGTCAGCATTCAGCATGAACTGAAGAAAACTAACAGATGTGCTGTAAGTACCGATTTTTCTTGAGCAAAAGTGTATAGGCTTTGCAGTTAACACTTGTCTTTCAGTGCTAACACAGTCTCTGCTACAGTTGTATTATTGTATACATTGGTGCTCAAAAGTTATTGACTCGATCGTTCACTATGAAATTTTGGTTTGGCGTGTGGCCAGTTGGAAAACTTGAAATGTGACTCAACGTGCAGACACATATGATTAAATATTTGACTATTTATGTTCGAGAGACTAGTTTGTCAGTAAGCAAGGATAAAGTACACAGTGGACAATGTACAATGGTTTTTGATTGTCAAAAAAATGGTTTTTGACAGTGTGCAGTGCAGAAGGTTGTGGTTTTATCATTGAAGTCATAACCATATATTGCCCAGCATACAGATCACATACTGATTGATTTTAAATTGCTTTTTCAGATCAGTGTTAGTTAATATTTGACGTACAAAAAATTATTTTAAATACCTAGATCTAGTTTTGTTATTTTTTTCGTGAAGTGTATAGGCAAAGTTTAAGGAAAAGAAACAACATTTTTGTTTCGAAAGAATAGGATTTTTGTTTGTTTGTACCAGGGTTGAGAAAAACCNGGGTTAAAAAAAAAACCCACTGTTTTTTTTTTGTTTTTTTCAAAAAAGATACAAGATTTTGTTTCTTTTTTTTNAAGAAAACGGAAAAACCNCATTCTGAATTGTTTTTATCACATCATGCAATATCACTATTTTCAGAATTGCACAATAATAACTTGTTATATCTATTATGGCGTTCAAAATTGAAGGTAAAGAAATGTACTCCATCTTTGTTTTCGCAAAGTGTTGTTGGTCAGTTCACTCCTAAGTGGTAAGGCTTGGCAAGCATGTGCACAGCAAACACAGAAAAACCACTTCCACACAAACTCTGCAGTTGCAGTTTCACGTCAAGTTTATGTGCATGTTTTCAGTATATGATTCAGTATGGTCCAAAATCAGAGAAAGTTGAGATGCAGAGAAGGCAGAAAATTGGTTAAAATATACCGATTTGTGCAGAGCTGAAGGAGATAACCATTAAAATTTACTCAAACTGTTCGATTTATTCTTCTCTTTTTTTCAAGTCCCTTAAATTTCGTTGCTGTTCGTTTTATTTGATTAAAAATTAAACAACAGTAACTGTACAAGTGTCCTGCTTATTGCATTTCCTACTTCTTAGTAGGTTTGTCAAAGGAAAAGTAAAGAGTGTTTTTTTTGGTGGGTTTTATAGGTTTTTTTTAAGTGGGCTTTAAAAAACAACGGTTGTGTTTTTTTGGGTCGTCTTTTTTACAACAACCCTGGTTTGTAGTGACCATAAAATGATTTAAGCATCTGGCAATGTCTCCAATGGTTATGGTTTTCATAATGATTGGACAATCAATCACCACTTTTATCCTTTGTAGTTCATATGATTCGTTGGGAACCTACACTACACCGTGCACTACTGTACTGCTTTAGCCTAAATAATGATTTTTCTTGTAAACACTGAAGATAAAGAAAATGTTGTTGCCAATAATTATGTTAATTTGGTAGAATCATTTTAAGAAAGATCAAACCACACTCTAGTTTTTTCAGCATAAGATCGAAGAAACAATAATTTTTTCTGTTGCTTTTGTGATTGCGAGACAGTTGTCTGCAGAGCTCTATGATAAAATAGCATGACCCATGAAAAGGTCTTCTTTTTGTAGATTGTGGTTATGTTTTTTTGGTATCAATAAACCTTGGAAAAGGGTCAGTGTCACCCCAGAACATCAAACCAGGTTTGTCACCCCAGAACATCAAACCAAAATGTCTTGAAACCATGAAAAACAGTTATGAAGGCTGTGGCAAGGGCAGTTCAAATGTTTCTCATTACCTTTGAGGTGAACTTTCCAAAGTAAGCCATATATGATTTAGTATTTGTCATTGTCTCAAAGATGCCGTGAAATTTTACAAAATATTTAAGTCGGTTTAGAAATAGCCATGTTAGAATTGCGAATTCAAGTGACAGTAATCCAACTAGCCAGACAGTTCCGAAGTGCTTTTCTTCAAGCAGGATTTAAAGAATCGAAAAATCGCTTCCTGTATTCACGTTGGTCTGTCAATGTTAAAGCAGCGTTCAAGGCTTGCTGTGTGTGGTGTTTTGACTGTGGAAATGTGATATCATGTATTTTAGAACCAGATTTGAGTGACTGATTAATGTCATTTGCTAGAACAGTCTTTAAAATTTAAGTTTGTCTGCTACAAATAAGGGTTTGCATAGTCTGCAGCAACGCTACAAATAAAAAGTATTGCTAAACAATGGTTTCTGTTGGTTTATGCACTGTTTCGCCTCTTTTTTATGATAGACGTTCACGTTCGCAAGGCAGCAGAATTTTTGATTATGCATCATCAGGTAGTTTTTAGCTGACCACTGTCAAAACCCCAAGGCCTCTATGCAACTGCAGAAATGGCAATTGATTGAAACTTTAACTGTTTTGTCCTTCAAGGACGCTGACGATGGGCAGTTGGTGTTCAAAGTAGCTGTGGCTTTCCTCGGTTGCTCTTGTACATGCGGCCAGAAGCAATTTGTCTTTTTTTCTGACCAAATGTACGTGGGCAACCGATGAAGTCACAGCTACTTCGAATCGTAGCAAAAAAGTAATACCCTGCTTTGGTTGAGCTTTCAATTAGTAAGTGGAACATGATCCTTCTTTGCAGTTCGGTTCACAGAAGCGCTGAAGTTCGCATCTTGGCAGTGCAGCATCAAGAAAGTCTTTAGACAATCTGTAATTAAGTTTAAACAATTTTTTTTCAAATCTGCTGGCACTGAAAGCTCTGTGGCAGACCACGCACCGTCTGGTTACGCAAGACGTGAGCTAAAAAGTTCTGAGGGATTATGAAAAGCATCCTTGTTAGGTTTCATAATGTGAAAATGTCTTGAATCCTGTTATTGTTACACCATAAGTTAACTCGCGTTTTCAGTGACTCGAGTTTTTAACGTATTAGCAAATAACCTGTCATGAGTTACTGCAATCGGATGCATTGGGTTGACCAATAGTTGTTAAACATGTGCAAAAATTTTTGATTGAAAAACGTTTGCACCACAAAATTCAGCAACCAAATTGAAGGTATCAATAAGTCGTTGAAGTTGATAACTGTAGTTGCACTCACTTCGGTAAGATAATTTAATCGACTTGACTTGAGGTGGGATGTCAGTGCTTAATCCACTTCTTGAAATGAATGTCTCGTGGCAGGAGGGCCTTGGCCTCCCCCTGATTTTTGAAATTTGACATTTTCATATCAAACTTTTCGCAAAACAAGATTTTCTTAGTTTCCAGCGGGTGAAATGAATTTTTACCACTTTTGGTCCCCCCGGAAAAAATCTTTCCAACGCCCATGCCTTGTGCCCATGAGGGCACCAGGAAAACATCAGAACCCAAACGTTTCTAGTGTGAAGTTGTTGAACTCTGGAAAGGCCNTTTCCAGTTTTTCAGAGACTTTAAAAGAAAATGCCTGGANATAATTGAACCAAAGCTTGATTCATAATCCATGTCAATTTCTTACGAAGAGACTGTAAAGAGTGCAATTTTCCTGCAAAAATTGCAAAAACTTAAATTGGGAAAATCTTANTCAGGAAAGTTCACATCTCCCGAAAAAGTTTCGGCAGACGGCGACTTAATGTAGTATGATTTGTTTCGGGAGACGGCGACTTAATGTAGTATGATTTTTTTCAGTGACAATTTTTTCGTTTTAGAAAATGGAGATACTTTTGTTGCAGAAAATGATCGTAGACTTGCACAGCACAGAGGACCGCTTCAGTTATGCTTCAGAAACCCTTGACAAGACACATCCATCGATGATGACTCTGGCACTGCGGCCGAAAGCGAAAGCAAATGTTGCCAAGAGCATGACTGTGTGTCTTTTATCAGCGCTAAAGTCACATAGTAAGAAATTTGTTTTCATTAAGTGGGTTCATAAATGCCGCGACGTGGTAGTGTTTATCTGTCGAAAATCTTGATCTCTGAATGTTGCATCTCATCAAATACTATTCCATCCGCCACAAACACCTGTAACTAAAACAACTTTTCCCCCACCCTAGGGTATTCGCTCTTGACCTAGGGTCGAAGGTAGTTTTAAAGCAGAACTGTGTTGGGTTGTGATATTGTTTGAAATCATCCTTTCCGCTATTCTTCATGATGCATTCCATAGTGACGCATATGGAAGGATTCCTGCGTATGTGCGCTGCGCGGAGATTGTGCAGTCTTGCAAGGCCGTGTGCCTGGAAAAAATTTCTTTGACCTTTCAATATTTGATCGGAATGCAGTGGACATTACATTATAAATAGATATAGGATTGTTTTTCACTTGCAATGTTTATCTTTGGTGTCACCTAAAGGAACAAGACCGCAGTAATCCAGTAGTGCCCTTGTGATGGTTCTTCAGCTGTCTACAGACCATACTTTTTGCCCCAACTCGATGATTAAGTAACGTGACCAAACATTTCCTGCGATAAAAGTAGCTTTGATACAAAATTTGGTAGTCCTATTTCCTTTAACTGAAATTTCGTAAAGGGAGACTCGCAACAAACCATACGTTCATCTTATGACAAAGATGACATGCCATAGATGAAGCACTCCTTCCTGCGTAAAGGTATCGTGGGCTTTGGCTCTCTGTTTCAAAGCTACCTACATCTTCTGTAATCAATCTGCTTCAGGCACACATTGGAAAAATAAATTAACGCAATACCATTTTAAAAAAAAGCTATATAACAAATGGTAATCCAGAAAATGCTATAAATACATTGCAGATCGTTTATGAAACAAGCTTATAACACGCTTTCAAAAATTCAGCTGATGTGAAGCACATAAGACAAGTTGATGAACAAACCCCTGTGTTTTCAAATTTCAAAAGGTGCTGAAAGTAGATGTATACGTAACATATTGCACAAAGTATAGCAAAATGTTGTACAAATCGTTTGGGCATGGAAGTTTTCGAAAATTAAAGATGACTGAAAAAAGTTTACTAACCACTTAGATTTGTTTACCGTAAATTGACAAAAAAGATGTTGGATGCCAAAAATAAAACCAGAAAGCTTTTTTCTGAAAGGCTATGCTCGTAGAAAACGCATTTCATTTTGTCTATCTACAAGGTAAAAGTAAAGCCAAACTCACAGCAACTGCATGTGGCACGCTAACTATAGATTTTATTTAACATATGCATTGACTGCAATAACGAGGTTAGATGGCGCCCGGGGCAAGAAGCAAGTTTGGAGCTCCCATGTTCGAACCTGAGATCTTTCAGAAGCAAATGTACTGAATTGAAAAAAGTACTTGTGACATTGTTGGTACTTTTCGGCGCCCCGATAGCGATTCGGCGCCTGGGGAATTGTGCCCCTCTTGCCCCCCATCGCTACGCCCTTGACTGCGATGTGCGCCGCATTTTTCTTCTCAAACTATTCACACAGAAATCGTAGAAACAAGCTCATTTGCCGTTGGGGGTTAGGAGCGCAACTGTG
>JGI24158J21664_10010702_pt1 | contig 12227 bp, 4 predicted proteins | sample Ectturendosymbi3_FD_21664 | JGI IMG/M metagenome (IMG submission 21664) | reverse complement strand
GACAATTCATTCACGTATCTCCAAGCAGTAGTTTTTTCTTCATTCATGCACAAGAAACTGATGCCCAAAATATTTAGTTTGATCTGGTCTTTGCAGTGATGATCGAGTCTAAAAGTATTTTGCACTTGTACGGTGTAGCTCGGTTTTGGACTTGGAATAGCTGAGGCGCTAGATCATCAGCTACTGTACCTCAATGGTATCGCAGAATGCAGTCGATATTAATTAGAACCCACTTTGTGCCTTGTACACGAACTTCGAAGTGTTTTTCAGTAATTTCCATAACAGACACTAGCTTGTGGCATCAACAGTAGACAAGCATTTCCTTGACTGAAGATCTTTCAAATGTTGGAGAAAATCGAGTAATTTTGGGTCGCGGAGCCACGGCCGTGAGGTCTAGCACCATTTTTTACTATGCATACCCGTTTGGAGATATGCTCATCTGATTTTAAATTAAACAACAGAGCGTGAAGAAGTCGATTTCACCTTCAGTGGACATAGGCCACTTTTTACTGCCTGGTTTAGCAGAAGGCCTAGCAATTATAATGCTGTTTAATTACTCAGGTAATCTAAAATGTCACGAAGTACAGTAAGAAACTGCGCTGCGAGAGGACAAGGCAAACGACAATATACTGCAAATAAGAAGTAACTCTTTGATAAAAAATAAGAAGCAAATGCAGATGAAAGAGAGAGTTCAGTTTTGACCCTTTACCTTAACCTGTCCAGCTAAAACACCCCAAACCAGTGGTTCTCAAACTGGGGATAAATTACCACCCGGGGATAATAGGCGATTCTTTGGGGAGCAACGAAGGAGAACCAAAACCACAATGTTGTTCTGTATTATGAGCGATCACTATTTAGGGTAATAAGACATAATTGCTATATCGATTTAGGTAATGGCTCGAAAAAGTTTGGGAACCACTGCCCCAAACCAATGAAAACCAACTACTGTTTGGTGACCGTAACTTTTGCAGTTTTTAGTTCATTCTTCTGCAGGATATCAATAAATGGACGGACAAACAGTCGATATTTCTAATAGTCTAACACAGAAGCAATTCCGTTTCAAAGAAAAAAACATTGTTTTGAAGCTCAATTCTTCTTTCCCGTGCAGAAATTTTCAGTTGTTCATTGTATATTAACCAAGATTCTTTGCGTCGAAAGACAACTAAAATGTCACGAAACTCTCTTTCACCAACTCGCATTTTTTCAGCATTTCAGTTGTTTCCCACAGCAACCCAAAACTTACCCCAACTTGGCGGAGCTTTCACGTTGAGTGCCGTATTTATGCACGAAGTTCCGGAAACATGCAGCTTCTGCCTGACTAGCATTTACAGCAATTTTCACCAACTCTAGTGTCGAACGAAGGGTTTAAATAAAACGGCAATTTAGATCCCATTAAGTATGTAACAAGCGGTTACATATGACATATACACTTCATTGCGGGAAACACAACCGGAATTTCCACTTATCCAGTGATAAGCAATCAGGGTATACTTTTAAGCTCTGAATTAAGTTCCACTATCTTTTCGCTCAAGCATGTAATCTACTACCTGCGTATGGAGTACACTACTTGTTACAGGGCTTAATGTGAATTATAATATCCTGAAGCTTACAAAGGTAGGAACGTTGTCGTTGTCCAACGGCAAGTGGGCTGACATGCATGCAGTTACGGAGTCCAGCGTTTCATTCCTAATAGCCTTTTCAGACTACCTTGGTATAGTACGGACATGTTTCAATTCAGTATTCCACGGCAACAAAAGTTAGTCATGAATGTCTCACCAGCTGGTGTTGCGTTTGCTATGGGTTAAACCAGAGCAGGACAAGAACATAAATAAAGTTTCTTCTTGGCGTAAAAACTACCATAATATGAAGGGCGACATGCTAGGACAAAAGATCGAAAATGAACGTAGGTCGCATTCAGTTCACCGACTGGAATTGCAGGTGCAAAGAATACCGCAAAATTTGCACTGCCATTATGAATTCGGAAGCATTTACCGTGACTTCATGCCATACAATGAACACCTGGACTTAGCGTTCTGGCCCAACACACTGAACCGCTTTTACTAGTGATAGCAACAGTTTTATGTTGCCAGTCACATACCTCAACACCGGCTTCGTGCTTCATGTCGCTGGTTCAGCACTTCCTTTTGAGCTAAACGAGTAATTCTGCGTAATACTATTCCAAGAATCTGGACAAAACGCGGTCTGTTTGCACCGGAACTGGCGTTTCAAGTAATTTTGAGCAACGTCTTAAGAACTACCCTGCAACGCTACAACGGTAGCCACATTTACACGAACTGTCTCTTCAACAGCAAATGCTCAGTCAGACAAGGAGCCGAATGCCTATATATCACAGCGCGTAAGGTTTGACGATCGATCGGCTGATCGATCCGTGCAGCGGGCGGTACCATTTTCTTCAAGATGCAAGAGCATTGTATATAGGTTCTAGCTCGAATATGCAGCTCCGTTATCGATCACTACGCAAGCTTACAGACACCGAGCAATGCTTCCTTAAAGCTGCTGTTGGCATCTTCCGGCGCTTCTTCTCAAGACTTTTGCGGAAGATACTTTTGGAATCGCCCGATTAGTTACAAGGCTTCATCTGACCAACAACGCCTATAATTTGAAGCAAGCAAGCTAGATCCATTTCGTTGTACGTCACTCACCGCGCCAATAAACAGCTTAAATTTTTCATGAGCAATAGGGTTCGCCCTGACGTTTCACGATAAGTACTAATAATACGATCTCGCAGGACAAGGCAAAATAGCACTGATACATGACTAACACATGCTATATAATCAGCAGCGTAAACTTTGACGCACCAATTCCGTTGAAGGCCATTTTCAGCATTGTGGTCCATTTTTAAGTATATTGTGGAAGCTACTAAAGCCGACGCTTGCTCTAAGCCTGCAAGACTTCCTTATAACATAAGCATAATCAGTTTTTTAAATAACAGCTTTACAAACGTGATCACACTCCTTGCGGACAACATCTAAATCAGCATTTCCCAAGTGGGTTCCGCAGAACCCTAGGGTTCCATAGACAAATCTAAAGGGTTCCACGAGCTATACTTTCCAGTTTTAAGCAAGAACTGCTGATATGTCCTTTGACCCTGTGGGCATGTGGCAGCCGTTATATCGTTTGATCTAGCTTGCGTCATGGTTACTTTTATTGTGTATAATTTTGTTTGCAGTACGAAACCTGGCTAAAGGCAATTTGGTTGAAAAAAAGCGTTTACGTTTACTTGGCAATTCTCCTTGTCCACTTAAAATAACCTTGCAGTGCTCCGCGGACAAAAAAGTTTGGGAACAACTGATCTAAATGAAAGCAAAAACTCATTTTTAGGCTACAACACGCCCTCTACTGAAATGCTACTTTAAAAATGCAATATTACTGCAGGTTTACCTTCCTAACAACCAAACGGTCGACAAAAGCTGTTCCTGTTATTATACCCCGATCAAATGCACATTTTTAAATAAACATTGTTATAGATAAGTTTTTGGACTTGCACATGGTAGGATTTTTGAAACAGGCAATCCGAGTGGTATTTTCATCACCACACTGCACTGTTTCAACCTTTCTATTCCACCAGAGGAGCACAAAAACTTTAGCCAGCACCAGGGCCACTGCTGTCAAGTAATGTTGAAAGTAACCTTTACTTTTAGCAAATAGACTGCTAAATTTCACACAGTGGAGTGCTCATCATCAGGAGCAGCAGTGACAAGTATCAAACATAGCAAATGAGCACTTTTTTATTTGAATTTATTTTTTGTCTGTCCCTTGCATGTTATTACAGCCTAGATTCTGATGTGGTAGCAAAGCTGCTGCTTACCACGAATTAAAATAAAAAAGGAAAAAAATTTTCAACTTAATATCATGAAGATGAACACACAGATTGGAAGCAGATAAAACAAAAGTAAACGTCCAAGCCCAACAAAAAAGACATTACAGCACATAATGTTTGCCAGTGGTTTGTGTGTTTGGTCTCAGCATCAGTGGTTTTCAACACTTTCTGAATGTTTGTTGTGATTATGCTGCTGAACATGAACTTGTTTTCAATTGTAACAAGACAATCAGCATAGCTTAAACATTAGTTTTTAAACCAGTGGTTCTCAAACTGTTCGATATCGACCCCCAGGGGTCAATTGGACCATCCAAGGGGTCAATAAGTAGTCATGAGGTCAAATGGGGGTCACTGAATGGCCAGGGGGTCATTGAATAACTGCTGGGTACACTGGAGCAATGAAGCCTCCATTCAAAATTATTGTTAATCGGGCAAGGAATGCAAACAGCCTTTTTCAACAAATCAATCAAAATTAAGAGGGCTGATCAACTCTCAGCTACAGTAGTTTAAAAGTACATTTGATTTGAATAGTTTATATTAAATCATCCATTGTTATGACATTATGAAAACTGTTCTGTTTGTTACGTCACAATCAATATTGTAGTGCATGTGTCGCAGTTCGGCAGTTGTTAGACTGGTGCTACAGCAGTAGGATACGCAGCAGGAACGAGAACAATTCCTTCTATTAGTAACTGTTGCGCTAGGCCACGGGGTCTACAGAAAATTGCATACTTTAATTGGGAGTCAACGTGCAGAAAAGTTTGAGAACCACTGGTTTAAACACACTGCTTCATTAGTTTCTCTGAATCGTGTAAGTGTTGAATTTGCCAACCACCACAAATTTCCTGTTGTATTATTTCATGCCTTACCGAAACATCACACTGGCACACAGAGACAAGTGAATCACTTTATTGTGCATCTAGCAAGCTCAAGGCACCTTTGCTCAGTGCTCTATAGCAGTTAAAAACAATCTTGTGCATATTACATGCCCATGTATGCCTGTCAATTGTGGTGCAGATATACACAATGTAATTTTTACATTTTGTTGTCTGCAGCAGTGCTCTTCAACCTTTTTGTCATGGTGGAACCCCTGATTTACTTTTGCGTTTGACATGGAAACCCCATTAACAAAAATTTAAAAAACACGAATAACTTGTAAGAAAACCAAATTAGTCGTTATTAGACGCTTCACCAATTAAACAGTTATCACAGAAGTTCTTTTTACTTTATTCCCAGAAAGGATGAACAGCAGCTCCGGTCTGTTGTCTACTTTCTGCTACTCCGATGTACAGAACTGTGAACCTGCTGAGACATTTCAGTCATTTGTCTGAGACATTTTCGCTGAGACATTTCAGTCATTTTCGCTGAGACATTTCAGTCATTTGTCCCACAGTTGTGGTGACAAGAAGAGCAAGACATAAAGGACTTCATGCCACATATGCACAAAAGACATGAATGCTTCACTTTGAACCAGGCAAGGATGCCACTGCCCTTTGCGGTGAGTAGTTAATAGAATACCCCAGAATGGATGTACTGTACATCCAGGATTGCAACCAAGGGGAGCAACCAGGCAATTACATGGGTTTTTTAAGGCGTTTTAGGGACCCGATTCGGGGGTTCCTAGAATCAGAGAAAATTAAAATCGGGTCCCTACAGATCCATACCAGGTACCTAACATTTTCCTTTAAAAAACCCTGATTGCAACCCAAAAAATTTTCAAAAAGATGTTAACACCTTCATTGCCGACAGTTTTCAGATGAAAACCCATTTTTCATGTGTCTTAGCAACTGCAAAACTTTTCAGGTGATTGTGCTGGAGAGCTGTTCAAACCCTCAAGACTCAGCAAGTCTTCAAGTCTGCAATGAAAAAATGTTTTTTTGGTTTTGGTTTTCAGATTTTTTGTGAATGACTTCATAAGTGGAGTTGTCTTAGGCCTTTCTGACCCACTTTATCCAGCCCTGGACCTGAACCGCTAGATGGCAGTATTTTGCTCAAGTTTTTCTTGGAAACTAGGCCAAAATCCGAGTCTTTTGATACTTTGGATTACTTCCTAAGGTTTCAGATTCAAAAGTTACGACCTAAAAACTACAAAATAATTAATGAATCCCTTAACACCTTAAGTGCCAGGTTAATTCAAGCGGTTCATGCAAAAACAGGCGTTTCCTTGTGGTTTGCGCGAGCCTAACTCCGGCACCATAAGCATTAGAGAGCTGTTCAAACACTCAAAAAGACTTGGCAAGTCTTGTAGTTTGCAATAAAAACAAAATTTTTTGGTTTTGGGTTTCAGATTTTTTGTGAGTGGCGTCATATGTGGAGTACTTTTAGGTCACTTTGGCCCACTTCAGCTGGCCCTGGATCAAAACCGCTAGACAGGGGTCACTAACCTTTTTGAAACTGAGAGCTACTTCTTGGTACAGATTCATGCAAAGGGCTACCAGTTTGAAACACACACTTCTGCAATAAAAATTTTCTCCATTTGTCCTCAATTATGTTATCATTAATAAAAATTAATGATATTCATCAATGTCAAGACACTGATCATGTTTATGCTATTGTCAGAACAGTACTGCGGGCAATCCACATGGTCTGTGCAGCCGACCTGGCACCCACGGGCACCATGTTGGGGACCCCAACGATAGATGGTAGTATTTCGCTGAAGCTATTTTGGAAACTAGGCTAAAATCCGAGTCTTTTGATACTTTGGATGACCTGCTGAGGTTTTGAGTTCAAAAGTTATGATCTAAAGTAAACAAAATATTTGATAAATCTCACCTTCAGCGAAATACTTGACTAGCGGTTGGCCTTAGGCCGGGTAACATGAGTCAAAATTGCCAAAAAACTACCTCTCTTATTAGGTCACTCCCAAAAAAAACAAAACCCAAATTTATTTTTTAATTGCAGACTAGACGATTAGCCAAATCTTTTAGGGGTTTGAACAGCTCTCTAGCATAATCAGCAGAGGAGCTATGCTGTTGGTAAGGCAACTGAAAACTGCTGGTTTTAGGCTGATTTCCAAGTGCAAATATATTGTACCCGGCATTGAACATGTTCATTTTCATTGGATAATTAGAAAAAAATAGCAAGTCTTGTAGTTTTCACTCGAAAAATTTTTTTGTGTTAGGGAGTGCGGATTTTTTGTGAGTGACATGATAAGTGGAGGACTTTTAGGCCACCTTGGCCGGCTTCACCTGGCCCCCCCAAACCGTTAGATGGTAGTATTTCGCTGACGTTTTTATTGTAAACTAGGCGACAATCCGAGTCTTTTGATACTTTGGATGATCTTCTGGGGTTTCGGGTTCAAAAGTTATGATCTAAAATAATAAAAATAAATTTGACTAATTAGTTAATTAGATAATTAATTTGTTTATTTTAGATCATAACTTTTGAACCACAAGTGCTAGAAAGTCGATCAAAGGCTCAAAAGACTTGGACTCAAGCCTAGTTTCCAATGAAAACTTCAGCGAAACACTTTGGCCTAGTGGTTGGGTCTTAGCTGGCATGAGGCAAAATGGCCCAAAAACTACTTCACTTATGACATCACTCACAAAAATCCGTAATCCCCAACCAAAAATTTTATTCGAGTGCAGATTAGATGACTGTCCAGTCCGTTTGAGCCCTTGAACAGCTCTCTAGCACAATTGGTGGAGAACTCTCTCATTGCTTGCTGCCATAGTGTATCCTCTTGTACTATGTACTTGTCTTGTCTTTTTGACCCAAAATATACAAGGAATGGTGAATAAAATTGCAAACAACAAGCAGTCTAACTTGATGCGTCATCAGGAATCAACATCTCATTACTTCAGAAAAACTGTACATTGGTGCAATTAACTGCGTATTTTACGTAATGGGGGTAGGTTTTTTCACCAAGAGTTGCCATATTTTGTTCAGTCTGGTGGTGGAATATCTGCTGTGCTCTCTGCATGAGCATCCTGTACTCATGTGTAAACGTTATCTGCTGGAATCGCAGTGGGCCTACTTTTGAAAGTTTCAGTTACCTGAACATGAACAATTATCAGCGTAGCCTTATCAGTCGAAATGCAGGCCTAACCAATCAAAGTTCAGGGCTAACTTATTTGTGATACTTGTTTGTTGCCAATTCGGCATTGCTTCCAACATCTGATATGCTTTTGTATCTCAGTAATGCTTGCAGAATGTCAACAAAATAGGTACAAACAACTTTGTTTTCATGAAAGTAAATGTATATCTTTAGATGAAATCGATCAGGACATGACAGCATCATCAGCTTCACAGTTTGATTGTTAGGTGCAAGAAGTTTTTGTCTCCTCCCCCAAAAAAACAGTATAAATTATAATCATTTTGCCCTGTCCAAAAGTACAAGTATTTATTAGCTGTTTGCTGCCCCGTGCACATTATAAGTCTTGGGATTACAATAACCATAGGTTTGTTGAGAAAAGGAAGTTGAGCTAAGACTAGTTTTAGGAAATCCATCCTTACATCCAACTTTCATGTCAATAAACCTCAATTAACGGAAGACAACTTCATAAAAGTTAGTCATAAACTTTAGCAAAGCTCTGGTTTCCAACTCACTTTGTGAAAATGAAGTTGGTTTGGATGGCCAGTAACACCAATGAACTTAATCCACAAAACTGATATAACACAAAACAAACTTACGAAGTGCTTACCTCAATAGAAATAATGCTGTGACTCCAGTAATGCTTTAAATATTCAAAAAAAAATCAAACAAAACCTAGCTGGTTACATGTATTTAGCAGCCGCTAATATTTTCTGTAGACAAAAGATCATTTTTCAGGAAAATATTGAAAAAGTTCTTAACACGTTTGCTGCCAGCATACGATTATGTCATACTTGGAGATTGGGCTAAAATCAAGCTTATTTTGGTTGTCTTCCCAACCACATAGCTCCTTGCAAAGGCATGTACAAGCTGCTGGTTTTTAGGCTAAACCACTGACTTTGAAGGTGTTGAGAGTTAATGGAAGAAAATAAATATAAAAAGCTCTATCAACATCTCTTAACTAAACAATAAGCTCTACTTATCTATTACAATAAATTCTAAAAATTATCATATTTATTCAATTGTTATCCTTGATTGTATGCCACACAAAACGGCATTAAAAATTAATGCAAACAATCGTTGATGATAGCCACACTTGAACATAGGTTATCTTAAGCCGCTGACATGTAGTTTAATTTGCAACCCACACTTGAACATAGGCTATCTAAGCCTCTGAGTTCAATTTAATTTGGTAATGATGCTTACACCAGTACAACTGGTTTCTATTCATCATAATCCCACCTGTGATAAAATGTGCACATAATGCTGGTGAGAAGACAATGCTAAAATGGAGTTGGGTCAGCAAAATGTAGGAAAGGAAAGACTGTGTACGTCATCCAAAGCTTTCAATAAGGCAGGACTGCACAACTCAGAAAGCTTGAAAGGCCAAATTATCAACACGGGCTGCAAAAGTATATTTCATTACGATGTAGATATTTCATTGTAGTGTTGCGATCGGAAAAGCCCAAACGGCATGTGCGCAAAGCTTCGCACTGTGGCAGCAAGCAGCAATAGAGTTGGTGCGCCGCGATCACTCTATTATTGCTTGTTCGCCCCAATATATATATTGTTGTTCTTCACGCACATCCCATTCGTGGTGAATCACACATTCAACACAACGCCACCAGAGAGGTTGCAACAGTAGTATGGAAGAAATTCTGGAACAACAATCACTCATTCGAGGTCGAGCTTTTGCAACATTTTCTACAATTGAGAAAGCTCTCATGGACTGCAAGAAAAGCTTTTGCAGGCCACTGGTTCTCAACCTTTGGGTTACAACCCAAAGTCGGATCGCCTGATAATTTTCCTGGGTCATTTTTTTTGTAAGGCAGTGTCTATTTTGCCACCAAGATGGCGGCAGCAACAGGCTTGGCAGAAACGAAGTAGGCATAAAAGATAAACCCTAAACCTAACCTTAACCCTCCCCTAACGCTAACACTAACCCTAACGCTCACCCTAACAGTAACCCTAAACCCTAACGCTAACCCTATTGCTAACACTAACCCTAAACTCTAAGGCTAACCCCAAGTTCTTGAAAAAAGAAAAAGAAGGGAAGTTGCCAAGGTGAGAGTTGAACCGAAAAGCAATGGCATACCAGACGTGAAGCATAACCACTACGCTATGAGCAGCACGGCGATTGTGTGCCAAACTGACCTTTTTATTCGAATTGCGTCATGCCATGAGACTGAATGTTCGACTGGCGGCACAATAGCTCCAGCTGATCTGTTGCTGCCAGTATCTTGGCGGTAAAGTAGACACTACCTTTTTGTAAACGTCTTCAGAGTAATGAAATCCAAAAAGGAAAAGGCCTCCCTTCAAAATTTTTAAATTAGACAGAACAGATACTTTGTAAGCAAAAATGCAAAGGCATGAAGTGCTTCCTCTCGATTGTGAACTGTTGAGGAAAGCTGGTAAGAGTCAACACTTGTTGCATTTTTGACAAAGAACTCCAGTAAGTTAGCACATGGAGACTGCACAGCGATTTCATATAACACAGGTTAGGCAAGGCAGACACAAATGAATGAAAACGTTATTGAAAGACTGCAAGCAGTTTTGGCAATATGCTAGCAAGCCCTTTTTAAGAACGAAAAAGCTTTGTTGCGCAAGAAGTTGGCCTAAAATATTTTTGTTGCTTAATTAATTCATTGATTAGGGGATTGATTAAATAGTTTGTTATTTTGAGGCCATAACTTTTGAACCAGAAATGCTAGAAAGCCAATCAAGTGCTCTAAATACTGTGATTATAGCCTGGTTTCCAATAAAAATTTGAGTCAAAAAATTCCTTCTTCTGGTTGGCACCGAAAGCTAGGTAACCTGAGCCAAAATGTCCTAAAACCTACCCCACTCATGATGTCACCCACAAAGAACCCAAAATCAAACACTTTCCAAATTTTTACAAATGCCAACTAGAAGACTTGCTGTATCTTTTGAGTGTTTGAACTGCAGTCTAGCACAATTGGCAGGTTAGTTATGGTGATGGTAAAAATGTAACTCACGCAGGTGTTACAAGTAGAACCAACCCGGCACTGAAGTTGTTAAGCACCATTGATAAATTCATTGTCAGTGCATCATAACAAGTCCATCAATATGTTTTTAACGCTATTTTCAAAATTTGGCTTGAACTAGAATTTGACCAGTTTTGAACTTTGGTGCTAATTTTCTCAGTATTAATTCCACATCATTGACTATGACAATCAAGCCATTTTGTACAGTCTGTAACTTCATGAAACCTTTAACTGATTTTCAAAATTTTTTTGCAAAAGTTCTTTGTAAATATCAAATTGGTTGCATCTATTTTACCACTGCAGCAAAAGCTCTGCTCAAACTATTCTTCCATTCAAACTGTATCCCCAGCTTTGTCCACATGCTGTGCTTTTTTTATTGTAAGCCACTGCTTATAAATTTTTCTTCATCATTTTGTGTGGCATGCATTCAAGGGCGGCTTATATTTTTTATTTCTTTACCTTATCAAAAGGTATAGATGATGCTCTTGGCTATGTTTTTTAAAAAAAACGCTCTTTTCACATTCTATTCTCTTCTGTTCTGTTACCTTTCAGAAAAACTTCGTTTTAGTCACTTTTCAATGATAGATCTGGAAAAAATTTGCACATGCAACATGCAGTGTAGTGAAAACAGGATTGTGACACCACACACTTCTTGTTTGATTTGCAATGACATAAGATCTTGTTCAGGAATACTCAAGGGTTATAAGTTTTGGCTTGGTGAGCCAGATTTGCCCATCATTGCGCCATACTTGTATTTAAATACCACCATGACTTTTTTAAATGGTTTAATATTAACTTCAACAAACTTACTAGCCTAGAGTGAACTACTGTTACACTAACTGTAGCTATAAACATGTTGTTTTAAGTCACGTCTATTATGCTGAAGAGCAGCAAAACCTCTGCTGGATATATTTTGCCACTTGAACCTGTTCGGAACCACATCCACTTTTCTCTAGATATAATGCAGACCTCGTCACACTGGCGGCATGGCAAACATAGTCAAGGGGATGTGTCTATTGCATGGCAGCTGTGCGAGTGCTTATCGGTTCAGCTGTCACCACNAGAGATCGACCGNTATTTGGGTTTTACCAACATATCGGTATCGGCCAAAATGGCTGATATTATCGGCCTCAACAAGAGTTGACAAAACGCTGTTATATTTCATTTCATACCGATGCCAGTACTTCAGTTGCAGTAACTAATGGAACTAGTTTTTCTTTTTCAAGGATATGCAGTTATTTAATGTTATACTACATCAAAATTCCAAATTTGGTTCTTTACGACTTGGATTGACTTTTCAAATTGAAAACCCACTGAGTTGCAGAAGAGTCTGAAAGGTTGATTTGTG
>JGI24158J21664_10010701_pt1 | contig 12228 bp, 9 predicted proteins | sample Ectturendosymbi3_FD_21664 | JGI IMG/M metagenome (IMG submission 21664) | reverse complement strand
TGACCAGCCTCTGCTTCACTCACGGAGTTCATTTAAACCAGCTATGTCCAACCCGCGGCCCAGTTGAGTGTTTTGTGCGGCCCAGTTTAATTTTTCGCAGCTGCACAAGTATGCCACATAGGACTGACAACCTGTCCTTGTTTTGATAATCTTGAATTTAACATTTTTGACGCAGTGCCGCTTTATCACGTCTGTTGCCATTGCAGTTACGATTCTAACACTTTCAGTATATTAGTTTAAGCTAAATTTAGTTGGCTAAGATCAAAGTGAGCCATTCAGTGTGCGGCCCTCAATAATATGTCATTCAATGTGCGGCCCTGGTCAAGATGCTGACATACTTTTTGGCTCAGTAAGCCATTAGGGTTGGACATAGCTGATTTAAACGAATTTTTCTGACTCAAGTGTTCATTGTGTCTTACAGAAAATGGTTGCTCTACATCAGGGGTCTCAAACACGCGGTCCGGGGGCTGCATGCGGCCTGCCAGGGCGTTTTGTGCGGCCCGTGATGCTTTTTGGGAATTTTCAAATAATTAACATTTACGTTGCCAAGTGCTTTGAAAAATGATGCAGCGAAATAACTGAATGATGCCCAGTGCGGTTTTCGTTCCGGCCGTAGCACTACAGACCAAATTTTCACTCTACAGCAAATTTTTGTGAAATCTTGGGAGTGTGGCAAAGATGTCTGCACATGCTTTGCCGACCTCCTCGAGAAAGCATGCGACCGAGTTCCTCTTGAAATGCTTTGGGGTCCCCAAAGCTTTCCACCCTATGGGGTCAAATAACTGCATTCCTGCTCAGAAGTTTGTGTCCGTGTCGGGAGAGTTAAATCAAGACCGTTCACCGTTAGTGTTAGACTCCGACATGGGTGTGTGCTGTCGCCACTCCTTTTCATAGTCTACGTGCATTGAACAGACAGTTGGAGCCGTGTGGACGAGGGTGTCACAATTGGTAGCTGCAAGATCAACCGTTTAATTTTTGCAGACGATTTGGTACTGCTAGCAGTAGCATCTTTTCAACAGGGCCTTCAACATACACTTGATCAATTTTTTGCTGCGTGCGACCGAACCGGAATGACAATAAGCACTAAAAATACCGGGGCATGATGTCTCTCTAGAAACCCAAGGCAGTGTATGCTGCACGTAAGCAGCAATACACTCCAGCAGGTGAAGAAGTTCAAGTACCTAGGGTGGTATTTATGTCACGAGTGACGGATGGTAGAGCGAGGAGAATGATACACGGATTGGTAAAGCAAACGCAGTTCTGCGTGAGCTTTATCGCTCCGTTGTCACGAAACGAGAGCTTTCAAACACCGCAAAGATGTCAGTTTTTAAATGGGTCTGTATTCCGATCCTTACCTATAGTCATGAATCTTGGTTATTGACCGATAAAATATTATCTCAGATGCAAGCGGCAAAATGGGATTTTTGCGCAGAGTGCGAAGTGACACAAGGGCGTGTTGAGGTTAGGTGGCGCCCGGGGCACAAAAGGAGTTTGGCGCCCCCATGTTTGAGCCTAAGGTGTTTTGGGAGTAAATGCAGTGTATTGAACAAAAACGTGGGATATTGTTGGGACTTTGCGGCGCCCCCATTGATTCGGCACCCGAGGCATTGTGGCCCCTGCCCCGTCGTTACGCCGCAGGTGCAGTAGCGCAGCCAGCCGAAAAATTTTGAAGGGGCCAAACAATTTGTGGGGGGGCAAAATACTTGATTTTAGGCAAATGACANTATTTTGTTTCGGAAACCNCCTCTTAAAGCACAAAATAACTATATGTTCCGAAAATCTTGGGGGGCATGGCCCCNTAGGCCCCCTCCTGGCTACGCCTATGCGCAGGTGTGACACTTCGCGATAAAGTGCGCAGCTGTGAAATTCCCAGAGCCCTGAATGCTGAACCGCTTCTCCGAATTGACAGACCACAGCTACATTGGTTCGGTCGTGTGTCCAGTATGTTCCACAAAAGCATGGCGAGGCAAGTTCTGCTGGCTAAACACACGGGAAAGCGGCCCAAAGATCGTCCAAGGCCTGTTTGGAGTGACTACATCTCCGACCTTGCTTGGTCCCACCTTGTTGTGGAGCCAGCAGCACTAGCTGAAACTGCTGTTGACCGTGAGGTATTCCAAGCCCTCCTAGGGCTGCTGCCCAACGATCTCGCTAGAGGAAAAGCGGACATGAAAATGAATAAAATGAATAACAGTTTCCTTATTTAGTTTTTTCTTTGGTCTTTGAAACTGCTCAACTAGCGAGAGAACAAGTTCCTTAGACGGCTAGAAATGATTTGTCTGTAATTCATGATACCTTTCACAGAAAATAAGATATAAGGTGTTTCTGGTAAGTTCAGGTACTGCCATAGTTGCGTCAGCGTCATAATGCGGCCCGCGGGTTACCTTATAAGTACTCATGTGGCCCACGGAGCAATTTGAGTTCGAGACCCCTACTCTACATTTATTTATACGGCAAACCTCTCGCCGATTGAATGTGCTTTTGAGCTGTGGGCTATCCGACGTAAACTTACGCCCACGATACAAAGAATTATTCCTTTTTATAACGTGGCATGGACCATGAGTCTGCGGCAAATACATAAACGAAAATTTATAAACAGAAAAATAAACATGAATAAATAAATAAACAGTAAATAAATAAATACATGGACGATGTCAGTGGAGTATGCAGAAAATTTTCACTGGAAGGTTTTCGCAAACACCTGCTCGATGCGTAACTTATAATCTTTCAGGAGAAAAAGAATGATTTCTCTAAATCATAAATGTTAAAAAAGCAGATATGTTGATTCTGGAACTGCTAGTTGCACATTGTATGGTTTTGGTCTGCGTATCGCAGAAAAGTATCATTCACTAGTGCACGTTGCCACAGGAAGAGTTAACAATATTCTAAGCAGTGGCGATTCTAGAATAAAAAACTGGGGAACACTGCGGGGTCAAGGAAAAAAGTAGGGGGCCAACATAAATGTCTGTCCTACATGGTAATTTTCCGTTGTAATGAATTTGATTAACCCTATCAAATCCAACATAGGCTTGTGAATATCGTCAGAGCCGTCGCCAGAAAGTCTTCAAATCGTTTAAAATTTTGCTGGCTGCAAGTTATTTGCTGTATATGTCAATCAAACGAACTTGAACTAGAAAATAAGCACAAAACTGGGGGGCCAAGCAGGGGGCCAGCCAAAAACTGGTGGGAGGGCATGGCCCACCCAGGCCCCCCTTAGAACCGCCACTGATACTAAGCTATGTAAAAATCTTTGGGAAAAGAACTGGAAGATTTGGTGCTTCTCAGTGCATCCGATGAGGTCCTGTTTGAACTTAGCCGAGACAATTTTATTCCATAATTTTAGTTCAGGCTCTAGTTCTGTGGCAGTTAGCATGCAATTTAATGGAGACTTCTCTGGCAACTTTTTAACAGCAGCAATAAGAACCCTTTGGTTTCTTCCTTGATGCGCATCAATCCAGATTGGATATTTTTTGTGCAAGCGCAAATGCTTCAACTGTTACTCTGCAACAAATCTACGATTGATTGCTGAAGTATCTGTGGGATACTTTGTTTGAGAAAATTCCTTGCGAAAATCATCTTTGAACAATTTGATTGGGGTCGTTAGCTGCGAACCGTTCCGATAGGTGTTTCGTTAGTCTAAACGAGTCATTACATAAACATAGGATCATAGGGACCTTATGCCCTTGTGAGAAACTGCCAGTGAAGTACCCGAGTCATATTTGTCGAGTCAGAGTTGAGTCAGAATAACGAGACCTTCGACCCAGAGTCATCTAAATTTTTTAAAGTCGATTCAGAGTCGANTCAAGACTTAGTCGAGTCAGAGTCAGAGTCTTGACACAAGAACTGTCAAGTCACTTCGAATCGTTGGTTTGAAAGCTCGAGTCAATGCCGAGTCAAACAAAATACAACATTTTTGTTATTTCTTTTTATTGCTGTGAAATGGTGCCCAACAAGCTAAGAAATGGTGCCCAATGTTGTTTTAGCAATTTTGATTCCAGGTTATCTATATCAGTTTTTTCAGGTGCTTTAGGGACCCGGTTCGGGTCCCTAGAATTGAAAATCGGGTCCCTAGAATCAGAGAAAATCGGGACCATACGATCAGAGAAATCGGGACACTACATGTCCATACCGGATACCAAACATTTTCCTTAAAAAACTGTTTATATCTTAGTTATTTTGTGAAAAAAATTTCCATTTGACTTCTCTCCTTCACTCTCAGTCATTTCCACTTAGTTTGAGCTAACATTGCTGAAAAAAAACATACCGCCTTGTCCTTCAAATGCCCAAAAAATGACCAGAAAAGGAGATTGACTGGGATTTAAATCTTGCCACGTTGTAAGTTTTTTGATAGATTTGAATCCTATAATTTTTTCTTAACTTGTTTTGGATTGGAATTGATGACATTTTTTAAACGTCTTTACAACTTTCGGTCCAGTTTTGGGACTGCAGATTACTGTATCGAATATTTTGGTTCAGTGGAGTTTCTCAAATCCGTTGCAATTGCGTATTGTGTTTGTTGAAATGTTTGGCCTTGTCCATCTTCTTCGTCGTTTGATCCAGTTCTTCAATACACTGCTTGATCTTACTAGATCTCGAGACAGGTGTTGAGCAGCAAATCGATTGCCTCATCGTCCAAAACCATCTCGTCGTTCAGTCCATGAGGAGGTTGATGGATCGAATATTGGAGGACAACATGCTCGACGGTTTGTTCTTCTGCACCACACTCACTGGGCGCTGAAGAGGCCATCGCCCATTTGTGCAAGAAGGAGCGGAAATGTCCGACACCAGTGCGGAGGCGGTTGAGCCCGACCCAGGCTGTTCTTGGGAGGTTCATTCCGAGAACTTGGGATTACGTTGTCGGGAATGAAAGTACGGAGTCTCGTAAGGTTGCCACCCACTCCGCCTTTTCATTTACTACACCCTGCTTACATAGTGAACTCCTAAAGCTACTATCAAACAACCCTCATTTACAACACCACGTTCAATGAAATTTTTCTTGTGTTTTCATTCTTGTCAAATCCATGCCCACTAGACGAATTTTCAAAAGAAAAGAACACCAAACAAAATTTACTTACATGACATTTCGCATTTCCTTGTAAGAGCTTATACGAGTGCTTGCTCGATGAACTCCTAAATTCAACGCCTCGCAGTAAACACTTACCATTTGAAGAGAAAATATTTCTGTGGATGTGAACATATTGCTTGCGATACGAACTCCAAAAGTACTTGCCAAGCAGTGTTCACCTGCCAGAGATGCTGAGACTTCACAACGGGATTTTTTTGCGGCCGAACGCACTTTGCTCGCGTGACGAACACCTAAAGTCCAAGCCTTGTAATGCGCGGCTGGGAGGAATTTCTCTTTGGGATGTCTCACAACCTTTATGATTTCGATGTACCGTGCACGGAATATCAAGATAATTTTTTTGATGGATCCATCGTGAAATACTATTAATATAATTTGCATATATTCCAAATAGTTCATAACAGACTTAAAGAAAATACGTTTTTAGTTACACTAAGTGAAAACTTGACTACTTGGCCCTCATGCCGGCACTTTGTTCTATCCACTTTCATTTTATCTTTTTCTACTTCTCTTCCTTTCTTCCTTTGTACTGAGCTTCAATGGGTCAGTTTTCACGATCAGAATTTTTTAACCCAACGTTATGCTATTTTTCGTCAAAAGTCATGCGATTTTGCATACAAAAGTCATTGAACAGAAATTGTGCTAGTGCACCCATTTTTTTTGGTCGTTACGTTATACTTTTACTTGAATGGTGAAAGGAATATAAAGCTATTTTAAGCTGTATACGTGTCGGTCAGGACGATTTTTGCAAATTTCTAGTTGTGATGGGCGAACTCTTCCTAGAACTGAAACCCGGTATTTTTTGGCCGGCACGTTACACTTTACTTGGATGGTGAAGGAATATAAAGCCGTTTCAAGCGGTGGACGTGTCAGTCGGCATCCGTTTCTATGTGAAACAACCCCGTTTCCTCGTGAAGCAACCCCGTTTCTATGTGAAACAAACCCTGTTTCTTTGTGAAACAACTCTGTTTCCATGTGGACGGCTCTGTATCTTAGTGGACAGACCTGTATCTTTGGGGACAGCTCCCTTTTCTTTTTCGATTAGACAGAATCGTTTCTATGTGGACGGCTCTGTTCCTGTGTATACCCGAGAAAAAATCTAGCCCTGACTCAGATTTTTTCTGAATAAATAGATCATTCGAGTTCATGGATAGCCCACTTCACTTGTATTTGTTCAAAAAAATTTTTTTTCTTGTGTTTTTCTGTAATTTACTTTTATCACGCGTTATGGGACCACGACTGTCACTGTCTCTTTAAACTACCGTTCATTCATTTTTCTTTTCAGGAACCCGAATCGCCACCAACAAAACACAAAACTGACGAAAGAAGCAAAACTCGATACCCCCCCACAAGGATAAAAAAAACATTAATGAAATTTCTCACAGGAGACGTAACCAGCATCAGAATTAACCCCCACTAATACGAAACAGCCAACACCCCTTTCCAAAATAACACTCAGAGTCAGCAAGTATACATATCTAAATCCAAAACTTATCTTTCACCCCCTAGAACAACTACATGGAAATGAATAACAGTAAAACCCAAATTCTCTCCTGATATGCTCCAAAATTAAATATCACTTTAAATTTTTGTCATCAAATGATTCCTTTCATATGTTTTCACCGCATATTAATTTGGATATGTTTAAAACTTTTTTTCAGAAACAAAATTGAGTAAAAATAATTCAAGATGACTAAATTAATATTGCTGGTCACATTGCTAGTGACATTACTAGCCGTTAAACAAGCATAACAGGTGCACAACCCTATCCTATCTGAAGTATTTTCAAGGATTCACAATGTCTCCGCCACAGTATTAACCAGATTGGAACGACAAACACCCGAAAAACAGAAATTGTAGCGATTCAGGTAACAGCACAAAGCTGGGGTATGTCATTGCTACTGGAAAAAGAAATGAAAGGTCAAACAAGATCTAAATATTAAACAGACAAGATGCACAATTCATTGATGAAATCAAACCCAGTTGTTTCTGACGGGAGAATTGTCTTTTCAAGTGGAGACCCACCAGGACAATACAGCGTTTATATTAGGCCAGGTGACCCACGTCAAGAAATTTACCGTTTGTCGACCTTCGAAAAATTTACTGAACATTCCCCTGTAATTCCATGTCAGTTGGCTGCCGGAGTTTTTTTCCATTCTGGATACAAAGATCGAGTGAAATGTTTCAGTTGTTCTCAAACAGTGGAAAACTGGTTTCCGGGCGATGATCCTCTTTCATCACACGGGCACAGTGTGAATTGTCAGTTCATTCGCGGCACAGATAACACTAAAGTACCTTTCGGTACAACATTTGAGAACCAGAGGACACGAAATAGTTCTACCATGCCGACTACCGCAGCGCACAGTTCCACAACATCGGGAGAACCACATGCTTCATTACCAGGCGCTTTGACTTCGGGAATGTCTCGAAGTCAGAACGATGTCCTGGTTACAACTGCTCCAACATCCACAAACACTGTTTCGGTTTCCTTGAACGTTGAAACCTCTCAAAATACTAATGCTGCCAATGCATCGTCTATTTCCGAACAACTTGCTCAACTCTTTCCTTGTTCAAACACAGTCAATCCTCACATGCCAAGCGAAGCGGCTCGTTTACAAACATTCCGAGATAGATCAGATGAATGACCAGCTCATCGAATCGCAGCTACACCGGAACAAATGTCTAAGGTTGGACTTTATCATCTAGAAGAAAGAGATCGGGTTAAATGCTGGTACTGCAACGGAGGATTACAGAATTGGGCGAGATTCGACAACCCGTGGTTCGAACATGCCAAGTGGTTTCCGAAATGAGAGTACCTTCTTCAGAAGGGACCTGAGCTCGTTGTAAACGTTTTCAACAGATTTCCAAACTTGGATCGACCGGCCGCCATAAACCCGGTAGGTCCTCTTGTTGCAAACGTACCTCAAACTGCTTCCAGGCTCAGGTTTTTGCCGTCTTCGAACGAATTCCCACAAATTTTTGATCCAAGAGAACAGCAAAGAAAATTGGAAAAGAGAGTAAATGAAGAAATGCAAGCGTCTTCAATTGCAGCTGAAGCAAAAATGATGGGTTTCAGTGATGAAGAAATTCGAGGAGCTTTTCTCAAACAAATTGAAGATCACAACGCAACTTTCTCAAGCTTTACAAACTTGGTGGAAAGTGTTCTTGCTCTCCACAAGGTGAAAAGCTCATCTTCAACGTCAACCGCTGAGTCACAAAACAGGGATCTTCCGTCGACATCGAAAGAAACTAGTGGGCCATCCAGCACACCTCAGAATAAAAGTAGAAGACAAGAATTCGAAGAGCTCAAGCAAATTAGTTTGTGCAAAAAGTGCTTTCAGTCCAAAGCTTCTGTCGTGTTTTTGCCATGCGGACATTTGGCAGTTTGCAGCAACTGTAGCAAACAAAACTCAAAATGTCCAATTTGTAAGGCAAACGTCCGGGAAAAAATACAATCCTACATCGTGTAATCAGCATGTAGTTGAAAATTTTTTTGTAGTTCTAACTTGAACATTTTCAACGTAGACCACATTTTTCATTTAGAAAATCGTGTGATTTTGCTATTTATAGCACAGCCCTTTCTTGATTCATTTCATCATATGTGCGTTAAAGACGCACCCCAAAACTATTGTTTTGAAAATTCTTTGAATTTCATCTGAATGTTTCCGTTGCAATCTTCCCAAATTCACAGTGTAATTTTACACCCGCCGTGACGGTTGCCGTTCCTTATAAATGCATCATAACATCTTTTTTCTTTCTCTGCCTATTCACAGCTATTTTAGAAACTAACTCATGGTTGAACATATTCCAGACTTCGAACTTTTACAATCAAATGATAATCTTTTGGAAGATAATACTGATAACAAAACCATGCCTACCTCTCCATCAGTGCGATGGGCGGACACACAGAATGATCACCACGACTTAGCAGATGGGATATCAGATACACAACATACACCAGAGCTACAAGAAAGAAAAACTCAGAGAACCAGAGGCAAATCACATAACACACATCAAACCTTGCGAAATTTGGATCGCAAGCTTGACAAACTCCATCGAGACTTGGCTCAAGTCAGCTGGTTACAAAGGAGGAATGAGTCTCAACAAAGACCCAGACCTCTAACAGGGCGAAAACCCCCACATAAGAATGCACTCACTTACGAGCTGACACCTGCCGCAGCACGCGTTGTCTTTCGCATTCTTAATCCGAATTGCATACAATGGGTTTACGGGGATCAAAAGATCATCATTAAAACACCACGACGATATGTAGCTAAACCGCTCTGGCGCGACTCGCGTGGTCACGTCACGCCGATACTGGCTCGTGCCCAAGACTATGCAAAATTTTTGCACATACCTGGTCTTCAGGTCATTCAGAATAACGGAGTGCACTTTCACGTCACACCAGTACGGAAATACCGTGATTTACTAGTTGAAAATAAAGTGGCCATGTATGATGGTATCAAGATAAAATTAACCAGCCTGGCTATAACACAACAAGCAGTCTTCCCGCGAGGCGTCTATCTTGGTGCTTTACACATCACAACTACACTGCATTCAAACTCTTACTGAAATAATTCATGCACTACACTCAGCAATTAATACATATTACATACAGTTAACCTCATTACAACAGTTTGATGATTTTAAATTCTCATACTGATTGCTTACGCCAAAAATATCTTAACCTCTATTTTTTGTTTTANGATGATTCCATAAACAAATCAGAGGTCAGGAATCAAATAAATTAGGACCAAACTCCTAAAACCAAAGACAATGAATCAAAATACAAAGCATAAAGACAAACTGCATCAACTTCCTGCTATGGCTTATAAAACGATAATTGAATGCAAACATTATCTGCAATCAACCCGACACAAAATTCAATGTTGCAAGTCCCACATGAAGCGCACTTAGCGTCGCAATACTAACTGTCGTTCATTTATTAACTCAGACCCCGACAATTTTATGTAATAACAGGCATTTTCGACACCTCATATGTCCATTGGCAACCAACCAAACAAGAGTTGCGACTGCGAATTCCCACACTTTTTGTGGCGACACATACCTGGCACACTCCACGAGGAGGTGAGCCCTGTCACACTGTAACTTCTACTGACTATTACGTATATGTCTATATACCTGGTGTCATGTGTAACAACTTGTCACAATAACAATTTCAAAATTTTTCTGTCATAAAGGTACACCAATACTTTTAACAAGAATCATGTAGCAATCAACTAAGGAATCAAGCTAAACTTAACACATTCGGCAGAAAGGCAGAAAATCATGATTCCCCAAAACGTGCACTTTGAAAGCTTGATATCACAAGGCAACCTCAAGGTCGATTCAGCTCGAGAACAACGAGCACATGCTAAATCCTCTGCCCACAATTTGTGATTAACCAAACGATTACCCTTCAGTTCTTGCAAACTGTTCCCTATCTTTAAGCGGAACCAAGAATTTTATTTTTCACATGCAAATACTTTTTCGCTACAACAAGCAACACAACAACGCAAGAACATCATGTTTCAATACATAACCGTTTTTGAACGTTAATTACAAATCCTGCACTTCCCAGTCCCTTTCCGAACCAGCTGCTACACCGCTGGGATGTGACACCACTCACATCCCAAGACAGCAACAGGAAAGCAGACAAATCCCAATACATACATTTATGACACACGCATTCAATCTTTTAAAAAAATCGATAGTGTCACTAAATTTCCGCAATACGGTTCAGTAGGTTTCCAGAACAAAACTTATAATCAGCCATACTTCCCACAAGGAAGGCATTATAATTAAATTCAAAATTCTGATCAACATTGCACATTCCCATTTTCACGACAACTTATCTGGAATCCAGCATTACAATGAACCGCTTTAAAGTTCGGAGAAATCCCACATAAAAACCACATAATTACAGTAGTCAAATTCTATACACTCAGAAAAAGATGATATAACTTCCGAAATGCTTATATCAAAAATTCCCTGACAGATAGAAGAATAAATGCTACAGAAAGCATTTATATTTGCGAAATCTCCTCAACAGTCGCACATATAATCGCAGGATTCTATAAAACTTTCTCAGGGTTAAATGAGACAATATAAATTCATTTCGACCGATACAGGTTCACGCAAAACGTGCAGTAATTCTTCAGGACACATAATACAACAAACGTTTAATTGCTTATGCTAATGTGTGTTTTCCACCAAATAATCATGTTAAATATGGAATTGTAACGTAAAATCACGAAACACCTAGGACAAAGAGAGAAGTTACTTTCACGAGTAGGCATACTAATGTCTGTCCTAGAAAGTGCATTAGTAAGTAGCATAAACCAAGCTCAAATGAAAACATATAATGATATATCAAACGACAAATTTGAAGACTTGAAAAGTCAATTCACGTTACAATTAAATCAAGTGAAAGACCAAGTTACTGAGTTACAAACACAGCAGCTTGAATTGGCAACTGTTATCGCTACACTCTCAAGAGTAACAGCCAAATTGGGAAACAGACAACAAAGATTTGAAAACTTCTTGTTTTCGTTTAATAGACAACTTCTTGAACAACAAATCATAACCACGAGAAGATCCATCGAAAATAGGAAACTGATTTTGACCCAAAATGCTCGACAAACACAACGCTCCACAGAAGAACAAAATTCCCGAAAATTAATCTTACAAGCACTTAAAAGATTAAAAAATATACTTTTTTGAGAAACGATACAATCTATCGAAATCAAATCACAAAAGGAATCATACACACAGTGGTGGGTTTAGGGTTGGGGGGGCCCGAGGCAAGACTAAAAAGGGGGGCCCTCTGATGACGTCATCATGATCAGCCAACCGTGATAATCACGTTTGATTTGCCTAAGATACAGTCAACCAAGGATATGTTCCTCAGACTACGGCAAAACGCCAAATAGCAGGAAATTATCGCCAAAATAGCAGGAGAAAATGCAAAAGGGTGTTCATGATACACAACTTTAAAAGCACTGAAAGTTGGGAAGACATGGCTAAAAGTTTGGCAATAGCAAGTTGGCATCGCTTTGTTTTCGCGCCCCTTTTCTCTGCATTCACCATCAATAAACTACACAGTTTACTCCTTTGAAAGTTTCACACTTTCCCCATTTGAAAAAATG